>MDTC01232515.1_pt1 | contig 14010 bp, 8 predicted proteins | sample 811181 | NCBI WGS metagenome assembly MDTC01 (sample SAMN05326644, study PRJNA326480) | marine metagenome | isolation source: seawater | place: Pacific Ocean: North | collected 2011
CATCGAATCATTGCATTCGCCGCATCGACTGTTTCTTGATCCACCGGCGTCATTGGCCCGAGCGTGGAGGCTTGCCTTTGGCGCTCTAGTGCATCATTTCTCTGCGTGAGTTGCTGGTTTGTTTGCGTGAGTTGCTGGTTTGTTTGCGTGAGTTGCTGGTTTGTTTGCGCGAGTTGCTGGTTTGTTTGCGCGAGTTGCTGGTTTGTTTGCGCGAGTTGCTTGTTTGTTTGCTCGAGTGGCTCTTTGTAGGCTACAGACTTTGCTTTCGATACTTCGGCTGCAGCAGCATTCGACAGGTCACCTAAAGTGAGGCCACTTGATTTCTTCTCGTTTGCAATAAGCTGCGTGTTGTTGGTTGGTTCGTTCCCTGGACGTGTTTGTGCCAAGCACTTGTACGGGTGGGCGCGTCTGCTAGTGTGGATGACGAGATACATACCGTTTGATCTCATAGGGCCAGAGGCAGCAGGCGCTTCTGGCATTGGACGTGTTTTTGTTGCGCGAAGTGATTCCATGTTGTGGCTGGTTATCTAGTCGATTGTTGCCAAATATTTTTATTCAATTTTCCAAATAAAACCCGCTAGACTTGTTGCCAAAAAAGGGTTTTGGTGAGAACTCTGGAGAATTTTTGCTGACTACTCGGTTTATCGTTCGGAGAAGAAGCAAACATGCCTTACCAGGTGTGAGGTCGCCGGTTCGCCCAACTCTTCAACCTCGCGCAGCTGTTTCACGATGACGTCGTATGGCTTCCCTCTCATGTCACCCTACCAACAAAGCCCACAACCGAGCAATTCTGAATCAGATAAGGGGGACTCGACAAACCAGGCGCAAGCGATAGCCGACGCTGCCTCGTCGTCGTCGGAGTCGTCGTCGGAGTCGTCGTCGTCGTCGGAGTCGTCAATTGAGGAGGAGGCACTCCAGCAGCAAACTAAGGCAACGCGGTCGCCTAACAAAGTCACAGCGGCAGACGCAGCGGCGGCGGCACATATGCTGCATGGATCAGATTCTGCAAAGCAAAACCACAGCGTCGAAGAGATCTACCAACTGATGCGAGCCTCAAGCCCCCCTAATCAGTCAAATCATAGTGGTAAGATGGCGCCCCATCTTCACGGTCTTCCAGGAAAGTTGCTACCATCCTCAAGCCAGAGTGAATCGGAAGCCACGAGTGTGAACGAGGAGCCGGGTGATACACACTCTTCTGGGGAGGAAAGCGACGAATCGGGGGACTCCGATGAATCAGAGGAAGCGGATACATTGGAGGCCACGAAAGGTAAAGAGTCTCGGTTAAGAGTCGATGTGCAGTTTGCGGAAGTCGACGGGGAAGGGAAGCCGGAGAAGGCACTACCCCGAGCTGGTAGAGGACAGGCGGCAATAAAATTGGCGAAGCTTAAAGAAAACACAATGATGCTCCAAAACCAACCTGCTTATCACCGTACACTAGAAGACGGTCAAATGCGGGTAATACCAACCGGCAAAGGAGATTTGGGCATCGTCGGTTTTCTCTCTCCACAGGAGAGTATCGCTACTGATCAGAAAACATGTGTTTCCCCCAGTTACAGGACGTCCAAAGCAGGAAGTATAACAGGGGCATTTGTAGAGGGAGAACCAGTAGACCTGGCAAACTTTGACAGCAAGCATTGCATCCGGACAGAGCGATGCTCCCCCGTTTTTGCAGCGGCGCCCATCGGCGCCAAATCTTGCCATTTGGATAGCGGCGCCCAAGGCACAATCGTTGCCAGATACGCAGGACAGTCTAGCATTGCCTGGTTGCTATCCACAGACCATCGTGTGCAATTCGTGCAAACGCTCCCCAAAGCTGGACTGTTGTCCGTATTTCAGCCAAAGCGGTCAAAGTCAGGAAATCGCCACAAGTTGCAGGTGGCCGAGCAGCGGGTGCTGCACGAGTCAATGAAACCGAGAAGATTGAGTCGGATATTAAGCAACCCATGGGAAATCAAACTCAAGAACAAACCCACGATTGTGCCTCTTGTACCCACTGCCATCACTTTACTGGCTGCGCCATTTTCCTCTGTTGTTCCTACTAGTAGCGGTGTCGTACCGGCTGCGTTTCGCAACGGGTTTCATCGCTCTATCCTGTTACTCCCACCGTGTGTGGCGGCGCGTCAAGTTAGCATAACGACGGAAAAGGAACGTCGAAGCACGGCGGCCGTGAGCGTCGTATGGGTAACAGGCGTGCTACACTTCCGTGCGCCGACAAAGCAACAAGACGAAATTCGCACCATAGCATTCCCATCGGACCAATCACCACTTGTTGAGCTCCCCCCTTCCGCTTGGTTAAGGGAATACTGTGGGGTACTTCAGGAGCTTTCGGACGAATGGGAAGCGAATTTACGCCTACTGGGACACCCAGACCAGTTCGGAGACAGCAATGACGACCGATGTGCTTTGTGGAATTGCCGCGAGTCGCCGTTGCATGTAGATGTTCTAAACACACGCACACTACTCGCTTTCGGCGACAGAGGACATCCGCCAAACGAAGAACGGCCCAAAGTGACAGCAATTGCGTCTGGACTGTACCATCCTCCTGCGGTATTAATTCATATGGTGGTTGAAATCTTTGACACGCTAAAACGATTGCGGATATCAAGCCAATCCAATGCCGCACAAAAGCCGAATATGAGACCACCAGCAGCTTTTTTAGAGCACCTTGCTGAGACGATCGCACACGACCTGATAGCCATCGAAAGGTCTGCTTTGAGGGATCTGGCTACTGTGTGGCACGAGGGTGGGATGCCTCATAGCGAACAGCAGATCGACTCGTTTTGGGGGGATTTCTTCGCCGTTTCGGAGATGCATCACGCCGTTTTCTTCGTATATCGTTCCTTTGGTGCATGGTTAAAGGAGAATTTTTACAATGGAGCTGGTGCAACTAACTCAAGCAAGAACAAAACAGCTATGAAAACCGAGTTGGAATACATCAGAGATACTATCACAGAAGAGTGCAGCAGGAAGTACAGTGGTGTCCTGTGCAACTCGCTTGTCTCAACCTTGAGTCAAGAACCCTGCGTGGTGCCCAGTGCCAACGATGCTTCTCGCACGATACAGCACAATCCACAACAACGGCACACAGAACAAGTGGTGTCGTTAGCGGCACTTATGATTCCCAAAGAGAATCTCCAATTGGTAATGGAACAGCATAATTTCAGACCAGTGAAAAAGGCAAAACCCAGGCCACCTCGAAGTCATCCACCTCGCCCACCTCAGGGCCACCCACCTCACCCACCTCAATCAAATATCACCACCGAAATTAACAAATTACGGAAAGAAAGAGATGAAGCTATCGCCGCAGTACTCGCGGAATACGACCACAAGATGGAAAATGCGAGGAAGCGTAAAGATATACCATCCTAGTTCAGCTTTTGCTCGTAACCAGGACTTAGCCATATTGTAAATATTGTAAAATCGAATTTAATAAAATGCACCCGACCGCGCTAAACATGTAGCGTGCACAAGTAAGACAAATGGCTCGTCGGTCCGGGTTCGCTACCGAAGAAGAACCCGAAGCCATCGCACACTGCCCTCCCTGGCAACTCCAAACAACTAATATGAACAATACGACTGCGGCGAATTCCCTAACTCCTGCTCACAACACCGAGGGATTTCCCCAAAGTGGGGTAGGTCCGGTAAACTCGAGTGCGGCGTTTTCAATCTATGCCAATCAATGTGCACCTTGCACACTGTTTCCGAATGATTTCGGGCCCCCTTCCAGTGCCCCCAACTCGAGCAATCCCACGCTGCAACGCCCCCTCTTTCAACTTCGGAGTGCCTTGCGCCGCTTGGCTGCCAACCTCCGATCACTCCGATGCCCGTCCGGCTACAACGCGCAGCGTATCCTTTACTGGATTCCCGGTGTCGTGATGCTTGTACTTATCCTCTGGCTGATTTACACAATATTGGCTGCACTCTGTAAGGTCAGCTATTCCGAACATACCGAATATTCAAAATACTCCAAATACTACGAACATTCTGAAACAAGCGGAACACTTCACCCCTCGCTCTCCTCGGCACACCATTCTGGCAACGATGCCAACGTGCAGCAGCGCCTGCTACTCAGACTCGCAAACGCACTTAATGAAACTTGCTTTTCTTCGAGGGAGATGTATGGTGAGACCACCGCTTCGCACACGGGCGGCCTGGCAGTAGGCGCGCGCTTCAAGGCCGACGATAGCAGCAGTGATGGCATTGGAAGCGACATGCATGTTCTTTGGCATCCCATCGTGACAAGCCACAGCGACTGGGCACAGATTCGTATCGACGGCACACCGTTGTGTAACGGTGGAAATGGCATCCTAAAGCTCGCACGAAAAATAAAGGTCGAATACAAACAGTTGCACTCGACCAAACTGACGAAAATTCACCTCCAAGACGATATTGCGTATTGTCTACAACACGTGCTCCTCTGTGAGAAGCAGTGGCAGCCTCCCGACTCCAAGGAAGCCAACAGAGAAGGCGACACAACAAAAGCGACAAGCGACAAGCACAGCGAGCAGATCGAATGTATTCCAACGAATTGATAGGTGAATTAAACTTGGGGTTTAAGTTCATATTTGGTAAGAGTACACTGGTAAGATCAATCTAGAAACTAGAACTAACAAGTGGTCTCTAGAAATGTGCAGAAATGTGCAGAAATGTGCAAATGTATTAAAAAGCTTAAAACACTTTCAACACTTAAAACACTTAAAACAAATTCGATCCACTTAGAAATCATTAGAAATCACTCAGATTGATGGAGCCCATGCAGTTAGCACCCAGCACCAAGTCGATCCGCTCTCCCTTTCTTGCTCCTCGCACGCATTTGCCGATCACCTGTCCACGCTGACGGAACCGCTTCCGCATACGCAATTGTTTGGCATACTCATGCGTCGTAGAATGCGCTGGCAGAGGCGGAATGGGCCGCACCACGAGTGTCTGTTTCTCCTACACCGTACACACCAATGAATACAGGTTGGGGAATCACACAAACACACAATCACGCAATCAACCTTGGGTACGCCTTTCTTGGTCGCACACATAGCAAACCCCCAGTTCCTCGATTGGTGCACACTCCCATGAGTGGAGGAAAGGTCATATTTAGCGACGTTGCCTTTCAGGTCGTCCAAGCAAGGGTAGGGCAAATCCACTACGATAGTGTCTCCTGCTTGGGCGTCCACATCCGTGTAAATCGAATTCAGTCCACCTGGCGCAATCAAACTCAGTTCGAGAACGAGTTCGGGGCCTGGTCGCAACCTGCCGTGGCGACAAACTGGTCCTGTTGACGCCCAGCACGATCTATCAACAGGAATCAGAGAAACGAGCGCGATGCAGCCCCCCCCCCACTAGATACGAATTCGCTCCCACACACCGTATGCCCACTTGGAAACTGCAATCCCTGTGTAATTGTAATTCTTAAAAAACTCGTCACGGGCCTTTTCGTGGAGGTCGATGTCGTTAATTGCATCTTTTTCCTGAAATTTAGCGATGTCGAATATCTCGCTGTCTACCGGGTTAGTCAGACCATTGAGAGAAGATATGCAAGCGACTGGTTTTCGCATCGAATCAGCAACATACTTGTTGCCCTTCTGTTTCTTCGGGGTCACGAGGGGTTCGCCTTCGCAGACAGAAAGCGCGTCGTCCCTCGCTGCCTCGCAGAAAATACGCTTTCCGTTCATCTTCGGATCCTTGAAGATTTGCGCTTGGCGCAGAGCATACTCCACATTGAAATCGATCGCTCCGGAGCGATGGAGTCGGTTGCTCACGCTAGCTTGCGTAGCCATGTCGGACGAAATCTAGCTCTATGCCTCTCAAGCGAAAGCTCGCTACTTATACCTATCGGCATTACATGCATAAAATTGGACCAAAGTGGACAAGAAACTTAAACGAATGATTAGTGCTACCAAGTTTATATCTGCGTACAGCAGAATAACATTATACCAAGTACTACACACTGTACAATTATATGAAAATAGCTACAGCGATTCCACTCTGCTTGTATGCAGCGATCGAGGGCCGTGTCGTTGGAGGGATGCCTACTTGTGCTCTTTGTTACCAAACACATAAAAGCGGCACTTGCACGACCATTCCTGTCGTAACAGTAACTCTGATCGTAACGCCACACAGTTCCCACCCAGCGTATCGTTTGTGCAGTTTCCAAGCACTGTGGCAAACATCGATCCTTTACATGTTCGTATTGGAGGCGTTCTTCCGGACTACAGTGGTTTGGAATTGTATGCTGCAGGAATCCCGTTACTTGCGCGGGCGGTCCCACTTTTCCATGTGCAGGGCATGTCTTCAAATCGCGAGCCAGCTTAAGCAACAAGATGAAAACACACATTCCCACCAAGAGGTGGAAACAGTGCTGCCATTTCCATTCTGGATATGTCGCCATAAATACCAGTACCACAACAAAGAAACCCAACCCCATGAGCAACACCTGATGTGGTGTAAAGGAGGGAAAGTGCGGAAAGCACACGTAAACAACGCACCACATCAAAGCCGTGAGCATAATACCACTGACGCGTATGTGGCTTTGCATCCACTGCACTAAGTGCATGAAAGCATTTGCAGCTACATTGCAGACAGTACAAACAAAGGAACCGAAGACAGTGAATGCGCCACAAACACCGCCACAAGCTGCAGAAGCGACTTTCGCATTTCCCTTATAGGAAAACACAACAGATAGGAATGCCACAACAGCTAGGATAGCTAGGGTTGCCACCAGCGCCATAAACCAATACGGCCACTCAGTCGGTTCAGTCGGTTCAGAAAACGGCCACGAAAACATACTAAAGACGAATAGGTTCTTTAGCGACACATGCACTTGGTAGAACATTATTTATATACTAGTAAAAACATACTTTGCCCTCTAGTAAAATCAGAGTAGACTCAGAGTAGACTCAAAGAAGACTCAAAGAAGAAGCGGAGCACAATGAGACTGGATCATTTGGGTGATCCATTGCAATCCAACAGATTGGGACATGCCGAGCGCTTCCTTTATTCGCATTTGAGCTGTCTGTATCCACGGGCTTTGTCGGTTGAGTCTCTGAAAGATGTGCGGAAGAGGCCATATCGCCCGACAGATCCGCGTCTGTTCTTGCACCGAGAGTGGCCCTTTTGGAGTCAACCTCGCCTTGAGACATTGTTTCAGTTCGTCGAGGTGCGCGCGAAAAATTAGGTCTAGCGCCTTGTAGATGGGCTCAAATGCGACTTTGTCTTTGTACCAGCAGTAAGTAGAAGGTTTCAAAGGAGTCGGATTAGATGAATTGGATCTGGTTTCCGAACGAGGCCTTGAGTTGTCGATAATCCGAAACAGCGAAAAGACGCTATAGTCTTCGCCCGAAAAGATCCTTTCGGCTGCCTGTTTCGTAGAACACTGCTCCGTCAGGTGGCGGCAGGTGGGCCAGCAAGCTGGAGTGTGATAGTCTTCCCTCCGGAAATCCATCACGAGCATACGATTGATGTGAAAGAAGCAGCAACCGGAGTCTGTGTTGCCCACGTCAGCAGCGGTTTCACTTACTCTCAATATACACTGTGCAAACGCACGAGTTGCGTTTCTGGTTGCGTTTCTGGTTGCGGCGCACATGAATGCACGGCATACCTCTTTGAAACAGTGCGCAAGGTGCAGCACGGGGTACTTTTGGTCGCATAGTACACTGATTGCAGCGTGTGTGATGTCATCTGGCACATCCGCACTGTCTAACAAAAGAACTTCCAGCTTCCTGAAGGAAAGAAGGTCGCTCGACATGCTTTGCATGTAGAGGGGTAGGTTGCCTCTCGACTCTGCGTGTTTGGATTGCACGTGACTGGACGAAAAGTTCCGCTGGCGTAATGGGCGCAGAATGTGTTTGCTCGATCCGTTCGATCTGTTCGCTCGATCCGCTCGATCCGCACCGCTTAATCGAACCAGTTCCCAGTTGGCGGTATACCATCCGTGTTGTGTTTTGGTTTCCGGTCTAGACTCGGTGCATATTGCACACCTCGACGGAGTGGCGTCGATGCCTTGTTTTCGCAGCCACTGGAGAAACACACCCGACTTGATTTCGTCGCATGTCCAGTCTTGCTGAGTCAGCAGTACCACGTTCCAGCTCCCATTGGCCGGTTGCATGCAGGCGATGAGCCGATCGACGCATCCTCTGTTACACCGAATGGTGGCGAGTGTACGTTCGTTGAGATAGACTTGTTTGTCGTATTCAAGCAAATCCTCCCAGTGCACGCGCACGCTCAAGTTCTCATACGAGTGGTATACGTGGTACTGCATTTTCAACCACAGGTAAACCTCTCCGCCGCTCTTTGGTCGGTCATCGTAGCACAGATTTGTAGCGTTGTGCCGGCTGCAAGCCAATTCAAACTTTTCAGCCGCTAGTCGTCGCCGGATAGTCTGGACGAACTTTTTGATGTTGGTGCCACCGAAGCAGTTGATCCTGCTTGACGTGCCGAACAGCTCGTTTATCCGCACCTTCTGGCTATATCGCAAGCAGGCCTCGGCTGTTGTAGCCTTGCTGAAAACAGACTGACCTGTGATGCGCTTAGTGCCACTCACTCCAACTCCTGGGTTCCAAGTACTAGCCAGCAACTGCACGCAAGCGCCTGTAACATGCAGCGCGTGTTCTTGCGCTGTTGGGGAAGGAGACGATTCTTTCACTTGGCACTTGTCTGGAGATACAAGGGTAGGTTCCTTGTGTTGCAAGGGAAGCTGGTGCAGGTACAACTCACAAGCCACGTGCAGCGCAACCTGATGTGCGTCGATCGAAAACCGTTCCAGTACAAGGGCTTTGCACTCGGTTGACGTTGCACCACAAGTCTCTCCGGTGACAACGTCGCCGCAGATGCGATAAATGTGGCTTCGTGCGCATCCGATTGCGTCGGCAAGAATTTGCTCCGCATCGTCCGGCAATTCGACAAATACCTCCTCACCGTCTTCACTGTCTGCCTCATGGGGTGCTCCAGCGAGCTGGGTCCTGGCTTGGTTAGGTTGGCGATTTTGGCGATTCTGGTAAAACAGCACGCAGTCTCTTTTCAGTGCGCAAAGGAGGCTACTTCTTTTGAGGTGGAATTTTGTCTGTGCTGGCGCCGTACTACGGATGCCAATCCACTCAAACACACAATCCATAACACGGAGCCGAGTTTCCACTTCGTGCAGACAGAGTGGCAAATCGCCGGTGCTACTTCTCCAAATTACAGCATGCATGATTGCAGTGAGTGCCTGTGCAGACTTGCATCCCGCTTTTGATTCGGGCAGATAGTGTCCCATGCATTGGAGTTGAATGCCACCCCCAATGAGGAGTCGGTACAAGTCAACAGCCAAGAACGAACCAAGGATGTGCGGACTGTTCTCTTGGACTTCACAGAAGAGTTCGTAGTCTTTCAACAGCGAAATTTGCATAAACCCAGACAACACACGGTCGATGTGTGCAACTTTGCAGTAAATCCCCTCCATCGAATCGAATAATTCGCATCGCACACCCAAGTCGACCAAAACCCGCTGCTCTGCAATGGTTGCAAGTTTAGCCGCGGTGGTTTTGCTGTTGCTTTTGCGCAGAAAGTCGACTTCAGTACATTTAGAAAAATCGCCGAAGTTCAGAGGGAGATAAGCAATAGAACGGGGGCGCAGCACCCCCCATTGTTCGTTGTTCATAAAAAGGGTGTCATGAAACCTGAGCTCACTTTGCACCTGCTTCCGCTTATCTTTGTTGGTTGCGACTTGTAATGCTAGCAGTAATGCCCCCATCAGCCTGCAAGTTTCGGCGTGTAGAAGCCGGTGTCGCGACAGCTCGACTTCCGCTGCACAGAGCTGCTCTCTGGTGGCGTCAGATGCCAGCCCTTCGGGCGACCCGAACGTCACCGCCTTTGTCGCTTCCTCCACTTTCTCCAGCCAGTGCTTGATGCCTGGGCTACTTTTACTGCACCGATGATCACAGCCTCGTGTGGTCTTGTCCTCAGTTTGGTCAGCCTCTGTCCGAAGCTGTCTTGACTGCTTTGAGGCCTTGTCCCATTGCCACTTACCGTCTACTAGCCGCAGCCTAAATCGATGCCAAGGCCAAAGAGCATGACAGCACTTGCCCTCCGCAATTGCTTGATAACAACGCCATAGTTGCACACGGACCGATTCGCACAAAACAAACTGATCACAAAGTGGCATCTGGAGTGCGTCGGGGTAGTTCACCAGCACAAAGCATTTTACTCCAACAGCAATAAATGCCTCTGTCTCGGAGATACTGAGCAGTACGTGCGTATGCTTTCGCAGAATGCCGCTAATTTGCTGGTTGTCGGGATCTCGCTGTGATTGGTGGTGTTGGTCGTGTTGGTGCATTCCAGCGTCACTTGCGTCACGCTGTATTGGACGCACTGCATCATCTCCGGAACAATTAGAGGGTTGAGCAGCACCGCCCCGTGAAGCATCGTCTCGAACGTGTCCAAGGCAGCAAAGCGCCACTCCTGGTTTGCTGATATCAACTGGTTGCAACTGACTGTGCTCTTTGTCTGAGTTGCCGATTCCGGATTGCGCTGCAGAAAGTTTTGGCTTTGCGTTGCCCATCCATGGGAAAGCGCCAGGTACTCGAACTCCCGGATCGCTTGCACAGTTTCTGTTGTCACTTGTATGTCGAACATCATTCCGTCCTCTCCGCCCCATGCTATCGACAGCATTGTAGGTTGTATCGATAGGCGCACGGGCAAAAGTACCAGGCTGCGAATCATGATTGTTATCGCGTTGTAGTGATTGCTGTTGGTCTTCGCCATCACGTGTTTCATTTGCATCGTGTAAAGATTGCACGAACGCATCAGTTCGCCTTCGCTTTGCCCTATCACCCCGATGGTCCTCATCAGCTCGTCCCACTCTCGAAGCATCTGCCGTTTCGAATGCTCCAAGCTGGTTTCCTCCCCGATTTGCCCTTGCATCCATGCGCAGTGTGCTCGTGTCTAGTGTCTCGCTGCTAGGCCTAACTGCGCCGAGAGCTACCCATGTTTGCTCGACCACGATCGCAGGGTTCTCTATCCCAGTCGGTTTATTCGACTTGGACTCAAATAAAAACGAATTGTTGCCAAATTTTTTTCCCTGCTAAGTCCATGCATAAAAGGCATAAAATATTTTGCTACGTAAATTTGGCAACTACTCGTCAAGAACAAATCAAGAACGACTGCACTAAAGCCGAATCATGTCGCACCAATGGGAATCTGCATTTTTACATGCACTAACCAACGTTGACCCCCATTCGCCGAAAGCAAGAGAGCACTACCAAGAATTGATGGAAGCTGCCGTGCAATCCTGTGGTAAGGGCAAACAGATTAGTTCGAAATACGGCACCCAAGTGCACGAATGCGAACAGCCTTCGAAAATGGCAATTAAGGTCGAATCGCTGCGTTCTGCGTCGGCGCCTCAACAATTACCGTTTGTTAAATATGGTGCGTATTACGAGTTTTCGTCGGTGTGTACTGTCGACACAGAGCGGAAGGTGGTCACGCTAAGTCGCCACTGCACCCAGGGGGACGCCTTCCATCTACTCTCACAAATTTTTGTATGCAATCCGCAAGACACAAACAAGACGATGCCCAAAGATCAGGGCCTCGTGCTACAGCACCTACGACAGCAACTCGTGCTCTTTCATATGCAAAGTACCTACGACGGAGTGACGACCGTGTCGAACAGGACAATTCATGACGTGTTGTGGTACCTCGCGGCGCAGATATCGCTTCTGGGCCAGCAAGACATTGTGCACTGTGACATCAAACTTGAAAATATCTGGTTTCATGAAGAGGTCCCTTACCTTGGCGATCACGGGCTCGCGAAAGTCATTACAGACGAGTTGAGCACTATCAGGTGTGGAAGCGAGTGGTATGCCCCTATGGAGGCGCACTTCCCCGAGTGTCTAAACCCACCACGCAAGCACGACAGTTACAGTTTCGGAGTGGTGGTGTATGCTTTTTGCATCGGCGAGATGTTGGCCAACCAGGGCGACTTTCTCGACTGGCAAGAAGCCAACCCAACTGACCTGGCGTCGACCAAAAACGACAGGGGAGCCCGGGCTCTGCGCACCGGGTACCTCCGTCACCGCATAGCCGCGCTGGACGAGTCCATCCAGATGGCAAACAGCAAACGTCACCCCACAGAACAGCTCGAAGGTTACACCGTAAACTTTATGAAACGGGTACTGGATTTGGATCCAAAATCCAGACCAGACAGTCGCCATCTGTTCAGGCTTTTACTACTCTACATCTGGCGCGATAACGCGCGGACCTATGCATACTAAAACCTTTACAACACTGGATTTAGTAAATTTAGTAAAACATCGATAGCTTCCCAAAAGCGCACTAATCTGCTCAGCATCTTAGTATCTTAGTATCTTAGTATTTTCACTCCGTCGATTCGCCGCACCAGGTTTCGCGCATCTGCATCCAGATTTTGCCGAGCTGATTTTGGCCCACCAACTTGCGGGTTATCTTGTCGACTCGCCCTCCCCAAACGTTGCTCTCCCGTGCCCGGCAGTCGAGGTGCAGCAGCGGCCGGCCCTTCGACTCTTTCAAAAGCTCCAGAATCTGTGGGTAGGTCCTGCACTTGTAGTTGCAGATGCCGCGCTGAGTCAGGAACGCGTGCGTTGTGTCCCATGGCTCGAGCTCCTCCTGTGAAAGCGGCATCCCGCGCTTGCTCCCCATTTTCTTGGCCTCTGCGGGGTCGGTGACGGTCAAAAACTGCTCGGCGTGGGCGAGCACCCTGTCCCTCCTCTCACCCTTGGGCATGTGTCGTGCCACACACTTCATCTTCTCGCAGTGAAAGGCCGCCTCACCAGTGAAGTAGGTCTCGCCGTTGATGTGTACCATCAGTTGAGCAAAGTTGCTAAGGTCTCGACCTTCCGCCATCCTCGAGTTGAATTTGAGCCAGTTGCTTTGTTTGGAGCTCGGCTGGGCGCTGGCTGCTTTCGAAGCTCGACGTCTCTGCTGGGCGATAGTGGGGGCTTTGGGCATGTTGCAGCGGGCGAGAGTGGCAATTCTATTAGCTTTTGATGCGAGTAAAACAACTGTTGCCAAAAAAAGTCTTGTATAGAAAAAAAGCTGTTATCACTTGCGATCTATTTATAGAACATACAATTTAGCGCGGGAGAATTTCAGTGTTTTCTGGCGGACCCAAAAAGTTTCGCAGAAAAAAATCGATCTTCATTTTTTTTGCCGCGGTAAAAGCTATGTATTAAAAATAGATTTGTATAGTGGTGCTTTATAACGCGGAGCAAATCAGTGCAACTAGAAGCAACTAGGTGCTATCTTGCTATCTATGACGGTGCTTTTATTCAGAAAGCTTCCGCTTCTTAGCACCTGTGTCCGCCTCAATAGAAGCACCTGTGTCCGCCTCAATATAAGGATCTGTGTTCGTCCGAATAAAATCACGGTAATCGTTGACCCTGTTTGCTTGTAGCATCAGCGCAGAGTGCACGTCAGCAAGCTGCCGGTCGTACTTGTGCGCTTGCTCTGGGGACAGTTGCTCCTGTGGGTGGTTCCACTTGCGTTTGGAATGCGCTTTATTCAGAAAATCAGCCACGTACGGGTGCCCGTCTCTGTCCGTGTTAAGCACATCTCCACTCTGGACGACGTATTCTGCGGTTAACTTGTCTTTCCCGTTTGGTGCAAAGTAGTGCGTGTATGATCCGTTGGCGACAAGAACGCTGCTCAACGGCCACCAGCACTCGCCATTCGGTAGCTCTCCGGCGACTCGCTCATCTGGCAAGACACCCTTCTGTATGGCTTGATCGGATGTTTGCGTAATCTCTGTGGGCTCTTCGACAATTTGTGGCGAAGTTGACATGTTGTCTGATGGTAGGCTGATTGGCCTAACTGGTTTATAGTTGGCTGAACTTGTGCTCGACTTTTTTTGGCAACAAAAACTCACAAGGAATTTTTTTGGCAACAGCTAGAATTGATTAAAGTTTATCCATAAGCAAAAATCAACCAAACATGGCATCTACCTACGAAGTTGACGGTACGGTGTTCCCGATTGAGCATGTGCATCAAAGAACCAACCAAACCATAAAC
>MDTC01137390.1_pt1 | contig 14008 bp, 4 predicted proteins | sample 811181 | NCBI WGS metagenome assembly MDTC01 (sample SAMN05326644, study PRJNA326480) | marine metagenome | isolation source: seawater | place: Pacific Ocean: North | collected 2011
CCGGAAGGGACGTGCGGTGCGTGGACCATCACCATGACGTGCGGTTTCGGCGGCCCAGACGGCTGGGAAGGATCGTCTTTGCACGTGTTTGCTGACGGCATCGAAGTCGCCTCTGAAACCATGCTCAACGTTGGGAGCGAGTCGTTCTCCATTCCGGTGGACATCGGCCACCGCATCGACGTCTTGTACAACGACGACGGATGGGGCCAATACCATGACTATTACATCACGGACAACAACGGCAACGTGGCGTTCAGCAGCGATGAGTGGGGAGTGCCCGGTGATGACCCCTGCAATGTCTATGGATTGAATCCATGCGAAGAAAGTCCAACCTGCGGCCTCATCGAAGTTACATTCACTGACGGGTCCCTAGATGGTTGGTACGGAGGAAATATGGCGGTCTATTCTGAATCGGGTTTGGAGGCCAATATTTTCTTTAACCCCGATTTCAATGAGGATGGCTTCGCAGATTATGATGGTTTCCAGAGTCGACCTGTGATGGTAACAGTCGATGAAGGCGAAGTCGACTTTGTTGTGACACCAGCTGTCAGTTTCCCCAACCAAACCGGGTACATCGTGAAAAATACGAGCGGCGAGATTGTCATTGACGAAACGAGCACCAACGAGGCACCGCCAAGCACGTTCAACCTAGAAATCTGCGAAAGCACGACCTCTCATATTGGAGGAACGGCAATGGCTTTCAACGCACTCTCCCTCTTTCCCAACCCCGTTGGAACCACAGCGCAGATCAAGGGTCTCGCATTCAATGAAACATGGGAAGCCATCGTTTACGGTGCAAACGGTAAGGTCGTGCACCAACAAAGAGGCGTTGGGAATGAAGCTGTCAACGTTGGAACTCTGGCGGCCGGTTTGTACAATTTACAACTTCGCGTAACTGGAAAATCTTACGAAGCGATTCGATTTGTCAAGGAATGATTGGACAATGGTCTTGGGTTAGGGCCATTGCATAACATCTTTCTGCAAGAGGTGAGAAACTCGCCGAATGCGCAGCATCTACTCAGAGGTGCTGCGCATTTTTATTGCTCAAAAAGTGTGATTGTTGCGAATTCTCAAATCCGAGGGCATGGATACGGTAACTGACCTCATGATTACTTCAGGCCAAAGCAACCACTGGTGCGCCACATCGGTTCTGTCTTTAGCAAAAAAGAGATACCTTACAACTGCAAGAACTCACCAACCATTTCAAATGAAGCACATTATCACGATCCTTCTCCTTTTATCGGCTGCTTTCCAAGGCCGAATCGCTGCGCAAGTAGCTGTGCCCATTGACAACTACTCTGTCAATTTCTATGGGCAGGTTCAGCTCTCAATTGAAGCTGAATCAGGCAAGTATTACATCTTGGAGGCGGAGCACAGTTCTTCATTCACTTGGCCCTCTTCCATTGCCATGGGCATGAACGGAACCATGATCATCTCGGAACCAGGCGCAGCCTATCCGGTCGAAAACTACACCATCTGGGAGTACGACGTATCGAACCCCGGAGACATCGACGGAGACGGCATTGATGATGTTACAGAATTTCAAAACATGCCAACTGATGCTCCTCTGAATTATGCGGAAGCCATTGGTTTTGTAGATGGAGCAACCTCCGTTCCAGATGCCGAAACATTCATGGATCTAGCCACCGTGAACAATGTCGGCTGGGCACCTTTTTTGGATGATCAATTGTATGTAAAGTTTGGAATTCTCAACCGAGATTCCCCCGAACCACAGGTCTATTTCATAAATAGCAATACCCACACCGTTCACTACGGTTTTTGGGGCGCAATCGATGCCGACGTAACAGGTGACGACTCTTCGGGAGAAATCGTTTTCAATCCCACACAAATCAACCCCAATGGAACAATCGGAGGGTATTCATTCAATTTCTCGTTTGGAGATGCGTATGATTTCGAAGCCACCCAGCGCACCTATCAACTGCTCATGGCAAACTTGCCATTTCTCCAAAACAATATGAATCACTTTGTCGGTGAAAACGATGAAGATGATTACCTCGAAGACTACGCAGACGATTACGAAGGTTCCGGAATCGATGTTGTGCTGGAGTCTGAGGTGTTCGGAAATGTGGACTACATTCCCCTTCATGCAGCCGAGGGCTATGGCTTCTTTCGGCACATGGATGTGGACGAAACGCCTGGATCCAGGGACATTGTGTTGTATGATGCTTTGCCAAACTCGCTACCGCGTGTTGGTGGCATCATGACCTCGGTGATTCAGACTCCGCTTTCGCATGTGAACCTGCGTGCCATTCAAGACAACGTCCCCAATGCCTTCATCAATGACCCGCTTGAAATTGATTCAATCGCAAGCCTTCTGGGAAATTACATTTACTACAGAGTCGAAGCGGAATCTTATTTCATCCGAGAAGCCAGTTTGGATGAAGTCAACGAATGGTACGAAGCGCTTCGCCCTACTGAGCCTCAAATACCCGTTCGGGACTTGAGCATAACCGAAATCATCCCTTTGGACGACATTGCGTTCGATATGTCTGCGGCTTTTGGCGCAAAATGTACCAATGTCGCGACCATGCGTTCGTTTGGTTTTCCTGAAGGTACCATACCGGACGGATTTGGAATTCCATTTTACTACTACGATGAATTCATGCAGTACAATGACTTCTATGAAGAAGCCGAGGTCATGATCAACAACCCATCCTTCATCTATGACATCGACTTCCGTGAAGATCGGCTGGGGGACTTCAGAGACGACATGAAGGATGCTCCGATGCCGCCTTGGATGATGGATGCTCTGCAAGCCATGCACGACTCCTTCCCTGTTGGAACAGCAGTAAGATGCCGATCGAGTACGAACAACGAAGACTTGCCAGGATTCAGTGGCGCAGGTCTCTACACCTCCAAAACCCAACATCTAGACGAAGGTCACATCTCAAAATCCATCAAGCAGGTGTATGCGAGCATGTGGAACTTCCGCGCTTACGAGGAACGAGATTTTTACCGTGTAGATCACTTCATGGCGGCCATGGGTGTGTTGTGCCATCCCAATTTTCAGGAAGAGCAATCCAATGGCGTTGGCATCAGCCTCGATCCCATTTACAACACAGAAGGAACATTCTATTTGAATACCCAAGTAGGCGAGTCGTTGATCACCAATCCCGACCCCAACGCCGTTCCTGAGGAGATTTTGCTCTATGAAGATCCAGACGAAGGCGCAGGTTATGTGGTTTTACGCCTATCCAACTTGGTGGAAGACGGGGACCTGGTCATGGACATCGAATACCTTGACTTGATGCGCGAATACTTGGGCACCATTCACGATGAATTTGCCATTCTCTATGGCGTGGAGGGCATCGAGGGGTTCGGCATGGACATCGAATACAAAGTCACCGCACAAGATCAACTGGTCATTAAGCAAGCGCGTCCTTGGGTCTCATTCTGGGCAGGCATCAAAGCCGATGACGATTTAGCCGTAGAAGAAGTCACCGACCCGGTAGCGTCTAGTTCTTTGGGGTCAGAAGAGCTGGTCACCTTGCGGGTGGCCAATACGGGATTGAATGACATGAGCGATTTTGACCTGTCTCTGCTTGTGGACGGGGAACTGGTGGAAACCATGAACGTAACGGAAGTAATCGCGCCATTCGGTGAAGCTGAATTTCAGTTCACTGCACCGCAAGATTTTTCTACTACAGGCGACTACCTCATCACCGGCATTGTATCAGATCCTGACGATGGATACGGCAACAACGACACACTCGATTTTGTCCTGACCCACATCCATGCGCTTGACGCATCCATTGCCATCGGGCAAATCAATTCGACATGCGACGGCCAAATGGGTGTCAACGTCGTCTTGACCAACAATGGCGAGGAGCCGCTTGAATCGGTGGAAATCTTGGTCTTGGTCAATGACGAAGTGATGGAGGTTTTAGAAGAAGATGTAGACATTGCTTCTCAAGAACAGGGCACCGTGTCCTTCTTGATCGAAGACGATTTCTTATCCACGAGCAACAACATTCAACTTGCGATTACAAGCGTAAATGGAGCCATTGATGGAGATGCAAGCAACAATACAGCAGTAGCAAGCGCAGACTTGGAAGTGGATTTTGAGACGCTCACGCTCTATTTTCTTGCGGATGACTATCCTGGGGAAACTTCATGGAAAATGGTTGATGTGGGATCGGGGCAAATTGTATCCGAAGGAGACCTCGGGGGAGGTACAGACGAATACACAGAAGAAATTTGCGTGAGTTCCAGTACATGCCTCACGCTGTATGTTTTTGATTCCTTTGGCGATGGCATGTGCTGCGGATACGGGCAGGGCTATTTCCAAGTATGGAATACTGAAGGTGAACTCATCGTTTCCAATGACGGAGATTTTAATAGCGAAGCGGTTGAATCGTTTTGTGCCGGCGACAGTGGATGTGAAATCTTGGCCAATATTGATATTGACCATGCCTCGTCCATCTCTGCAGCAGATGCAGTCATCACCATCAATACGATTTCTGCAACAGACGATTTTGAATACAGCATCGATGGCGGACAGACCTTCGGAACTTCAAATTCATTCAGCGGACTCAGCGCTGGTACCTACGAGGTCATGGTCCAAAACGAAAGCGGAACATGCACCTTCCTCGAAACGGTTGTGGTCGATGTCTGTGACTTCACAGATTTGGACATCACGGTCACCTATCCTTATTCGGTTTTGACAACGGACGGTTCCATCGTGATCGAATCTTTATCAGGGGCAGATTCCTACCTGTACAGCATCGACGGAGGTCAAAACTTTTTGACTTCAGGCACATTTATGGACCTCCCCGTTGGCGAATACAACATTGTGGTGGTGGATGAAAGCAGCGATTGTGTGTTTGAATTCGAACGGTTGTTGGTCCCTAGTGGGGTTGTTGACGTTGCAGAACAAGCAACCGATGGAACATCCATCAAGGTTTACCCCAACCCCACGAGCAATCAATTCAACATCGAAGTTGAGTCTTCAGGAAACTGGAAAGAGCCCCTGCAGATTGTCGTTTTGGACCGGTTGGGGCGAGTTCTCGAAACAGGCACCATTGCTCATGGAGGAAACCGCAAAACGATTTCGCTGACCGGATATGCTCCGGGCACTTACTTCGTCAAGTGCTTTACCCTGACATTTGAAAAGAACTTCAAAGTCATCAAAATCTGAGAATACCGAAGGAGGATAACCTCGAAACTAAATGCCTAAAAATCCCCGCATCGGAAACGGTTGCGGGGATTTTTTATGCTCTAACGTCCCGAACAATCAAATGAGGTGTGCAAAAGGTGGAGGCGCCGATCGGCTTTAGACACGACAACCTGGTACACCCGATTGTAAATGGATTCGTCGAAAGACCCCAATTCTTCCCCCACAAGCATTCCCGCGAGAACAGCCGTTGTATTGCTGTGCCCTACCACCAAGGCATCTTGCCCATTGCGAATCAGTTCTTCCGCGATTTCCCCCAGCGCATCTGGCTCATACGACTGAATGCTCAGTCCTTGATCCGTCGCTGTAGGCAAAGCGGTGCTCTGGGTGCGTTTGTAGTCCGTGCTGTATACTGCTTCCAGCGTCACAGATTCGAATAGAGCACTGAAGCTCGCTGACCGCTCGACTCCGCATTCTGTGAGCGGTGGGTCATTTGAGTCCGTTTGCTTTTCCGCATGACGCACCAAGTAAATCGTAAATAAACCATCACTGTCTTGAGCAGTCATGGTGCACGGGAATGCAACCGCCAAGAGCATCAAAGAAGCACAGATTGAAGCGAATCGAGTGTTACGGTAAATCAATATTTTTGTCATGGCTCAGTTTTCGGTTGGGCTCAAGTTAAAGCGATTTATTGATTTGACATCCGAGTCCAATGTCATTCGTTTTGCTGCGCAAACATCAAGCCATAGCATAAATTACTATCCCACTGAAGTCCAAAAAACATAATAATCGATACCCCCTCTTGTCAAAATAAACGCGGCCCTAAAATAATGTCAGCGGTTCAGAAAAATAGACTTGATTTTTTGGAACGTTTTTTGCAACTAACTGATTATAAACTACTTTCAACAAAAAAATTAACTCATGTTTCAAAACATCCCCACTCCTCGCTTTTCTTCGATTTTCCTTTCCATCGTGTTACTTGCTCTATCTGATGCGCCAATCTTAGCACAGTACGAATTCACTTCGTTTACAGTCGTCGAATCCATTGTACCCGGTGGAGCCGGCCGTTCCCGAATCATATCAGCAACTGAGGAACGAAATCACGAAGATTACGTCTCAATCAGTGGAAAGGATGGACGGAATAAATCGAGCCGAAAAGACATTCGAATGGAAACCTTCGAAGAAATTAAGCTGCTAAATTTCTACAGCCTTGCTGGACTGCGTTTCCAAAACATTGCAGCCAATGACGCCGTGATCAATAGCAAAGTCAATTCAATGATGGCCGATAGATGGGAATTGATCAGCATCAATTCCGGGGTTGAATCTGATGCGGGCGATAAAGATGGTAACGGCATCTTTATTACGCGATTTTACTTCAAACGCGAGAAGTAATCACTCAAGCGCTTCGACTTATTTGAGTGAAATTTCCACGACTGCTTATGGTCTAATGGAGATATAGAGATAACCAATGGCTCGACAGACTTGAATCCAATAGCTCTGTCGCTACATTCGCTCTATGAATTCTCGATTATCTCTCCTAGGGTTGTTGGTCTGTATTTCTGTATCAAGTGCAGCGCAAGACATCGCACAAGTAGATTTGCAAGCGCTTTTGGAGTTGGAAGCACTTGTCACAAAGCATGACGGCACCAAAAGCCTGTTGCAAGCCACTGGAGCATATCCCGTAGTAGAAGTGCACGGTGAACCAACCGTCGGGTTCTTGGGACGATTGACCTCAGGCGTTTCGGAAACCGAATGGCGTGCCTGGGCAGCGAATGAAGCGGCTGTGACCGCGGGAGCATGTCGACAAGGAATTGCGTCGTTTCGGGTGAATGCATACGCGCTTGATGTCCTCTGGCAGACCCCGATGGACCTCATCGAATTGGCTTCCCGTGCCGTACCCGACGTCAACAAAGTCCGATACGGTACCCGGGTGGACAGCGTGCATGCGGGATTCAATCTGCCACAACCGTATCACGGAGAAGGTGTGCTGATTGGTGTGCTCGATTGGGGATTCGACTACACGCATCCCATGTTTCGTGATACCACGCTCACGGATTCACGAATCCGCGCAGTTTGGGACCAATACCGTCAAGCAGGACCTTCGCCCGGTGATTATGATTACGGTACGGTCGCAGAATCCGCCTTGGACATTCAGTTGATGGAGAGCGACACCTCCAACGTTTACGGATATTCAACGCATGGAACCCATGTGGCCGGAATTGCTGGGGGAAGTGGCGCTGGAATAGGACTCAAAGGCATGGCACCTGCCGCTGAATTCTTGTTTGCGACGCTTCTCGTCGATGAGGCTTCAGCATTGGATGCATACGATTGGATGCAAAGCGTCGCGGAAGCGGATGGAAAGCGCCTGGTCATCAACAACAGCTGGGGATTGCCCCAATGGGGGACACCCGATGGTACTTCTTTGAGCAACCAATTCATCGACGCAATGTCTGACGAAGGCGTCGTGTTTGTGAGCTCCAATGGCAACAACGGTGACGTGGACTTTCATTTGGACCACACCTTTGATGCTCCCGGAGATACCATCCGATCAAGGGTCAAGTTTTATCCGCTCTCCGCCAACCCCAATACATGGGGACAAAACCTCACGTTATGGGGGGAAGTCGGCGAATCGTTTGAGATGGGGTTCTTGTTGACCATTGGACTATCCACAGTTGTTGGAGAAAGTCCGTTGTACAACACAAACGACGGACCATTGTTGCTGGACACCATTCAGGTGGTCAACAACGATACCATCATTTACGATTTAGTCTTGGACCCGGCCCATCCTGCCAATGGGCGTCCCTTCATGCAGATGCGCATTCGAAAAGGGGGAGCCAATGTCGCTGTAGCGATGCAATTGACGAGTGAAAGCGGTCGTGTGCACGCCTGGAACCACACCCACCTTTCCAATGACGTGGGCAACTGGGGACAAGATTTCCAGGCGGCTCAATCCGGATGGCTTGCTGGCGATCCCTACTACGGCATCCAGCAACCGGCCTGCGGCCACAGTGTCATTGCCGTGGGAGCTTATTCCTCCGAATACCTCAACCCTGTAGGGACCGAGGTGGGCGGCACATTGGCGAATTTCTCCACGTACGGTCCCACCCTCGATGAACGCCTAAAGCCCAATGTGTCGGCCCCAGGCGTGAGCGTGGAGAGCTCCCTGAGTTCGTTCCGCGACGGCGGGTACAACATCACGAGCAACGTTGATTTTGATGGAACAGAATACGAATTTGCCCGATTGTCCGGCACAAGTATGAGTGGTCCGGCCGTCGCAGGCGTGGTCGCATTGATGTTGGAAGCCAACCCTGAGCTAACGCCGGCCGATATCCGCTCCATTTTGGAATCAACTGCCCGCGAGGACGAAGACACAGGCACACTACCAGCTATAGGAGACCATGTTTGGGGACACGGAAAGGTGAACGCTGCACAAGCCGTGCTCGCTGCTTTGACCTGGGACTCCAGCATGAGCGCTCCGGAAATTGCGATCAATCACGTCACTCTCTTTCCCAATCCCGTGCGCAACCAACTTTGGTTTTCTGGAATTTCTAGCGGCAGTTCAACTTGGGAGATCTTTGACCTCCGAGGCCAAATTTGTCAAACGGGACAAGCCTTTGACCTCTCCTCCGTTGATGTGTCGACGTTGCAACCAGGGTTGTATATCATTCACGTTCAATCTGCCCACATCTCGCAAGGCTTCAAGTTCCTTAAACATCCTTGAAGTTTCGTGCATTCTCTATTCGCGCACTGTTCAAAGAATCAGTGCTTATGCACCAAACCGTCATCTTAGGTGTTAAAAAGGATTTGATTTGGCGTGGGGTAGATCTTTCAGCCCAATAGGCTCATGATTCAAGTGATCTTTTTGTTTTGATGAGCATAAGGAAGCCGATCCATTGCGCACGTTTCTCTGCAAGTATTTGACCAGCTAAAAAATTGTCTATCACACCCCTAAAGTGGTCCCCTGAAACAATTCAGCCTGAAAAACGAGCGCAAAAGTGGGAAATTAGCGATCGATTAGAAACCCACTAGAACCGTATTTCCTGGCTTTTTTAATGCGATGTTGAAAAAAAGAGATGAAAAACTGCTAACTACTTCATTTAGCCGTCGAACAAACTGAATTCATCGCTAGTTTGGCAAATGAAGAATGAAAAAGTCCTGTTGCTTGTCGTTGGCTTCTTGCTAGCTTTTAGCTTTGAATCCTCATCCCAAGTATTAACACAAGAGCAAATAAACGAGGCATCAGATTCAAAGTCTGTTTACCTCGATTTAAAGAGTCAAGGTGCAAACTTTTATGAGACCCAAGCAGCTTTCAATGCCTATTGGGAAAATAGAGAAGTGACGAAAGGACAGGGATACAAACCCTTTCGACGCTGGGAATCATTCATGGAAGAGCGTGTTTATCCTTCTGGTGATATGTTTCCATCAAATGCGATAAATGAAGCTGGACGTCAAATGACTCAAGCGGCATCATTAAACGACAACCCTTATGCTTGGACCAATAATGGACCCGAGGAGGAAATGGGAAATGGAAATGGAAGGATCAGCAAGGTCCGTATTGATCCAAGTAACCCTTCAACGTATTATGCTTGTGCACCTGGAGGGGGGATATGGAGGTCTTTTAATGCGGGAGATTCATGGGCAATTCTTGAAACGGACACCTTGCCGATCATTGGGTTTTCGGATGTTGCCGTCAACGGAAATGTAATCTACGCCGCATCCGGAGATCATGATTACGGAAACATGTATTCTCTTGGAATACTAAAATCAACTGACGCCGGGGAGACGTGGGAAATTTCATATAACTCTGAAGATGGTTCATTTGAGGAAAATAATGGGAATGGAAGCAATGTTGCCTGGGCGGATGGCGGTGAGATAGATTTTACGATTTCAAGAATACTCATATCACCAAATGATGATGATAAAGTAGTCGCATCCACCCAACAAGGCATTTTATACACCACAGATGGAGGCGACAATTGGGCGTTTGGAGAAACAACCGCCGGAGGCGCTATTGATGAAGTCTTCCACGACATTGAATTTAAGCCTGGAGATCCTTCAATTGTCTATGCCTGCGGCAACGGCATCTTTTATCGAAGTACAAATTCAGGAGCCAACTGGACACAGGTCGAAATATCTGAAAATCAGGGGGAAATGGGCCGCTGTGCCATAGCCGTTAGTTCAGATGAACCCAATTGGATTTATATGATTGCTACAAAATCTAGCGCCCTCTTTGGATTTTATAAGAGCATAAATTCTGGTGCATCCTGGACGGAAGTTAATAATAGCGAAGGCGCTCAATATCCAAACATTTTATCTGGCCAGACCTATGATGGAACAGGTAGTGGTGGACAAGGGAGTTACGATTTATGCATCAGTGTTCATCCAAATAATGCCGATAGCATTACTGTTGGAGGTGTAAATCTTTACAATTCATCTGATGGTGGTGACACTTGGGATATTATTGCTCACTGGGTTGGTAATGGATGGGGGTACGATGCTAATGACGACTGGGGCTATGATCCGAATTATTCGACTATTCCCGAAGTTCATGCAGACCATCATGGCTTGACCTATGCAGCTGATGGAACCCTAATTATTGCCAACGATGGAGGTGTATACACCAGCACGAATGGCTCAACTTTTGAGAACAAAAGCGAAGGATTGTTCATTGGTCAAATTTATCGCCTCAATGTTGCGCAAGACCAAGATGATTTGGTGGTATCAGGACTTCAGGATTGTGGAACGCAAAAAATGGATGGATCTGTTCACCAGAGCATTATGGGTGGCGATGGAATGGACAACTTCATAATGGGGCAGTCGAGTTTTCAGCAGGCAGACAATGGTTGGTTGGCATATACCGGGGTTCAGCATGGGGTATTTGCACGTAAAACTGCGGCTGGAAGTACAACTATCGCAAGATCTGACGGCGATGGGGTTAATGATGGGGGCGCGTGGATTACTCCTCTGCGAGTGGATCCGGAAAATGAAGCCAATCTATACATTGTAAAGTCACATGTCTATAAATCTGAAAACTACGGAGACGATTGGGTGGAATTGGCTGGAGATGAATTTCCATCAAACCCATCTTACATGGCCGTTTCATGGGTTAATCCAAATTATATATACATCTCAAAATGGGAGCAACTTTGGAAAAGCACGAATGGAGGCGCCTCATATGCTCGGATAGGACAGGCAGGCCTGCCGAACAGGCACATTTCGGATTTGGAATTGGATCCAACTGACCCAGAGAGACTCTTCATTGCGTACTCGACTTTTTATGAGGGCAATAAGATTTATAAAACCGATGATGCCGGTGCGACCTTCACAAACATGTCTGAGGGTTTACCTGATATTCCGATGGATTGCATTCACTACCGAAAAGGTAGTTCAGATGACATATTTGTCGGCACCGATGTAGGGGTATATCGCTGGAACGGATCGAAGTGGAATGATTTTAATTTAGGATTGCCCAACGTAATCGTCCAAGATCTTGAAATCATGGAGAGCTCCAACGTCCTGCATGCGGGCACTTATGGGAGAGGTCAATGGACGAAACAGTTATTGCCAATTTATGAGTTGGTTCTCGAGTTAGAGACAGACGCATTTTCTTGCACGGATGAACAAGCATGGACAATCACGGATTCTGGTGGAGACGTCGTGGCGTCCGGATCCGGTTATGAGTGTTCGACTGAATATTCGATTGCTATACCAACATTAGAAGATGGATGCTACACGTTTGAAATCACAGACAGTTATGGCGATGGGATGGCAGGCCAATACTATGAAAGCGACGACGATGATGGGAGCTATGCCATGGTATTGAATGGCGAAACACTTTTTTCTGGGACGGGCAACTGGGGAGAAAGCTCATCCCATGAGTTTTGCCTAAACGGAGGTTGCATGGACGCCGCGGCATGCAATTATGATGCAAGTGCAAATCTTGAGTTAGCATGTGATTTCACTTCTTGCGTCGGCTGCATGGATGACACAGCATGCAATTATGACGAATCGTACAGCACCGATGATCCCGCGTCATGTGAATTCACTTCTTGCGTCGGCTGCATGGATGACACAGCATGTAACTATAGCGCAGATTTCACCGTGAGTGATGAAGAATCATGCGCCTACATCGAGCTGTTTCTCGAAATCAATCCTGATCCATGGCCCGAAGATATTGGCTGGTCTTTGACCGATGATGATAGCGACATCATAATAACAGGCGCTTATCCACTCCAAAACGGTAATTCTCAGACTTTATGCGTTGCTTTAGGTTGCTACACATTTATCATGACAGATGATTATGGGGATGGTCTGACGGGAAATAATGAAAGTGGTCCTGGTGACTACTCCATGTCTTTGAATGGAAATACTTTATTCAGTGGTGGCGGCAATTATGGTGATGAAGATGAAAATGAATTTTGTTTGACGGAAGGCTGTATGGACTCCAATGCTTGTAATTATAATAGTGCTGCGAACATTAGTCTTGAATGCACTTTGGCAGATGGTATTTGTGATACATGCTCTGGAGAAACCGACGGAACTGGAACGGTTGTCGACAATGACAGCGACGACGACGACGTTTGCGATGCCGATGAAGTCGTTGGCTGTCAGGATAGCGATGCTTGCAATTATAATTCTCAAGCGACAGACGCTGGATCATGCATTTTTGCAGATGGTATTTGTGATGCATGCTCTGGAGCCACCGACGGAACTGGAACGGTTGTCGACAATGACAGCGACGACGACGACGTTTGCAATGCCGATGAAGTCGCTGGCTGTCAGGATAGCGATGCTTGCAATTACAATTCTCAAGCGACAGACGCCGGATCATGCATTTTTGCAGAGGGTATTTGTGAAACATGCTCTGGAGAAAACGACGGAACTGGAACGGTTGTCGACAACGACAGCGACGACGACGATATTTGCAATGCCGATGAAGTCGTTGGCTGTCAGGATAGCGCTGCGTGTGACTATGACGTATTAGCTACGGATGAAGGAAGTTGTGATTATTCTTGCATTGGTTGCATGGACGATTCCGCTTGTAATTACGAGGAGGGATTTACTGTGTCTGCGCCGGAAACTTGTGGCTACATCAATTTTGAACTTACAATTCAGCCCGACGATTATCCTTATGAAATTGCATGGTCCTTAACCTTGCCCAACAATTCTGTTGTCTCCGGTGGCGATCTTACAGACTCCTTTACACAAGCTTTCTGCTATGTACCAGGTTGTTACACATTTGTAATTACGGATTCGTACGGTGATGGGATATGTTGCAACGAGGGCGATGGATACTACACGATTGAGTCTCCTTTTGGAACTGTTTTAGCGCAAGGAGGTGAGTACGAATATTCCGAAACAAGTGAATTTTGTTCAATACCGTATGGTTGCACAGATGAAGCGGCTTGTAATTATGACTGCGAAGCAATCGAAAATGATGCCTCGTGCTTAGAGTTCAGCTCTTGCGGCATCTGTGGTGGCTCTGAACCAGACTTTGCTTACGACTGCGAGGACAATTGTTTGAACGACGCGGACAACGACGGTGTATGCGACGAGCTCGAGGTGGCGGGTTGCACCACTCCTTCCGCTTGCAACTACAATGCCGCAGCCACCGACGATGATGGCAACTGCACGTATGCTGATGCTGGATATGACTGCGCTGGCGAATGCCTTGTGGACAGCGATGGCGACGAAATATGCGATCAAGACGAAGTCGCAGGATGCCACGATGAAGCGGCGTGCAACTATGAAGCAAACGCAACAGATGATGGATACTGCGATTATGCAGACACCAACTACGATTGTGCCGGAAACTGCCTTGTAGATTCCGATGCAGACGGTGTCTGCGACCCGCTCGAAGTAGCCGGTTGCACC
>MDTC01275519.1_pt1 | contig 14008 bp, 12 predicted proteins | sample 811181 | NCBI WGS metagenome assembly MDTC01 (sample SAMN05326644, study PRJNA326480) | marine metagenome | isolation source: seawater | place: Pacific Ocean: North | collected 2011
GAAAATTAAATATCCCGATAGAATTCAGGGTTGTACTGTTCAAATCTATAACAGATGGGGTCAGCTTGTTTTTGAGTCAACTGGCTATCAAAATACGTGGGCAGGAACCAAAGACAATGAACAACTCCCGGACGGGGTTTATTATTATTCGATAACGGGATGTGATAGCGATTATACCGGATCTATTAATTTATTAAGACTTAAAAAATAAGAAACCATGAATAAAATCATTTTACTTAGTATCTGTTTACTATCCTTGGTTTCATACAGCCAGCAGACACCACAACGTAATCTTTATGGATATAATAAGTATGCCATTAATCCAGCTTATGCAGGTGCAAGTGGATGCACACAAATTAATTTCTCACATCTAAACCAATGGGTTAAGGTTGAAGGAGCACCACTGACAAGTATGATTAGTGCCAATACTTTAATGGGGAAATCTATCGGCGTTGGAGGACAAGTTCTTGTTGACCAAATTGGAATGATGCAGCAGGTATCCGGAATGGGATCTATATCCTATGGATTAACGATTGGAAAGAGTCATAATATTCGAATTGGTGCTTCCATTGGATACAATCAATACCGCATAGATGCCTCTGACGCCATTGCTTTCGAAAATGGTGACCCAATTATTGAAGGTGGTGAACAAGCTGGTGGGACAGTAAATTCAAACATCGGTATTTTATATAAGTGGAAAAATTTAGAGCTTAGTATTGGCTCGCAACAACTAATTCAATCTACCAGCAATATGTCTTTTGCAGGTACTGATGGTTTTGAACTTAGAAGACACTTAAATGGTTTGGTAGCGTACAACCAAAAAATTGGTGACAATTGGATGTTGACTCCATCGATATTCACCAAAGGAACCAATAATGGTTATCAGATAGATATCAATACGGATGCTACCTATAAAAAATACATTTCTGCAGGAATCGGCTATCGAACCTCTGTTGGGTTGATTGCCAGAGCTGGAATTCAAGTACAAGATCTATTCTTTATAGGCTATGCTTATGAAACGCCTATGTCAAATATTGCATCATATAGTTCCGGTTCACATGAGATCATATTAGGGATTAAATTATGTAAAAAGAAGCCAAAAAACACTCCAGAAATTACGGAGACAAAGAAAGAAGAACGAGACACCACAAATAATGCCACAAGTAATGAGGGAATAACGAAAATTCCAACAATGGATACAATCGTAATTACGCGAGTAGATACGGTATTTATAAAGGCCCCTGTTGAAGAAGTAGTGAAAGTGAGACAATCTCAAGTCGAAAAGAAAGATTTTGTCCCGATTGAAAAAAATATTCTATTCGAATTTGACAAAGCTATTGTTCAAAAAGGTTCTTTTGGTGCACTTGAGTCGATTGTGAATATTTTAAATGCAAAAAGTGAGCTTAAAATTTCTTTGAAAGGATATACTGATGCACAAGGATCTAAAAACTACAACGTAATGTTGTCTAAAAATAGAGTATCGGCGGTTCAAGACTTCTTGCTTTCGAATGGAATAAGTGCTGATAGAATAATCATAGAGGCCTATGGTGAAAAAAATCCCATTGCGGATAATTCCTCGAGTGAAGGGAGAAAGCTAAATAGACGTGTTGAAGTAAGGTTTATTGATAAATAAAACATGCTTTAACACTTTCTTAAAATTTGTAATTAATGTATCTTGTCGCCTTAATATATGGCACAAACAATGGAACAAGAAAGCGAGATACAAAAGCTAGGCACAGTACTAAAAAACATGCCCGATGATTGGTTAAACCTTACTACTCATAGGCTAGATATATATGATGAAAGCCAGGCTAAATCGCAATTTATTGAGCGCTTTGAAGTACTTTTTGAAAAAAATAATCTTGAAACTTCTGCATTAAAGAAATTACCAACTGCTTTTGACTACATCAGATTGGGACATCCTTTGTCATGTATACTGGAATGGTACGTTTCAAGACTCAATAATTTGCCTGCAGAAAACGTTATAAGCTTTGCTTCAAAGACTGCACCCATTCTGGCAATCCTAAGAAAAAATTTATTTGAAAAAAAAGACACTCGTATTCTTTACGAAAAATCCTTGCATGATTTTTTAAACTTCGATAAACTTCAAAATATATATGGATATACATTCACACTCAAGGAAATAGATAAAATTGAGTCCAGTGATGTTTTTAAAGGTAGCACGATACTGCTATCACAAAAAAATAAACTTTCTGATTGTCAAGTAAATTCAAATATAGACTTCACGCTTAATATGCATGACGATCTTGGCAGCATCCTAATTGTTCATAAAAAACAAAACAGACATTATATTGCAGAAATACAGCACGTCAGAAGAAGGGAAACGATAGCCATGACCCCAATCAACGCGTTTTACTCTCTTCAGACTATACTGGGTGAAAAAATAAAGGCAGTTGACTCGATCAAAAAAGCCATGAATAAAGAACGTGTTTCTACTTTTATAAAAGACATTACTAAAACCCGAATAGATCCAATAGTTGCATCTAGCGGACTGTCTATGCAATATGCAATAATGATGGGACTAGTCGATGACGCATTTGAAAAGCACAAAGGAAAAATAATTAAGTTCATTGTCCCTCCGAATTGCTATGGAGGAACGAATGATCAAGCCCGAAGGGTTGCAGCGTGTATCAACGGTGTTGAAATAACAGATTTACCCGTTGATGCTGGGCATGATATGGTACAAAGTATCGAAAAGGTTTTAGCACAAGCTGCACTAGAAGATGAGGTACCGTACATTATCGCAGAAATACCGACAAACCCTAGAGTTGAGGTACCTGACCTTATTGAACTTAAAGCAGCCTTAGGTAAGGTTCGAAACACCAAAAAAGGTAGTCTGGCAATTGAACCAGTGTTTATATTAGACCAAACATTTTGTCCCAATATTCATTTTTTAGGTGAGGGAGAGATTTTATCCTCAGTCCGTGCTTTATCCTATGCCAGCGGTTCAAAATTCCCAAGCGGAGGAAAATGCACAGCGGGATATTGCGTGGCCAATAAACAAGCTGAACCCTTAATGCAAAAAATCACGAAACATCTTAAGATATGCGACAACGAAGCCACAGCACTACAATATGAAATACTCGCAGAGCAACTTCCTTCGATGAATATAAGAATTCATGATGCTTACCTTAACACGCGTGAATTTGTCAACTTTATTCAAAAAACATTGCCGGAGGCGAAAATAAATTTTATTTCTGAAGAATTGGCGAAAGATGGATTTACACCTTCTGTCTTTTCATTGGACTTGCCGACAAAAGGAAGTACAGAAGAAGAAAGAGAAACCTATAAACGAGGTCTCAACCATAAGCTTATCGGTCTTATGATTAAAAAAATACCTGAAGAAAGCAAATATTGTGTTTCCTATGGACAGCTCAAAGGTTGTTATTGGACTATTCCTGCTACCTCCACCCAAGGAACGACAAAAGAGGACGACAAAGATTACATCGCGCGCATCGCACTATCAGCAGATATGGACTTAAATAAACACAAAGAGGTCTTCAAGGCTTTTGTAAAAAACATGTAGGACTTAGTGTTATCAGAGCGGTAATTGAAGGTCATTTATCCCAATATTTTCAACTTGTGATATAGTTCTTAACTTAGTGTTAAAGAGACCTTGTTTTCAATGGCTCAAATGAAAAGACAAGCAATCATTATTTACAATGATGATTGTCTAAATGCAAATACAATGGATTCAAATAAAAACCTGGCAGTGCTTATTGATGGTGACAATATACCATCAGCACAGGTAAAAGAAATGATGGAGGAGATTGCAAAATATGGTAATCCATCCATCAAAAGGATATATGGCGACTGGACAAAACCTCGCCTATCGAAGTGGAAAAATCTACTACTCGAAAATGCAATTACCCCAATTCAGCAATATGGCTATACAACTGGAAAAAACGCCACAGACTCAGCCATGATTATCGATGCGATGGATATTCTTTATTCGGGAAAGGTAAATGGCTTTTGCCTGGTTTCAAGCGATAGTGATTTTACGCGACTCGCAACAAGACTTCGCGAGGCTGGTATGCAGGTTATAGGAATAGGTGAAAAGAAAACACCTAACCCTTTCATTGTTGCTTGCGATAAATTTATCTATATAGAGATTTTAAAATCAAGGGCTTCCAATTCAGACAGCAACAAGGAAAAATCATCTAACAAAGAAAGCGTTGATGTTGTCACCAAAAAAGTAATTCAGTTGATAAGAACTACAATTTCTGATGTCTCTGACGATGATGGTTGGGCATTTCTAGGAGATGTGGGAGGTTTAATGGTTAAAAAGCAACCCAACTTTGACTCTCGGAACTTTGGTTTTGAGAAGCTAACTCCACTAATTAAATCCATCGGAGAATTCGAGATTGAACAAAGAGAAAATTCTAAAAGTCGCCACAAGTTGATTTATGTTCGTATCAGAGAGAAAGAGAGCAGACACAAGAGATAAAAATCGGAATCAAATTTTGATTGGCTTTCTCCGCTCTAAACCAACTGAAACATAGTGCACCCCTCCACCATAAATTGTATAGGTTCCTGTCCATTCATGGTATTCTGATCGTGCATAATAATGGTACTTTCCTCTTAGCTTTTTTACAACTACCTCTGCTGTCTTTTCATTTGGTCGATTTTTACAAATACTGTAGAAATAATCAGTAACTCGACCAGTTAATTTTTTCTTTTTACCACCATCGTAAATATCAATCGGTTTTCCATATCTATTGATAAAGATTACCACAGTAGGTGTAGCTCCTTTAATTGAATCAAGCATGATCCGTTCCTCTCGCTCCTTTCTGCTCTGGTTTTATCCGCAGCCTTTAAGGCTAAAACTTTTTCTAATATTTCTTTTTCTAATTGTAGGGAGCTCTTAGCCACATGATAATATTTCAACGTTGTCCTACCATTCAGTGGAAGGTGATAGTAAAAATCATGGAAATGTTCTTGAGTAGACGTGCTAATACTATATGCATTTTGGCTAGGTAAATAAATTGTTGTTACTCCTAACATATTTGTTTCCCCTACGAACCTTAATCCTGACTCTGTCTCAATAAGAATTTGTTCTCCCTGCACAGGATGTCCTGATAAATCCTTATACTCAAAAATCAGTTTAATTGTAGGGTGTGTATAACGTATTCCTTTCCATGTAAGATTTGCCTTATCTGGAATTGAAATAGGTGCATTATTATGATTTGAACCAAAACTAGTTGAGTAGCTTTTTCCCTTTGGAACTAAAAATTGAACAAAACCATATTCATTTGTTTTGGCTCTGTAAATGGCTTTACTTTTTGTGTGAATTACTGATATTTCAGAATTTTTAACAGGTGTTTCATCTGGATGTATAAATTTTAAATCCAATAGGGCATGTGTTTGTGTGGGTTTCAATTTCTCTTGAGAAGGAAAATATAGTATAATGCAAAATATGAAAGCAATAAGCAGAATAACGGTCATTTTCATCTATCGTCGAGATACTTTATATTCAAATAACAAAAAGTAGACGATGTGTTACGATAAGATTATTAATCCTTGTTCAGGGAATGAATATCATTATGTGTTTCTTCTATTTTATCTTTAACACGTTGAATACTCTTTGCAAGAATAGCCAGCTGGGGAAGCTTGTGAACGGCTAACCACTTCCAACTATCCTTTTCGTAATCGATCGCACGAGCTAAATGATATAAATTATGAAAGCCATAATCGAATAGCCACTTTTGTGCCTTTACATTACCTTCACAACCATTGATCATTGCCATAATATGGGCGTATCCGTTATCCATTAGCCAGTTCCTAGAATCCTCTTTTAGCCTTATCGCATAGGTAGCATGTACCAGTTCTTCATAATCATTTTCAACGAGCCACTTTTGGATATCGATATTTCCATCAACAGCCTTTGCCCACGCCAAAATAACCATATTCGAATACTGTACAGGACGTAAAGAAACCTTTGATAAATTTTCCGAATTTGAAGATTTTTCTTTTGGTTTTTTACTGTTTTTGAACCACTTCATCCTTGAATCTAAAAAAATAAATTCTAAAATTAACAGCTAACGCCAATTTAAATAAATAACAATAGAAATTATGTAAAGAAAATATACGAAACAATTATTGCTGCAATTATCCCGATCAAATCAGCAAATAAACCTGCTGTAACTGCATATCTAGTCTTATTAATCCCCACAGATCCAAAGTATACAGCCAAGACATAAAACGTAGTTTCCGTACTCCCCTGCATAGTCGCAGCGATTAGCTCTTGCAATGATGAGATACCAAAATTACTCATGACCTCGACATAGGCACCTCTCGCTCCACCTCCACTCAATGGCTTCATAAATGCAACAGGAAGTGCATCTACCCATTCAGTTACAGATAATCCAGCACTTATAACAAACCATCTAACACCATTGAGAATTCCGTCTAAAGCACCAGAAGCTCGAAATAAAGCAATAGCGCATAAAATAGCTATCAGATAAGGAATGATACTAATGGCTATATTAAAACCTCCTTTCGCACCATCTATAAATGATTCATATACATTCACCTTTTTTCGAATTGCCAAAACGAAGAATACTAGAATTATACTGAACATAATTCCACCTCCGACAATTATAGAAACTGCCTCACCTTGGTTCGGATGCCTTACAACGTAATACAGCAACAAACCAATCATTAGCGACAAACTGCCAATGTATGAAAGTACAGTTGCATTGAAAAGGTTGATTCGCTGCCTAATTGCGACAAATATTAAACCCGCTAAAGATGCAATGAATGTTGAAATCAGTATAGGTAAAAAAACTTGTGTTGGTGATTCCGCCCCTGAACGCAATGCAAAAATAGAAATAGGTATGATGGTAAGACCCGATGTATTCAATACCAGAAACATAATTTGGGCGTTAGATGCACGGTCTTTAGCTGGATTAATCTCTTGAAGTTCTCTCATTGCTTTTAGGCCAAAAGGGGTCGCAGCATTGTCGAGACCGAGCATATTGGCGCTAAAATTCATCATCATGGATCCAATTGAAGGATGATTCTTGGGAATATCCGGAAACAATTTTAAAAACAAGGGTGTAACAGCTCTAGTTAAAATTCCAATAGCTCCTCCTTTTTCACCAACTCTCATAATACCCAGCCAAAGACACATTGCTCCTGTTAGATATAACGAAAGTTCAAAACCAAGCTTGGCAGAAGATGATAGGCTATCAATCATTTCTTTCAAAACCAAATAATCGCCCAAAATAAATGTCTTATAAAACCCAAGCGCTATTGCGATCAAAAACATCCCAAACCATATTCGATTTAATACCATATTACGAATTTCGAATTATTTTATGAATAAGCATTAACTAACTTAAAAAGCTATCAACATCATTTTATTAATCACTCTGGTTCGGAAGATGGTTAACGCTTCAAATAACTCCAGTTTATCACAAAATAATTTTCAAGGGTTTTCAGTACATTTGATTTATGAGAACTATTTTATTCATAACACTATTTACAGCATTTTACTTACTGGAGCCATTAAACGCGCAAAACTTTATAAGTCAATCTGATATCCATGACTTATTTAGGCTTGAGCAAGAATTTAAAAAAGATCCTATAAAACTTTTGAGCAATCAAAAATATGCTTTATTCAATGCAGAAAATCAGCTTTGTATAGGACTTGTGGCGAAAACCAAGATTGGATTTAGTCCAGTACAAATTGAGTCTTTGGGGGGCCGAGTGCATGTCACCATAGACGGACTTGCTCATTTAAAATTTCCTCTTTCAAAGATAAAAAAGCTCAAAGAGTTAAAAAATATTGAATTTGCTTCGCTTTCAAAAAAGCTTAAACCATGCCTTGATAAGGCACTCATTGATACCCATGCAGATTCTGTCCAACTTGGACTTGGAAATCTACCTCAAGGGTATGATGGTGAAAATGTTTTAATTGGCGTAACAGATTGGGGTTTTGATTACAGCTCTCCCGTATTTTATGATTCGCTTCTTCAAGAAACACGTATTATAGCAGCATGGGACCAATACAAATTAAGTGGACCCAGTCCAGATAATTTCAACTACGGAACAGAATTTAATACACCAAATGCATTAATTACCGCCGGTAGTGATACAGCAAACATATACAGCTATTCTACTCATGGAACACATGTTGCTTCCATTGCTGGTGGTAGCTCCGTTGGAACAGCATATAAGGGAATTGCACCTGGTGCACAATTTTTATTTGTCACCTTCCTTGTAGATGAAGGAGCTGTATTGGACGCCTGGGAGTGGATGTATCAAAAATCTGTTGAGCAGGGAAAACGACTCGTTATAAATATGAGCTGGGGACTTTATCACCTTGGTACACTAGATGGGAACTCTGTCTTAAGCGCAGCTATTTCAGCATATACAGATTTAGGTGTTGTTTTTGTAAATTCTGGAGGAAATAACGGTAATGTAAATTTTCATCTTAAGCACAATTTCGAATCTGATACCATTGCTTCACGAATACAATTCTACTCATATAGTGCTCATCCATACATGTGGGGACAAAGTATTCATAGTTGGGGTGAGGTAGGAAAAGAATTTTCAAATGCATTAGAAATTAAAAATTCAGGAGGGCAAATAATCGCACACACACCTTATTATTCTACTGGAACAACAAACACATACGTCGATACTTTTCTCATAAATGAAACAGATACCATCTGGTATAATATTTCTGCCGATAATTCTCATCCATTAAACGGAAGACCCCAAATGCGTTTGCGGGTAAAATGTACATCAAGTTCATACCGAGTTATGTTTAAATCAACTGCCAACTCAGGAATAGTGCACAATTGGAATGTTACTGAATTATCTAATGACGTTGGGAATTGGGGTATGCCATTTTCAGCGTTTGGAACCGGCACAGTGAATGGTGATAATGAAAATGGAATTAGTGAACCTTCCTGCGCAGATGACGTGATCAGCGTTGCAGCTTATGCGTCCGGATGGGTAGCTTCGTCGGGGGCATCTGTAGGCGGGGCAATGGCTTCATTTTCCAGTCAAGGACCTAGATATGATGGTGTCATGAAACCAGATATTGCCGCACCTGGTGTATCGATTGGTGCAGCAATTTCCTCCTACACAGATGCTTCATTTTCATCGGTAGAAAGTGTAGAATTCAACTCGCGTACCTATCACTTCGCAAAGCTTTCAGGAACATCCATGGCAGCACCTATGGTTACTGGCATAGCGGCATTATTACTTCAAGCAAAACCCGAGCTAACTGCAACTGAGATAAAGCAAATTTTGCTATCAACTGCGCGAGAGGACACTAAAACTGGTATTCTTCCTGATGAGGGTGACCCTAACTGGGGTCATGGAAAAGTAGATGCAATGGCCGCTTTAAGAGAGGCTTTGAATCTCGGGTTACATCAGATAAGCGAAGATTTTTCTTTCAAGGTCTACCCTAATCCTGTTCGCAAAAATTTACATTTAGATGAACTTGATAATATCCGCCTGAATGCTGTACTTCAAGACTTCTCCGGAAGATCTAGACGCGTTGAAATTGTAAATGGTGACCTAAACTGTATAGATTTTACCTCAGGCATGTATATAATTGAATTTCAATATAACGGGCAAAAAAGACAGGTAACATTCATAAAGCATTGATATGATTCGAAAACTAGCTAGAAACGAGCTTGAATTAATTCAAAATATGGCACAAGAAATTTGGCCCATATGCTTTAGGGACATGATTAGCCGAGAACAGATCAAATATATGCTCGAGTGGATGTATAATCTTAACCAACTTGAACAAAATTTTGACAAAGGTCACGAATTTTTAATCCTACGTGAACAAGAAGAAAATATCGGATTCGCCTCCTTCGAATTCAGAAACAAAAAATCATGTGTAAGGCTCCATAAACTTTATGTAAATCCAAAACGGCAACGTAAAGGTTCAGGACGACATCTGCTAGAGCATATATATGGTATCGGTCGTGAGCACAAACTAAAATCGCTTGATTTGTTTGTGAATAGAACCAATCCTGCAGTAAATTTCTATCAAAAAATAGGCTTTGAAATAGTAGAATCAATCGATTTAGATATAGGAAGCGGTTACTTCATGAATGATTATAGAATGAAAATAAAAATTTAACTGTATTATGCATGCATAATACTTTTAGTTTTCATATATTTGATAAAATTCTATATCATAATTAACCCATATGAGTGACAATCATCCTATAAAAGGTGGCGAATTCATCATAAGAGATACCGCGCCAAAAGACATTTTTACACCAGAGGAATTTACAGAAGAGCATAAAATGATCGCGAGTATGTGCGAAGATTTTATTCATCAGGAAATCATTCCTCATTTAGACCGCATTGACAGCCTTGAAGAAGGTTTAATGCCCTCATTATTAAAAAAAGCTGGTGAGCTTGGCTTGCTTGGACTTTCTATTCCCGAAGAATATGGAGGAATGGGGGTTGATTTTAAAACAACTTTGCTAGCCACTGAGTATTTAGGTTTAGGCTTTTCGTTTTCTGTGGCGTACGGAGCACATACTGGAATTGGTACTCTTCCACTACTATACTACGGCAATGATGAACAAAAAAACAAGTATATAGCAAAATTAGCTTCAGGAGAGTGGGCGGCTGCCTATTGCCTAACAGAACCAGGTGCAGGTTCAGATGCAAATTCCGGAAAAACCAAAGCAGAGTTATCATCTGATGGTAACTACTACAGTATAACGGGACAAAAAATGTGGATTACTAATGGTGGTTTTGCAGATCTATTTACCGTGTTTGCAAAGATAGAAGATGATGAAAATTTGACAGCGTTTCTAGTGGAAGCTAATAGTGAAGGAATTAGCTTAAATCCTGAAGAGAAAAAAATGGGAATTAAAGGGTCATCAACACGACAAGTATTCTTCAATAATGTAAAAGTTCCCGTTGAAAATATGCTTTCGGAAAGAGGAAACGGATTTAAAATTGCCTTAAATATTTTAAATATTGGAAGAATCAAGTTGGGTGCTGCCGTTATGGGAGGAGCAAAAGGCGGAATTGATGAATCTGTGCGATATGCGCTAGAAAGAGAGCAATTTGGAAGATCTATTTCTAAGTATGGAGCGATTCGCCACAAGATTGCTGAGCAAGTCATTCAAACCTATGTTGTTGAATCTGCAACATACCGGGCAGGTCAAAATATTGATGATGCAATTAAAGGCTTGATCGAAGGTGGAATGGATAAAGCGCAAGCCACACTGAAGGGCATTGAGTTGTTTGCTCCCGAATGCGCTGTGATTAAAGTCGCGGGATCGGAATGCCTAGACTTTGTTGTTGATGAAGCCGTTCAAATATTCGGAGGGATGGGTTATTCGGCTGAAGCATCAGTTGAACGCGCCTATCGGGATTCTAGAATAAATAGAATATTTGAGGGTACCAATGAAATCAATAGAATGCTTACAGTAGATATGGTACTTAGACGGGCAATGAAAGGTGAGCTAGACTTAATGGGGCCTGCAATGAAGGTTGCAAGTGAGCTTATGAGTATACCTGAAATAAAAGAGCCCTCCAATGCTCCGTTAGGAGATGAACAAAATATGCTAGACGGATTCAAGAAAACAATTCTTATGGTTGCAGGATCAGCAGTACAAAAACTAATGCAAACACTTGCCAAAGAGCAAGAGGTATTGATGAATATTGCAGATATTGCCATTTGGACTTACCTCGCAGAGTCTGTCTATCTGAGAGTTCAGAAAAAAATAGATAGCCAGGGAGAAGCTGCATGTGAGCACCAAATAGCTATTGTAAAAACCTATTTCTATGATACAGCAGATAAAATAGCAAAAGCAGCGAAAGATGCAATTCAATCCTTTGCCGAAGGTGATGAAGCAAGAATGATGCTTATGGGATTAAAAAGATTCACGAAAACTCAAGCATTCAATCCAAAAGCTGCGCGCCAAACGATTGCACAGAAATTAATTGCTGACGGTAAGTACGATTTCTAAGACAGAAATAATTCAAGATAAACAAGAGCTTCCTTTGAGGCTCTTTTTTTGTGTATATTCGTTTCTAATGTATTGCATCGAAACACAATTTAGTTGTTAAACTATGAAAAGAATTAACGGACACGGACATATACTTCCTGAACCTCATCAAATCCCAAAGTTCATGAAGGATAAAAAATTGTTTTGGATCGATGATGATAAAAAATTCATGCGACAAGGTAGTTGGACTAGACCAATTACGGATCCTAGTTTCTTTTTGAAAGAAAAACTCGAGTGGATGAATACTTACAATATTGACCATGGAGTCATGCTAAATCTTTCCCAAATATATTGTAACGGCTGGAGACAACAAGACACCAAAGATGCAGTCAATTGGCAAAATGACTTTAATGCTTCAGTTCAGAAGGATTTTCCTGATAAATTTACTAGCGGATTCGTCGTCCAACCACTATATATGGATGATGCTTTAAAAGAAATCGAACGTTGCGTAAAAGAGCTTGGTCTAAAAGTACTTTGTTTACCTACTCACTACTTGAATGACAATAATCAATGGACATCTATTGCCGATCAATCAGTATTTCCAATTTATGAACTCGCCAACAAATATAATCTGGCAATTGAAATTCATCCTTACGATGGAGAAAAAATAGTTAATCTTAAAGACCAATACTGGCGTTTTCATTTGGTTTGGATGATGGCGCAATGTGCGGATACACTTCACCTATATACTTTAAATGATATTCCTAATAAATTCCCAAACATCAGAACTTGTTTCGCTCACGGTTGTATGCTTGGAATTGCGAATTATGGAAGGCGTCTTCAAGGTTACGATGGACGACCCGACTTATTTGAAGATGTCGAAAACCCAAGGGCATCTTTGGGGCATAAAAATTTATTTTTTGATTCCTTGGTACATGATTCATATACCTTAGAGTTATTAAAGAGACGCGTTGGTGTATCACAAATTGTAGCTGGACTTGATGACCCGTATCCTTTAGGAGAAATGGAGGGAGTTGGTAATTCTTTCCCAGGAAGAGTCATTGATTTTGCAGTGGAGGTAGATATACTTACGAAAAGGGAGGCCAGCGAAATCTGGCGTGATAATGTACTAATGTGGCTTGGTTAATTTGCCTTATTTAGTACTAGTCAATCTCATATTGAAGACGCATTGTAATGCTCGCAGTTTTGCGCTTTGAAGATGTATTAAAACTACCTCCCCAAGAATATTCGTCACTAGAATTTTCAGCTGTAATCTGAAAAACACCCATACTGGCGTATGTCAATTTCCCAAGTGATCCTCCCCCATTTTTTGCAATGGTTTCTGCACGATTCTTCGCATCTTTAGTTGCAGCTTCAATCATTTTAATTTTAAGCTTAGCAAGCTTCGTATAATAATATTCCGGTGAATATGAATTCAATTCGATACCTGCATCGATGAGCTTTGAGACTTCGCGCGATGTTTTTTCTACTAAATCTACTGACTTTGACTGAACCTCAAATGACTGACTCAAATCGTAAGCTCGAAAAAGCCGTTCAGTAAAATTACCATTCTCATCATACTGATTGTCATAATTCTTACGAATATCTGCAGCATCAAATACAACTTCAGTATCCTGTATACCCTGACTCTCAAGAAACTTTTTGACCTTTAAAATATCAGCATTTAAATCCTGATAAGCCTGCTTAAGGTCAACGGAATTTCGAGAAAAGCTTGCGCGCCAAACAATCAAATCAGAGTCAAAAGATTGTTGACCTAGGCCTTTAACCGTAACTGAGGGATCAGATTTTCCCCGAGACAAATACGAACTTCCTAAAATATAACCTGTGATGATAACTGCAAATGCAATCAAAACTGTCGGAGCTATTTTTTTTATATACTTCATCTAATTTATTTTATCATTATTCTAGTTAACCTCAGTGCGCGGTTCGGTTACATCCTGTCAGATACCCAATAAAAACAAAATATCCCAGGTAGTAAGGACAACAAAATATTCAACACTAAAAGAAAATAGTTTGACTGA
>MDTC01016888.1_pt1 | contig 14006 bp, 3 predicted proteins | sample 811181 | NCBI WGS metagenome assembly MDTC01 (sample SAMN05326644, study PRJNA326480) | marine metagenome | isolation source: seawater | place: Pacific Ocean: North | collected 2011
TTACAAATGGTTCTTCCCAAATGACGATGGGTAATTTTAGTACCCAACCAACCAATTCTACCTTACTATCTCAACCAAAACAAGAAACAGCTGTATTTTCTTCACCCATAACCTTAAATAGTTTAAATATTGGGGATTTAGAATTAGCTAAGTCCACAGTAAAAAATAACTTAGAAATTTTTATAAATACAGATACTTCTGAGATAAGTAATTTAGTTTTATATGGTTCTTTAAAAAAGAGATTTAGTGTCGCAACACAAAATATTATAAATAATTTTCCAGCTGCATTATATATTGACGGTATAAATGAAAATTTAATACCAGGAAATACAACAGCTTTTAATATATCATATAATCAAAATGACGACACGACAACTTTAGACATTAATGTTAATGTAATATCTAATCCATTTAATATTGAATTTACAACTAATGGTAATTTATTAGATACACCAATACCACCACAACAAATTTTAAATAATTTAAATAATTTTGGTCAAACAGCTAATACAGTAACAGGTATCGCGGAAGGAAAAATTAGTTCAGTTAGAAATTTAACAAATCAATTTTTGAATTATGCTTTAGTTTTTAGTGGTGAGTTAAATAGTAAAGAATATAAATTAACAGAGTTTGTACCACAATCTGTGAGTACTAATTTTATTAGATTAAAAGTTGAAGGTAATCCTTTTGTTGGTCTTAGTACCACAAAAACCAAATTTTACATAAAACCAAATAGTATAACAACAGAAAAACAATTTAAAACATTTTTAGGTGTAGAAAAAACATTACTAAATCGAGATATAACACCTATATATACTAGTGTTTATAAATTAATTAGAGAAACAACTCAAGGAATTTCTTATATAGATGAAGTTAGAAAGACTTGGCCTTTACAAGATGAAATAAATTTAGACCTAACAACACCAAAGTATACAGATTATTTACTTTCATTAGCTGATTTAGGTGATGAAATGGATAGACAAAAAACTAATTTAGTTTCTAGATTTCTAACTACACCAGCTCTTAAAGAATTTGACACTAATGACCAAAAAGTAGAAAAAACTTTACAAATATATGGAAGAAGTTTTGATGATATAAAAACATTTGTAGATGGTATAGCTCATATGACTAAATTAAGTTATGACGAAAAAAACAATATACCAAATGAATTAATTAAAAACTTTGCACAAACACTAGGGTTTTCTACACCTAGTACTTTAAACAATGATACTTTTTTAAATAATATATTAGGGGTTACAGAACCAATTTATTCTGGTACTTCTATAAGTAAAACACCCGCAGAGTTGGATATTGAACTATATAGAAGAATCTTATTAAATATATCACACCTATTCAAATCAAAAGGAAGTAGAAAATCAATAGAATTCTTACTGGAATTAGTAGGTGCCCCTCCAGCTTTAGTAGAATTTAATGAATATGTTGTTTTAGCAGATAAAAAAATAAACATTAATAGATTTGATGAATTTTGGGACCCACTTAAAGACGGTACCTTTAGAACTGGAATGATTAAATACAGTGTACCGTTCCAAACGTTTTTTACTGCAACAGCGAGTACAGCACATCCATTTATTAGAAGTGACTACCCTATAGATTTACATGGGTACCCTACAAAACCTAGAATTAATAATAATTATTTTTTCCAAAGAGGGGCTGGTTGGTTTGAAAGAACGGAAACACACACATCAGATTTAATAATAAATACTGAAACTTCTACAGTAACAGGATGTACACCAACAGTTAAACTTAAATTTAGAGATTTTACTTGGGGTGGTTTTTGGACACAAGGTAAATTTTCTAATGAATTTAATGCACCATACTTAGATAGATTTTGGAGATTTCCATTAATGCCTTTTGGTTTTGGTTTAGAAAGAATTATAGATGATAAAAAATCTTGGGTAAGAGATGAAGAAGAATATATTTTCTATGAAGATTTTGAGGTTTATGCCTCAAAAATAACTACATTGGATGCGGATGGTAATTTAACAACCACACAAAATAAAGTACAAGCTAAGGTTTTTAAAGAAAATAATGCCAATAAAACTTGTGAGGAAATAGAAGACACCAAAATTAAAATAGAAAATAAACTTTTACAACTTACTGTAGCAGGGAGTAATCCCCAATGGAGAAAACAACTCAAATCAAGAATAGAATACTTAGAACTACTACAAGAAAGAAAATGCTTTAATAAGTCAACAACTAGAAATTTTCAGTTTAAAGAAAGAGGAGCTTATTATGGGGTTAAAGATGAAAGATTAGTTTTAAATGTTAAAAATGTAGACTTGTCCCTAAATGTAGGACAAGCTCTGGCTTACGATGTATGGCAACAATCAGCCAATTATAACTGTTTATTTAGTGGAGCGTCATTACCCTCACCATTTCCAAATAAAAACGGTAGATGGGATGCTACAGACCCAAAAATTAACGCAAAAACATTAAATTTTAAAAACTTCTATAAAGATTTTTGGAAATTTTTTATAGATACTAAAAACAGAATGACCATAAATGATGGGAAGACAGGAGGGTACCCTACATTACAAAAAATATATATAGATTATTTAGAAAAAAAATGTGGTGAAAACAATCAGTATACTTACGCCAAAATGTTGGAATATGCACAAACACTAGGAGAATATTGGATTAGAATAATAGAACAAATGGTTCCAGCTACTACTTTATGGACCAGTGGTTTAAAAGTAGAAAATTCAGTATTTCATAGGGACAAGTTTGTTTATAGGTGTTATAGTATGAGTGGGGTGACAATGCCTATTATACCACAAAGTATGTTGTCAGCATCTACTACTGGTTATACATCTTTTATGGCACCAAGATTTGGTGTACAACCAACAACAGTACCACCCCCTCGTAATCCCCAACCTAATACCACTTATTTTAATAATATTTTAAGTGGAAACACACCAAACCCTAATTCTACGTATGTTAATAGTTATAATATTAATAATAGAAATGTAGAGGTAGGTAGTACACTTATAAATGAAGAAATGAGAATTCTAAGAAATAGATTCCATTCAAATAAAGATAAATTTAAATCATTTGACTTATTTACTAAACAGGGTAGTACTAATAATATTTTATGTGTATACGGATTTAAAGATTTTGGTGATGATGGTTTAGAGTGGGTAGATAATTACACACTAGGTGGTGGTGGAGTAGTTACCACATCAAGTCCTAGAGGGGGAGGAACACCTACAACAGGTGGAGGTGGTTCTACTGGTTCCATAAGCACTAGTTACGGTGGTACAAGTTCTGGAGGTATGAGTACCGGCGGTGGAGGTGGTATGTCCTCTGGTGGTGGTTCTTCCGGTGGTGGAGGCGGTGGTTATTAATAGATAAATTATGGCACAAAAAAAATATAGAGCAAAAATAGACCTTAGAGTTTTAAGTGAAAAACTAAAATTTTTAGTTTATATTTCTTCTGAAAATGAAGATAAAAAATTATGCATGGATATTACGTATGATACTAATTATCCTGTGGAATCTGTTTATACTGTAGACGATAATGGTGCTGAAAGATTCTTTTTAGTTTTTAAAAATAGTCACCTAAAATTTAAAACTTACGTATCTGCAATTAGTGTAAGACGAAGTGATTTAATACTTGAAGTATTTAAAAATGTAACGGGTAATTTTGGATTTAATAAATTAGGTGGGGGTAGATATGGTGCATTTTTAAGTAGTCCACAATATTTTAATGTTGGTGGTAGAGGACCACTAGGTATGTTAAATAGTATGGTAGGACATAAAATGCATGCAATTCAGATGGTCTTATCCGATAGTGTATTAATGAATAGAAAAAGTAGGGTCATGCCTTCATTTGATATAGATATTTTAAGTGAAAAATGTAATCAATACACACATAACCTAAGTTTTAAACCGACAGTAGAGGATGTTAAAGTAGAGGGGGATACGTTGGACATTAAACCAGTAAAACAAATTATAAATGAAACAAAGAACGTTAATCTAAAAACAACTTATATTAAGTTAAAACAAAAAGATTTAGCTTCTAGAGAAGTTATTTTTGATTATAATAAAGAACTAAAGCACCAAAATTATAATTGGGAAAATTTAACATTAATAGATAGTAGAGTATATGCGATAGAAAATGATTTAAATGTGGATACAGATTTATCCGAACTAAATCTACCAAACACAAACACAATTCAAATACCCTATAATATATCAAGAGAATATTATAACGATAAAGTAGTACCTAGTAATAAAATAATTAAAAACGGGAAAGAAATATACCCATTAAATTGGGTAAAAGAATTACAAAATAATGAAATAATTCAGGAGGCAAATAAATGTATTTCTTTAAAATTTACTAGTAGAGAACAAATTATTTCTTTCGCGGAAAGTCTAAAAAAACAACAAATAGGTAATATAGAGACATACCCAACACTAGTAGGATTTGAAGACACAGTTAGAACTAAAAGAATATATAGTAAAATATCTCAATGGGTGGAGAGAACAACATTAGATATATTTACAGACGTTAGATTTACTTACGATAGTGATGGTTACATAGTTAGTATTTTAATATGTCCCGCTAAAAATAGTCAGGTAGGACCAGAAAAAATATCTACTCAAGAAAATTTATATACCGCTGGTGGTGAATATATTTTACCTGGTGGTGAAAATTATATAGGTTTTTACCATGTTCATGATACAAAAGGACCAATGGTAGGTGCTCAACATGTAGATACCTCACATGAATCATTAATACCTTTATACACTTACGCACCAATAAGTGGATTTTCTAGTACAGATTTTTGTTTTACAACTTATGATACAAACAATAAAATTGGTACCTATAGTGCTTTTACATATTCTATAAAAAGAAACGACACACTAGTACCAACCTACGATTTACATTTAAGTGGTTCATCATTTTCAGGAAAAACAATAATACCAATAAGTAATATTGAAAGTAGTAAAAAATTACCTTTAACTGGAGATGATAGTAAAATGTATAGAGCTTACACTTTCCCCCAAGCTTACAGTGAAAATGGAGGGTACGTAAACATAACTACATCCTCACCAACAAGTTACATGGAGTATACAGCTAAAACTAGTGGTGTTTATAGATTTACATATAATTCCCATTTAAATGTTTCATATACTGACACAAAATGGTGTGATTATTTAAAAGTAAATTATCCTTCAGGTGCTACCGGTAACTACCCATCTTCCGATTATGATGTTAAAAGATTAATTAATACATCTATAATACAAGAAGGTGAAGGTGAGACTGAAACTGTACTAGTAGATACAAATCTTAAATTTCATCCTGGTTTAAGATATTGTGGTACAGGTGCTGAAAGAAAATTTTGTAGAAAAGAATTTACTAATACAGGAATTGGTAAATTTAAATTTGAATCTTACATAAGTAAGTTAAGCACCGGTGGTACTGAAACTATACTAGCTAAATATTCTGTAGGGAGGAGTAAAAATGATGGTGGTTGTAACGAATATTTAACACTAAATGTTACTGATTTGGATAAATATAGTAGTGGTTTTACTAGTTGTGTTTTAAATACAACATCAGCATCAACTATATTTAGTAAAAGTATACCAGTAAAAGTAGATACTGGATTAATTACATTAGCGAAAGGAGATAAAGTAGTTTTAAAATATAATACAGATTGGGAATCAACATCAAAAAGAAGTGGAGTTAGTAACATAGACATCAACCTAGGACACAAATTAAGTGGCGACAGTATACCGGTAGAAGCTCCTTATTATAGAGGGGTTAAATTGAGTTCAATAACAAATATAATAGAAAAAAATCTATTTTTTGATGCCTCTAGACATTCATTACCATTTAAGATGGTACAAGGAACTACACCATTTACAGTTAAATTAGACGGTGTCCTTTATATATCCGATTCAGAATGTGGAAATCTAACAACACCAGTAGTAAATAGAGATACCTTCTCTCAATTAAAATTCGTAGATACCACAGCACCACAAAATAGATTAGTTTGGGATATACAACAAACAACACCAACTAATGAATGGCAATATTTTATAGAAAATAATACCATTAAAGACTATACATTAGAGATTGGGGATAAAAAAAGTTTAACACACCTTAAAGACAATGGAGCTTTTTGTTTCTACATACCAACATATAATGATGAATATGGTGCTACTTGTAATTATACATTCCCTAGTATATCACAATCGTATGTTATACATAATAAATTTAAAAATACCGTAGGCACTGATGCTGAACATTTTATAGTTGTGACACCTGAGTGTAAATTTTATAAACCTTGTACAGCAAATAAACCAGGAACTATTTATGATATTTTACATAAATCTTTACCGGAAAAAAGAAAATTATTAAACTATAAAAGAAAATTAACTATAAATGGTAAAGAAATAACCATAATTTCTAATAAATCACACTCCAATCCAGAACCTACTAAGTTACCTTCACAAAACGTGTGTAGATATTACTGTAGTTGTGGTCAAGCTTTTACTTCAGCCTTAGATACAATACCATCATCTATAGGTGGTGATATTATACCTATTGATTCTATTTTTGGTACCACTAATATTATTACTGATTTAACTGTTGGAAATTGTGAAGAATGTCTGGAAGTAGCAACAAATTATTGTTCTAGTTTAATGGCTAACATACCTTCATATTTTGGTAATTTCACAAATTTATGTCAACCATTTATAGTGGGGGATTGTGAATTAACTAATCCATCTCCAGAACAAATTGATTTAGTAAGAAAGAAAGGAGAAAGAATAATAGTTACTGTGACTGAAAATAATGAAATTGTTGAAAGTGGACCTGGGGGTCCTGGTCCTGTGGCACCAAGTGGTAAAGGTAATGATGGTACAGGAAGTGATGTTAGTCCATGTCCTGAAGGTCAATATTTTAATGAAGAAACTAGAGAATGTGAAGATTTAGTTAGGGAACCTAGAGGCCCATCTGGAAGACCAAGTAATCCTGGTGGTCCTGTTAGAGGTAAGGGTGAACCAGATGACCCTATAAGACCTCCTAGGCCACGTGGTCCAGTTAACCCTACAGAACCAAGAGTAAGTGGTTACTATTGTGAAGGAGCTTCTTATGGGTGTCAGTACACAACTAACCCCGCTTTAATAGTTTTTGTTAGTTTAGATGAATGTACTGCATTTTGTGGTAGAAGTGGTGACGTTTCAATTACAGGGGTAGAAGAAAAACCAAAAGAACCAACAAATTATGGGGACAACCCAGTTAAATCGGTTGATGAAATTTTAGGTGTTTCTGAAAAAGAGTTAGAAGAAATAAAAGAAAAAGAACCAGAAAAATATGATGAGTTGGTAAAAGAGGCAACAAGTTCTAATGCTATCGATAAATATGATTCCGACGCAAGTGAAAAATCTTTATGTAAAGATGGTTTTTATTGGTGTGAATCCGCCGGAAAGTGCATAAGTATTAAAGAAGCGTGTAAATAATAAATGAAATAAATATGACAACATTTATAGGAAAAATAAAATTTGAAAATTTTACATTGTCACACTCATTATCCGGTGAGTGTCAAGGTAGTATTGTTAATCCTGAAATTTCAGGAGGTACAGCACCATATATTGTGAGTTGGTCTGGTGTTAATTCATATTCAGCAAATACATTTGATGTTAGAAATCTTTGTCCTGGGACCTATAAAGCTACTGTCACCGATATTAGTGGTAATACTGGAACTACAACTTTTGGTATTAGTGGATTTACAAAACCCACTATAATTGCATCTTTGAGTAATGATGATTGTGTATTAGACCCAACAAAGTTCGGTGAGATAACTGTAAGTTCTTCAAAAACAGAAACATCCACCTATAATTATGAATTGTATAAAGATGGTAAAAAAATAAGAACACATTACGGTAGTACAGCGGACACAACACATACATTTGTAAATATAGAAAATGGTATGTACACGTTATCAGTTGTTGAAAATAAACCAGGGACGAGCACTACATCACCAACAAAAACTGGGTGTACAACTTATGATTTTAACGATGGGGGTAATTTTAGTGGTTATTCTTTAGGAAGAATATTTTCTAAATGGGAACCTTGGGTACCTAGAGCTCCTAGAAATTTATCTTTTGCTGTAAATTTAGGACCTAACACTGCCGCTAATGGATTAGGTGTAGAAACTATATATTTTGCAACTGGATTAGATAGTAATGGGATAATATATACCGATAATCCATATGTTTGGTTTTATACTGGACTTACTAAAAATAGATTAACAGATAAAAGTACAGATTGGTATTTGGGCTCAAGTGCTTTAACAAATGCTGATGGTACTATGGAAGAAGGAGATAATGTAGGACCTGATTGGTTAATAACTTCAGCTAATACTGATATGGGTAAATTTTACTACAACACAGTAATAAATAAATTTATCTACTTACAAATAGGTGTTCCTGGGAACAGTCCAGATAGTTGGGTAACATATGACCCTAGAAATAATTATGGTCCTGGTGTAACTACTGGTGCGGGTTCTACTCAGAATAAAACAGGTGGGGGGAATCCAGTATCTACAGATAGGGTAATAAACTCCGATTTTGGTATAAATTTAAGGCCTGTAACCACTAATGATTTTACAGTAAAAGGTGCTACAAACATAGTAACTAGATTTAGTTCTTTTACGAATTCAACAGAAGCTAAATTCGCTACAGAATCAGGAGCTAATAATAACCAACATACTGGATTAGTGAGTAGATGTAGTTATAATAACTATACTTGGGCTACTAGTTTTAATTCTACTGGTGGTGATGATGATAATATAGGTTTAATTTTAGCTTCTTTTAGAGATATCGAGGCAAAATATGGACCATCTGGAGTAACACATACATTATCTTTAAATTTTAATCAAAATGGAAAGGTTTCTTTAAGAGACAACACTGCTAATGGTGCTTATGGTAATCCTAAATATAATTTTTTAACGTTTAAAGATTGTAACAGAGGTTGTACAGCAGATGATGAAGATGTTATAACAACTAATATATTAAATAATGATGGTACTAGAACACCACAATCAGGAAGTGGTAACTGGAGTACCCAAGGGTCTATAAGGGTTAAAGTAACCAGAACAGGAACACTAGGTGAATTTTTTAATATAAAAATGACTGACACCATGGGGGTTGCGTCTTCCGCGACAAAAGCTTCAGGTGCAACCAACCCATTTAATCCAAACTACGAAATAAACTTAAACCTTTTAGACCGAACAACTTGGTCAGGTAATTCTCTAAGTGCAGAATCTTGGGTAGAAAATGACTGGTTATGTAAATATCTAGGTTCCAGAAGAATAGGTTATTACTCAAGCTCACAACCATCATGTTCTTGGTATCATGTACAGTTTAGTGCAACTCCAGTTAATAGTAAAATAATAGCACCTTCTTGTAGAAATTTAGATGGGCCTACAACTACAGTGTCTATAACAGCTACTACGGGTACTACAACTAACATTACAACAAATATCCCTTGTAATGCTAATTTTAGTTGTAATAAAGGAGTTCCTAAAATTAAACCAAACGTTAAAGTTGTAATGCAAACAATGCCATTACCAAAACTTGATATTACCGGTGTCGCAAGAGTTGGAACCAAACTTAATAGTGAGTTGGGTGGTGAACCATTATTAAAGTCTTACAATATTAATGATGTGGGTGGAAAACAAATGGAATTTACTTTTGCTGGAAATAACACTGATATGATTTTTGGAAATGCTTACCCTAAATTTAGAATATATCCTTACAACTTCCAACAAGAAGAATTACATCAAACACCAGTTTATGAAGCTATTTTTGATACACTACCAACTAGAATTAACGAATCAACACAAGCTTTTATAATGAGTGCTCAGACTTATATACCTTTTTCTACTATAACAACTAATAACAATTGGGAATATATTATAAGGCCTAGTTACTTATTTAAGGATAAAAGTTCAGTTAATGAATATTGGGTCGATACAGATAATTACCCAACAAACGCTAGAGTTAATAATAACGACATGTATATGGTTTTAGTTAGTAACCCACCACTACCAACACTAAATACAGATAATTTTTTCTATAATACAACACCGTACATACTTCAAACAGAAAATTATGTTGTTAGTGGGTTACCAGATTTTACAGCTACGACATTTAGTTCAGCTACTTATTTTATATTTTTAAATAATCAAGCTTATGGTTCACCTTTAGTGAGTGTTAATGGTGTGGTAGTAACTGATGGTACAAGTGCACAAACTGAATCACTATTACAACCACCAGATTATTTTGGGGTCCCTCAAACTATTAAGAATATATCAGATAAAAATAGGGGAGACTATAAATTTACACCCGGTATTAATAAAATAGAATTTTTTAAAGATACAGTACAAAATGAGGATGTTATACAAGTTATTTATGATGGTGGTGGGGGTACCTACAGCCAATACCTAACAGTACCTGAAACTGTGAGTACCAATAATAGTCAAACAATATTTGAAAGAAATGGTTATTATTTTATTAATTTAGAAAAACAACCTTTAGGTACTGTAGCTTTATTTGTAAACGGACTTAATTTAATAGGTGACCGAGATTATTACAGAGTAGGTGAAACACAAATACAAGTATTAAATCCAACAACAACAATGAAAAGCGGAGATACCGTAACATTATTTTATAAGACAATATATAACACCATTTCTACTTCTTTAGAAAAAGAACCTGTAGTACCAGTAATTTACCAAAAACAATTTAGAATTGAAAATGAAGTTACAATACATTTATATAATAATGTAGGTGATTTATTATCAACACAGATGAGTAAAATTGATGCTGAAGTAGTTGGTACTGTAGATGAAAGATTTAGGTTAAAACCACCAGCACCAGGAAAATATTCGTATGAGGTTATAGTAACTAGACACTACCCACTAATTAATGGTGAAACATTAAAAACCTCAATTAATACGGAAAGAGTACCTTTTGAAATTAGTAGAGATGTGTTCTATACACCTAAAAATTCAACTAATTCTGTGTATGGTTCAAGACCTGCGGCACAAAGTGGATATAATGTTGGAGCACCAGGGTATTAAAATAAAATAAAATATATTTATGATAAAAGCAAAAAACTATGAGTTATATAATTAAAAACAGCACACAAGGTACTATTGCAGCTAGACTTACCGATGCTGGAAGAAAAAAATTATCCGAGGGTAAACTAAATATTGGTTTATTTCAATTGGGTGATAGTGAAATGTGTTATGATTGTTATAGCACTAGTCTACAGACGACAAATATGGTAAATGGGTTAAATATTTTACAAGCGGAACATAACGCACAAAATTTAACTCCCGTACCTGAAAAAAATAAAGGACATATAAAATATGCTTTACCCGACCAAGGAACAACAGGTAGTACTTTTGGGCCTACAATACCACAACATCAACATGTTGAGGTGTTTAATACCGCTGCAGCTAGAGGGTTTTTTAAAGTACCAACACAAACTACATCTCAAGCCAATATTGGAGCATATACTTATTTTTCATCACAAACTACAGGACAATATGTTCTTTCCTCTAATTGGACCGCTTGTTTTACAGCTTTTACAGGCAGCAATCAATTAAATATATTTAGTGGGGGTAGTTGTACAGGTAGTCCACACCCTTATACACCACGTATTGGTGATTTAATATCTATTAGATATGAATACACATCAAATTATTGTTCACAAATAAATTATAGTGCAGCTTCCCAAACACTATTTTATCAAGTAATTGGGGGTAATACTAATACATCACAAACTAGTACTAATATAACTTTAACCTTAGATAGAAATCTACCTAACTGGTTTGGAGCATCATCAAGTGGTATAGCACCTAGTATATACTCTGGATTTTCTGGAACTTGTGTTCATGTAGATGTTTATCCAGCTTTTTCAGCAAATCCTATGATAAACTCTAGTATATATAGTTCTGGTAGTACAATACAATATTGGTGTGACGATACTTTATCATTTAATGGTTGTTGTAATGTCTCAACAACAGACGCTAAAATATGGAATATGAATATAAACTGGACACATCAAGTTGCTGGTGTAAACAGTACAACATCTGGAGCTTTTGAGGGTGTTGAACACTACGGTTCTACAGGTTACTGTAGTAGTAAAGAATATTTTGGTTATGAAAGTGATAATGGACAAACATTTAGTGACCAATATATAGATTCTTACCACCCTACAGTTCAGGGAGGTTCTTGGTACTACGATTCTTTTTATAATACTAGAGTTGTTTTACCGAGTGAACAAAAATGTATTGGTATTATACATTATACAAATAATACCACTACAGACTTTTATGGTGAAAAATTTGCTATGAAAAGAAACAATTACAGTCCTACTTCAACAATAGGAGAGGCTAGAAATTTTAAATTACATTTACCTTGGTTAATGTGGCACAAAAAACACCAAAATGGTTCTGGTAATGGTTCTGGTAATGGTGATGAAGGACTTTACGGTCAAACATTTTATGTTAATCCACCAACGAACAGTATTTTCCAAGAGGACCCACATTATATGTATTCCACACCCAACCTAAATATGAATGATTTAGGTTTAAGATATTATCACTTACAAGATGATAATATTGGTACTGGTACACAACCAAATGTAGTTGGTAAAGTTTATCCTGATTATAAAATGGTAGTTATTGATGATGAAGAATTACTAGCAGCGATGTCTTATAAATCAAATAGAAGTTACACTTTACCAGCTCCTAAAACAGAAAAAGTACCTGCGGGTACATCTTGTACACCAGTAGGACAACAACCATGTGCTAATGGTGTGACCACATCACCTGGTAAACTGTGGGTTACTTACATGTTTGCAAATAGTTCTGGTATGACTAGTGGGTTACATTGTAATTATTATGTATATGAAGAATATGATGGGGTTGAACCACTTTTTGATGTAGGTATAACTCTAGGTCAAGAATTTCCATACTTAAGACCTTTCGCTACAACACCACCAACAACAGACCCATTAGCTGGTACAGGTTGGGAGGCTGATAGATTATATATACTAACACAATTTGTGGCTAACGGAAGTGCATCTATGAATCCAGCACCTCAGTCATGGAATTACAAAGACGTTACTAGTTTAATACCAAATCATACTTCAGGAAATACAATTACTGCTGATAATTTAATTGGACATACTTTTTACTTAACAGCTAATGATTTTGATAATACTTGTCCTGGTTTTACAGCACAAACTTCCTATGTTTTAAATAATTTTATAACTGTTGCTCAAAAAACACAACCAGAAAGATTACAATTTGGGGATGAATACTTTTTCTATGGAACAATGGAAACTGATATTATGGCAACAATTTATGAAATGAGACATGTTGTACAAATAGGAGCAAATCAGTATACAAACTCAACCAATCCAACATGGATAGATTATACAACAACGGTAGGGTATGAAAATCCAAGACTAACAGAAATAGGTTTGTTTGATAATGAAAATGGTTTCCCTGATTTAATGGCTATTGCGAAATTTCAGTCACCAGTAGAAAGAACGGGGACTCAACAATTCGTAATAACTATTGATTTTTAATGGGATATTTAGATATACACAATAAAGGACTATCAGGTAACACATGTAGAATTTATCTTTCTGATTATGGTAAATCCGTGTTGGCTAGTTGTAGTGGTTTAGTTGAAAAGATAAGTAAATTTGGTCTCTCTGATAATGATATAGATTATAGAAGGTTTGTTGGTGAAGGTTCTTGTGTTGATGGTGACGAGGGTACTGGATTTACTTCCACATGTTTTTTTGATTTACCTGACTCTAGGGGTGGTGAACCAATAGTATTTTCAGCTGATTATGGTACAAATGCTAGTGTTTCTATGGGTCCCGCATTTACATTAGATAATAGTAGATTTACTTTTTATGAAACATCACTAGGTGTAACACCAATAAA
>MDTC01186925.1_pt1 | contig 14004 bp, 12 predicted proteins | sample 811181 | NCBI WGS metagenome assembly MDTC01 (sample SAMN05326644, study PRJNA326480) | marine metagenome | isolation source: seawater | place: Pacific Ocean: North | collected 2011
AAGTGTAAGTGCAAGTAGTATGATTGATATTTGTGAACACATGAATAAACACTATTGGGGTGGATATGAAGGTTGTATTAGTTATTGTAAGTTCTTTCAAGAAGATAAAGAGTTAGCAAAACTATTTGACGAATGGTATTTTGTCGGGGAACATTTAACAGATTTTGACCCTAATGGAACATTTTACAATGGAACGGTGGATATTCAAGATACGCATGAGAACTTTAGGAAAGAATACGAAAAAATGAAGTCGGTGTTGAAATGAAAATGATAGATATATTTTATAATCAGGGTAGTATGTATTATCCTAAAAGAAAGGTGATTGGATGAGAGATTTAAGATATCCACCTGATAATCAAAATACTAAAGAAGATAACTGCCCTATATGCAGTATTCCTTTGAGAGATGATGCAAATTATCAAGCAAGAGAGGCTGTATCAAGATTTGATAACACTACTATGGTCTGTTGCCATTGCGGTAATGCAGAAGCAGTAGGTCACATAATAACTGGTACATTGACAAAACACATGATTGCTTTCTTAAGTAAGTCTAATTCAAGTGGATTAACTGACTGGGAATGGCACGTTATGATAACATTACTTCGCAGAGGTTCAATGTTAGGCTATGCACATCAAGGAGATATGCTTAGGAAAAAAATGATTAAAAAAATGGAGGAAGAGTAAATGGATAAGACATATTTTACAGTAGCATTTAGATATACAACAGATAGTAATGACCCTTGTAATCCACCACCTCATTTTGCAGAAAGATTAGCAATGGCTATGAGTGCTTTACATGAGGAAGGATTTGCTATGGATGTAATATACGGTCAAGCAACCGATAAAACATTTATGAAAATGGATAAGGAGATGCACAAATGAAAATGCAAGATAGAGTAGAGCAAATATTAAATTCTAAAAATTGGACTTTTGCTGATTTAACTAATATGAGTCAATTAGTAAAGGATTTTTCAAATGATATATATGGTCAATTAGATGCTAAAGAAAAATTATCTATTGTATGGGAAAAAGATATAACTAATATACAGTCATTTGGGATGTTCTTTCAGAATCTAGTAACAGAAGAAATACAGTTGCAAGTAGCAAGTACATTACAAGAACAATTACTTACAGCGAATGTAAACTTTAGTAATAATAAAAATAAGGAGGAAAATGTAAATGAAATACCCGAAGGAAGTGTGGGCAGGAAGTCATCTAAAAAACGCAAGACAGATGAAGCGTCACATAGTGAAGAATAAAAATGAAATGATAGAATGGATTAATCAGTATAATGGTAAAATGAATTGCTATTATACTATCTATGACTTCACGTTCTTTTCTGAAAAGGAAAAGATAGAATCTTCTGTAATTAAGGATAGGGCGTTTTTAGATTTAGACGCTCATGGTGATATGTCGCTTAGTAGGGCATACTTCGATTTACAACTCTTAGCAAGAAACTTTCTAGAACAAGATATATTATTTCAAATGTATTTTAGTGGTAAAGGATTTCATGTTATTGTGCATGGTGAAATTGCTAATGAGATAAGACAGATACAATCATGGTATAGATATATCAAAGAAAATGATGGGCATACCTTAGAGTCTTTGGATGATAGTGGGATACAAACTAATAGATTAAGGAGAATACCAAACACTGTTAACTTGAGTAGTAGTGATGATAATGGCGAGCCGTATTTCTGTATTCCTATCTTAAAGGAGGATTTAGATATGCCGTTAGAGTATATTACCGAATTAGCAAAGAAACCTAGATTAGTTCAAAGTAAATATGGTACAAAATTAGTTAGTTGGCCTAAAGTTAAGCCAATGGATATGTCCGATATAGAGATAGAAGGTACTAAGCCAATCAATAAGTTACCAATAATACCTTGTCTACTTAATGCTATAATGGTTCAAAATCCGGGTCATTATGCTAGAGTATATTTGGTTCAATGGTATAGAGATATACTAACAATGGGACATAAGAATCTAAACTTAGGGCAAAAGAAAGAAGTTGCAGAAACCATTATGACCGAACTAGAACACATAGCATCAAAGGATGATGTGTGGTTAGATTGGGATTATAATAAGACTAAAAACTATGTGTGGGGTATCGTGAATAAAGGATACAATGCACCAAGTTGTTATAATATTTTGATTCCGCAAGGGTATTGTGTAGGTAAATGTTGGAGGTATCACGAATGAACTTGATAATTCTTCTCTTCAAAATTATCTTTAAAGGTTGGAGGTATCACGAATGAAACTAATAATAGATAGTAGAGAAAACTCTTCCTTAACCGAGTGTGTAGAAATAGAAGCACTTGGACTTAAGATTGATACACAAAAAGAGTGGTTGGAGATAGGAGATTATGTGTTTGATGATGTTTGTTTTGAGGCAAAATCGTCATTTGATTTCTTACAGTCTGTAATTAACAAAAGGATTTGGAGTCAAATTGACAACATGGATAGAGCATTTGAAAATAATAATGTAATTATTTATGGAAGTCTAGATAAGGCTATCAAAGAATATCGTAAAAGAGTCACCAATGGTACTTATGGAAGACCTAGTTTTCTACATAATAAGTTCATGGGTGCAATAGGTAAAATAATATTAGATACTGATTGTAACATAATATTAGTAGATAATGAAAAAATGGCGGCTAAAGTCATATGTGCTGTATGCAAAATGAAGCCAATTGATAGGTCTGTTTATCAGCCTAGAATAATTAAACAAAAGAAAATCAGCACAGCAGATTTGCGTATTGATGTATTAATGACCATAAAAGGTATCAGTGAGACAAAGGCTCAAATGTTAATAGATGAATATGGTTCTATTATGGAGATAGGTGAATCAAGTATTAAGGAAATGTCTATGATAGATGGGTTTGGAAGTACATTAGCAAAGAGAGTAATAGATACTCTCAACTCTGAAGAAAAGCAGGTGATATAAAAATGGAAAATGAAAAGAATATAAAGATGGAAATTGAAGAAGATAGTGTGTATTATGGTTTTATTGAAGACGAAAATATGGATAGGAACGAAAGTCATAGGGTTAGATTACCTGCTTTCATACAAGAATACGTTGCAAATGCAATCCAAGTATCAAAGTATAATAACATCCCTGCTGCCCTTACAGCATTTAATTTGTTAGGGCAATTATGTAAAGATAAAGTTGTGATAGTTAGAGGTCAAGGTAGAGAAGATACTAGAGTACCTGTATTGTGGTTGCAGACTTCAGGTACAGGTAAATCAGAAATGTACAATTTCTTTGGACCTATATCTAGAAAAACATTTGAGATTTTAAATGAAAAACATGGTACTAATTTTACTATTTTTGATGTAACAGAAACAACAGATGCAGCACTAATAGGTTCTATGAAACAAGAGCAAGAAGTTGTTGAGGATGAAGATGGTAATACTCGTACTGTTTATGTAGATGTTCAGACTAAAGGAGCGTTTGAAGGTGATGGGCTTATTGTTTATGATGAGTTTGAGTATTCAGGTGTATTCAAACAATCTCAACACAAGGAAAACATTATCCTATACTTAAACAAATTAATGAATAGTATTCATGGTGAGAACTATATAATTAAAAAGAAATTAAAAGATGGTGATGAGAATATTATTTGTGATAGTAAGCGTTCTCCTTATGCTACTTCTTATATCCCTAAAGGACTGACAGTAGTTATTGCAGAAAAGGGTGTACTGCAAAGAATGTTAATATTTATTTGGGAAGTACCACCTGAAATACAAGATGAAATAAGAAAATCAGTAATATCAGAAGTAGGTAAAGAAGTCAATAGAATTGCACCCGTTAATAAGTTTGCAAATGGATTTGTTAAAATTTATGAAACTTTAGATGAAAGATTTAAAGAAGTAAATGAAAATCCTAAAGCAGTTGTTAGTTATTCAGAAGACTATACTGATGCATTAATGCGTGAATATGAAAATATGAAAGCATATGTAGCAGATAGTAGGCCTGAAGTTTTTGAGATTGCAAATAATTTTATCACTAGAATGAACAATCAAATAATTAGGATGTCAGTATTATGTTGTATAGCAGAAGCCCCAAGTATTCGTGATAAATCTAAACGGTATATTGTGAACAGTAATCACGTTTTACAAGCATCTTCATTAGTCCGTCAATGTTATAAGAGTCTCGTATCGTGGTTAGACGTAGCCCTAAAGGTACAAAAGGAGACTCTGCAAGAAAGAGCCAATATCGGTGCGTTCAAAGAATCATATTTAGAACTAAAAGATAATGACGGTTGGGTAAATAAAACAATGTTACTAGCGGAAGTGCGTGTAAAAACAAGAAAAGGTAGTAGTACAATTTACAAATGGTGGAGAAAAATTGAAAATAATTTTGAAGAGAACCGAGTACATAAGAAAGTCTACGTTAAACTAAAGGAGGAAAAGAAATGAAAACAATGAAAGAAATAAAAGAATTTGCCTTTGAGGATTTAGAACTATACTATTTCCTACAAAAGTCATTTAACGAATTGCAAAGGTTTGTTGATTTGATTAAGGGTAGAGATAAAGACAGTGAAGAGTTTTTGTATGGTAGGTATTATTTAATGCCTCACAGCGAAAGAAAAGTTGTTGATGGTGTAATCAATCGTGCTAAGAAATCTACTCATCATGACAATGTTTATGCAGCAATGTCTGTTCTAAGTGATGCGATACACTCAACGGAGTAAGTGAATACCGATGGAAAAATTTGAAACACAGTACATTATTTTTGATGTAAAGGATGGTCCTAAAACTATAACTGAGTCAATCAATACATTAGGAAAAGAAGGATGGTGGCCTAGTTCAATGCTACCTGTTGGTGGTAGTAAACTATGTCTTTGGTTAACAAAGAATATATCTTCTAAAACTCCTGACCCCGCAGAAGCAGAAAAGAGCAGATTATCTGAATTGTGGTCAGATATTACAGGTGATGATTGATGAGTGTTCTAGCACTAGATATAGAAACTAAAAATTTATCTCACGAAATCGGTGGTTGGCATAATACTCATATGTTTAAAGTATCAACAATTTGCACTTGGGATGGAGATGTCGGTACAATTTATATTGATAAAGCAGTAGATGATTTAAAAAAATCTAATATTCAAATTAAACCAATATCACAATTAAAGTTTGATTTAGATGACCACTTTGAAAAAGGTGGAACTCTGTTGGGACATAATATTGTAGGATTTGATTTAAAAGTTTTGAAAGATGCTCTAGACATTTATTGTATTAAAAAATATTTAGACAATAAAGCATACATAGATACTAGTCTTTATCTTCAAAAAGAATATGGTGAGAGAATTAGATTAGATAATTTGGCACAGAACACATTAGGTTCAGAAAAACTAATGAATAGTGCCGATGCTCCCGCAGTTTGGAAAGCAGGTAGATATTCGGAAGTTGCAGAATATTGTTTAAAGGATTGTGAGTTGGTGTATGACTTATGGAAATATGGTCAAAAAGAAGGCATTGTCAAATGTCTATCTTTTAACAAAGAAGAAATAATTGATTTAAAAGTGAGGTGGTAATTATGGATACCGTAGAAATTATGGTATGGATTGTCTTCGTTATAATAATATCTTTATTATTTTTCGCAGCATTTGGAAATTCTAAATATTCAGAATCTTCAATAGAAGAATATATGCAGAAATTAATTGACGAGGAAAAGCGTAATGACTCTCCGTGAAGAATGTTTCTTATGTGGTGTATATACCATACCAAAAAGAATACATGGTATATATGTAGGTTCTGCATCCTCAATAAAAATTTGGGAATGTAGAGAATGTAAAGCCTTGTGGTCGGAAAAAACTAATATTGATTAGTTTATCCGGCTGCTTGGCTATTTTTTTTTATTTTTTTTTAGAAAATTTAAATTTTTTAATGGATATTTTTATTCTATTCTAAATTTTTGTTATATAAAGTTCCTACACGAATTAATTAAAGACGTAAGTAACTTCTATTTCATCTGCGGCTGTTGAACCATGAGCGTTAGTAGCCGTACAATTTACTTTGATTGTCAATTCCATACCTGCTGATGGATAAGTAGTACCACTTTTACCACCTGCAAAAGCCCATTGAATTTTTTCGCCCACCCCATTAGTACCTGTTGCATCTTGACTTGTTGAGGCTGTACCCGTAACACCTAAAGATAAATTATTTACGCTTGTGTTTGAGCCAAGTGATACATCCCATAAGAATGATGTTGCCCCCGTTGCCCTACAATATCCTTTGAATGTAAATATCTCTTGAGGACTTTGCCCACTATATGCAGTTGCCATTTGATTAATTTGAAGTTGCATTACATCACTTCCACTATTAGATGACATGGTTGAACCATCAAAATCAAAGAAATTAGTTATATCTCCAGTCATTACAACCGCATCATCATAATTACCACTAGAAGATGTGGCTATACTTACATTAGTCGGCGCAGAAGCAGTAGCAGTTTGACCTTCTTGTGCGATTGTTCCTATTATAGCGGGCATAAACATTTTAATCACCCAAGTGCAATCCAAGTAGAAGAAGAAGTTGCTATGAAAGTCTTAGCATTATATTGTGTAGTGATGGTAGTATTAGCAGCACCGTTAATTGTATCGTTACTATGCCCATCTATTGTAGTAGTACCTGAGTGGTCACTTATAACAACAACTTGGTCGCCGGTCTTAGGTGAATCCCATAGAGTAAATGTACCTGCACCTGTTGCTCTAACGTAAGCACCTGCATGAGTATCTCTACTAAGTGCAGTTGTACCTGTACCTGAATAAGTTACCATTGAACCTGTAAATGCTCTAACACCCGCAGATGTATCATTAGTTTTGTTAGTACCTATTTCTAAATAATCAGTATGAGTATTAGCAACCATAGCAGATAACATCAAATTACCATCTGTTGAGCCTGTGGAAACATCAACTAAATTGGCTTCTATTCTAGCATATGACCGTAAATCATGTAAGAAAGGAGAAGCCATTGAAGATTGACCACCCATCCATTGAATCTGTCCTAATACATCGTCATCTGCGACTTGGTTATCATCAACGTGCCTCATTAAATTAATAACAGGTGCAGCACTAGCAGATGTTTCATCTGAAAAGAATGTAAAATGACCCAAGCCTTTTGTTTTGAATGACATACCAACATCGGTTGTAGAACCTGTGGCCTCTAAACCCGGCCCTGTCATTCTGCCTGTACCTACTGTTTCTGTACTTACTACATCATTACCAAACAAAGTACCTGTTGCTGAATCAGAAATACCATTCCAAACTTGTAGGTATGAAGTAGCATTGGCTGTTGTTTGAAATATTAATTGCTCATTGCTATTTTCATCTAATATACCATGAGCGTCATCTATTGTAATATTATGACTATTAGTATCTAAGTTAGCACCTAATTGTGGTGAAGTATCTTCAACAACATTGGATATTCCACTACTACCACCTGATACAGTTTCCCAAGCAACACCTGAACCTGTTGAAGTTAGAACTTGACCATCAGAACCTTGCGCTCCACCAATAGTTAGGTTAGTTGTATCTAATGTTCCTACAACATCAACTGTTCCATCAGCCGCAATAGTCATTCTTGAAGTTCCAGCAGTTGTGAATCCTAATATGTCTGTATCATCCCGATATATTCCTGTATCAGTATCGCCATTGAAAGTGTAGTAAGGTGCGGCTGCCGTTCCACTCAAAGCCATAAACTTACCTGAACCACCACCGATATAGAAATTGGTTGCAGTAAATCCAACATCACCATGCACTTGTAATTTATTACCGTATGATGCACCACCGATAGCAACATTACCGCTTCCGTTTATTTTGAAAGGTGTTGAGTCAACATTTGATGAATCTTCGACAATAAAAGCATCTCCCGAACCTGTTTGTGTAATTCTTAGTAGTTGTTGGTCTGATGATGCACTAATAACAAACTTTTCAGATGATGAAGTGTTATCATAAGTAAATGACGCTATTCCATCTTCTGTTCCACCATTGTTATACAATAATTCAGTATCACTACCACCAACTGAGCCACCTGCTGCATTTTCCCAAGCAACACCGCTTCCTGTTGATGTTAAAACTTGCCCATCACTACCTTGACCGCCATTTACTTTGAAGTTTTCAGTATCAACTAATCCAAAGTAAGCATTTTTATACTTTAATGATGCTGTTCCTAAATCAATATCATTATCAGTAACAGGCTCTAATGAACCATCTTTCAAAATGACCTGTGCCGTTCCATTGGAAGTGAATCCTATTTGACCGGAAGCAGGGCGATAAATACCTGTATCTGTATCGTCAACGAATCTAAGAGTTGGTACGCTTGCACCACCATCTGATATACCCAACTTGTTGTTTCCACTAACATTGATTGTTGCAGTTGCCGTAACTGTTCCTGTTAAGGTCGGACTTGTTAGAGATTTATTTGTTAAAGTCTGACTTCCTGTTAATGTAGTAACAACAGAAGTATCAACTTCTATATCATCTGCATTAGCAGTAATTCCTGTACCACCAATAACATTCAATGTTGGATTAACTGTACTTGTTCCTGATTGAGTCATTCCTGTTCCGGCAGTAACAGAAGTAACAGTTCCACTTCCACCACCTAAAGTAACCCATGCTCCATCACCTCTCAAGAACTTAGCAACATCTCCTGTACCTGCATATGGCACTAATCCACCTGCTGTATCAGTAGCATTAGTAGAATCAGCACCTTCAAACTGTTTAATTTCTAATGTTTTTGAACCACCTAATGTAATTTGTTTTGCTTTTTCAAGTTTAAGAGATGTATTTGCATTATGAGTTGCAGCAGTTGTTCCTTTATGACCTCTAATCAATCCTGTTAAAGTTGCACTTGTTTTACCCGTATATTTTATTTTCTCGCCACTAATATCTATAACACCGGAAGATGGGAAAGAATCCGCTTGTGCTTGAGTATTGAGAGTTAATGCTGTTGCAGTAGAACCCAATTCAATTGATAAAGTACCTGCACCGACATTTGCATTAGCAATAGCAAACCCACTAACCTTAGCACCTGTTACAGCATCATCAGCAATCTTTGCTTCTACAACTGCATTAGCATTTATTTGGTCTGATTGAATTGCATTGTCTGCTACTGTTGCATTAGTAATTTGATTGTCAGCAATGGTAGCAGTAGTAATTTGGTCATCTGCGATAGTAGCAGTAGTAATTTGGTCATCTGCTATTTGTGCAGTTCTAACAGCATTATCCGCTATCTTATCATTATTAATAGCATCATTTGCAATATAAGCAGTAGCAATTGCAGTTCCATTCCAAACACCAGTTGCAATAGTTCCAACACTTGTTAAAGAAGAACCAACTACTGTACTTTTCAAACTTGTACCTGTTAAAGTCGTAGCATCAGCAGTAACAGTAACACCTGTTGAACCATCAAAAGCAACACCGTTAATATTAACTGTATTAGCAAATTTAGTTGAAGTATCAGCATTACCTGTTAAATCTCCAACAACACTACCACCAAAACTTGTTGCAGTAAATCTTCCTGTACTTGGGTTGTAATGGAATCCTGAATTTGTTTCTAATCCTCTAGACCCTGCACCTGCGGCATTATGGACAAACGGAATTAAATTGTTTTCATTAGTATTAGCATTATTAGTAATAGTAACATTTGTCGCAACTGTCGCTTGAGTTGCAGAAGAAGCATTACCAACAAAACTAGTAGCCTGTAAAGGTATGTTAACTGCTAATCTTGTATTACTATGGTCATAAGTTAAAGTTGGTATAGTTCCTGATGACCATCCTGAACCAAAGGTTAAACCTGCTCCATTTGTTGCGGCTGATGAACTAGCATCTTTAGCAACTGTAATGTTTAAATCTGTTACTGCCAATGTAGCAACATCTAATGTTGTTTCTGTACCACTAACTAATAAATCCCCTGTTACAGTTAAGTCTCCTGAAATAGTAGTATCTACTGTATTAGCACTACCAATAGTGATACTGGTATCTATTTGTCCTAACCTAGTTTCAAGATTATCAACAGATACATCTACGTCTGAATTACTAGTAAATGTTAATGCATTTTGCATATACGTGGCTAAACGGCTCATTGTTGCCTTTCTATTAGTACCATCCGCACCATCATCAACAATTATTAAGTCTGCATCAACCAAGTTAGCACCAATATCAGTCGCACTATCTATATCCAATGCAGTTAATGCAACCTTATTAGCAGTAGAAATTGTAGAAAGTTTAGAATCAGCAATAGAACCTGATAACATAGCATTACTAACTTGAACTTCTGATATTACACCTGCTGATGTTGCACCTAATACTCTATTATTTGTTGCAGTATGTTGTAATTTTGCATAAGTTACTGCATCGTCAGCAATCATAGCAGTAGCAACTTGAACTTCTGATACTGCCCCATCTGCACTTGAACTTCCTAATACTCTATTTGCAGTAGCAACATTTTGCATTTTAGCATATGTTACTGCATCAGCAGAAATTGTTGTAGCACCATCACTACTTGAAGTTACATCACCTGAATGGTTTGGATGACTATAAACTGTATCTGTATCAGGCAAAGTAATAGCCATTACATATGGGTCGCCTGTTGTTCCACTACCTGATAAATTAGTTCCTGCTGTTCCTGTTGCCGCAGTAAACTTGATGAACTCATTTTCAGTAATGATTAGGTCATCATTATCATCATCTCTAATTTTGAACCCATCACCCATATCTACTGTATTAGTAAACGAAGTAATATAACCATAATCCTCAATCTTTTCTTTAATAGCACCTGCTGTCATTAAAGAAGTATCATTGTCTGCAAATCCAGTACCCGTATGAATAGTAGTAATACCGACTGTTCCTGTTGAAGCATCGTCAAAAGTCCATGTCCCTGTTGTTGTAAAACCCGCAGCAGTAATAGTACCTGTTGTACTATCATTAGCATCATTCTTCAAGAATGCATCATCAACATTGAAAGTAGTACCACTTAGTGAGATGTTAGTTCCTGCTGTGTATTCGGTGTTAGTATTAGTATCAGTAGAAGAAATAGTTACAACACCATCTACTTCTGCTAAAGTAATATTACTACCTTTCTTTAATCTTAATGCCTCAGTCGAAGTTAGAGTATTATTAACAGAACCATCACCATTTGTATCTAACTCTATTGTTCTAAATGTATTAGTGTTGACTACATCGTTAGTAATAGTTAATGTTCCATCAGCACTTGTATCAGTTGAAATTCCTGTACCACCTGCGATAGTTAATGTTTCACCTTCAATAATAGTAGTTGCGTTTGAATTAGAATCCCCTACTACAATGAACCCATCACCCATGTTTACTGTATCAGTATTAGTATCAGTAGAAGCAATAGTTATGTTGTTAGCATCAGTATGTGTTAATGTAATATTAGAACCCGCTACAAACTTAATATCTTGAGTTCCTGAACCTGCACCACTTTCTGTTAATCGTAATAATATATCATTAGAAGAATCTACAAAAGATGTAGCGTATTCATTTTGTGTATTTGTATCGGTATTTGTTACTGTATTAGCAATTGTAATTACTCCATCAGAAGTAGATGTAGTAGTTATTCCTGTACCTGCTGCAATAGTAATAGTATCATTATGACCAACAGTAGTAGGTGTAGTGTTAGTTGTACCTCTTAATGTGAATGTAGTTAACTGATTAGTGTTAGTATCAGTATTTGCTAAGTTTGTTAATATTGAAGCACTATTAAAATAAGTTGTTAAATTATCAATAGTCATTTCTCTTAAAGCAGAAGCAGAAGCATCGTGTATTATTAGTGAATCACCCGAAGCAACATTGTTTCCTAAATCAGTAGCACCTGTTATATCACCCGCAGCAAAATTAGAAGCACCTGCTGCACTAGCACCAATAGCGGTTCTAAAATCTGCATCACTTAATGCTGAAACGGTATTATCAGCATTTAATCTTGGAAATCTAACTGCGCTAGGGTTAGTTAATGTGAATAAATTAGCACCAACAGTAGTAGCACCTAATCCTGTTCTAGCACCACTAGCGGTAGTAGAACCTGTACCTCCACTTGATATTGCTAGAGTAGAAGATAAACCACCCGCAGTTCCCGTAGTATTTTCATTTTGTAATGCTAAAGTACCTTGTGTATTAGGTAATGTAATTGTAATATCATTATTAGACCCACTTGGATTACCACCTACTAATGTTGTCTCACTATTATCGGCAGTAGAACCTTCAAAGACTACACCATTACTTGTTGATACAGTTTCTACATTATTTGTAGTCACTGTACCTGTTACTGTTAAATTACCCGGAATTGAAACTGCTGTACTACCGTCACCAATAGTAAGAGCATTACTTGGCATTGCCGCATTAAGAGCAGAATGAACATTTGTCGTATCTGTTACATCAGCAGATGTTTCTATACCATCTAGTTTATCGAACATTTCATCAGACATAACACCCCAGTTATCTGTATCTGCTAAAGGTAGTTCTGCATTAGTACCATCAGAAGATACAACGTGTAATTTAGTTCCATCTCTACTTACCGATAAATTAGTTGATACGTTTGTAACTTTATTAGTATTAGCCGCAACAGCAGAAGCATCAGTATAACTAACCTTAGCAGTATTAGCAGTAATAGAATCAAATATTTCATCAGATATTACACCCCAATTATTTGTATCTGCTAACGGCAAAGATACATTATTACCATTAGTAGTAGTAATACTTAATGATGTACCATTTGCAACTGCTGCCAAATTACCTACTACATTAGTATTCTTTGCTGTATTAAGAGCAATAGCATCAAATATATCTGTTGACATTACACCACTTACAGATGTAGTAGCAACAGGTATTACTACATTTGTTCCATCAGAAGAAGTTATCGTTCTTGCACCTGTTGTACCTGTAATTCCTAAGTTAGTGGATACATTAGTTGCCTTAGCATCATTCAATGCTACTCTATTTTCTAACTTACCTATACCAACCAATATAGAATCAGTTGCACCCACTGTTCCACCGGATGATACACTTAAATTAGTTAGTGCTTTACCTGTTACTTCTGTTGTGCTTAATTGAGTATCAGTTGCAGTAATAGTTATATCACTAGTATTAGATGTTAAAGTAATATTAGACCCTTGCTTTAATTTCTTAAATTCTAAGTCTGCACCATCTTTTTGTTTGAATACCCCTACTTCTGTACCACTACCTGAACCCACGTTAGAAGCAGTATTAGATTCACCACTAGCCGCAGATAAGGCATAACGACCATCTAAATCAACCGTTAAATCACCTAACGAACCCGTTCTACCCAGTGTAAAGACACCTGAACCAGTGTTAAACGCCACGCTATCTGCATAATCATTCGTGTTGGAAACAGTATTAGTGAAAGTAATTTTATCACTACTTCTTGCTATACTTAATCCTGTACCTGCTTCAAGTACTACATCATCAGTACCACCTGCACTATCAGTTAATCGAATCTTTTCTTCATCAGTATTATCACCATCAACCGCAGATATTGAATAAGTTGTATTGTCATCAGAAGATTGGTCGGCAACTACTAGTTGTATCTTACCTGCACCTTCACCACCATCAATATAAGAAGTAACTATTCTTGTTTCTGTATTACTTTCAAACATATTACCTACAATATCTTGTACTGCTTCTGTTGATAATTGGTCATTATCATAATTACCTGCATGAATATTTGTAGACCCTTGGTCAGCAGTCCAATCTATTATTTCATTATCTGAAATACCTAAATCAGAACGAACCTCTGCTGTTGTTCTTGCTTCTAATGTATTTGAATCTGTAAACCTAGCATATTCAGTTGCATTTACTGTTCCTGTTGTATCAACTGTACCTGCACTTGCAGTAGCATTTGCTTCTGCCGCAGGGAAACCAATTGATTCCCATTCTCCTGATGTAATTTCATCTGCACCCGCAGAATGAGCCTGATACATTCTATTATTATCATCGGTATCAATCCAAATATCACCTGCTGAAAC
>MDTC01035095.1_pt1 | contig 14003 bp, 8 predicted proteins | sample 811181 | NCBI WGS metagenome assembly MDTC01 (sample SAMN05326644, study PRJNA326480) | marine metagenome | isolation source: seawater | place: Pacific Ocean: North | collected 2011
AAGTCTGGCGGTGGCTCCGGCGGCGGCGACAGCAAGTCTGGCGGTGGCTCCGGCGGCGGCGACAGCAAGTCTGGCGGTGGCGGCGACAGCAAGTCCGGCGGTGGCGACAGCAAGTCCGGCGGTGGCGACAGCGGCGGCAAGTCCGGCGGCGACAGCAAGTCTGGCGGCGGCGACAGCAAGTCTGGCGGCGATGCGGGCGGCAAGTCCGACGCCGGTGGCTCGGGCGCCTCGGTCAAGCCTGGTGCGAGCGGCGGCGGTACGGCCGGCGCGGCACCTGCCGGCGAGGCCAAGACCGCCTCTCCCGCAGCGCCCGAGAAGGCCACGGACGTGTCCGAGGCCAAGGCGAGCAAGCCGTCCAAGGCCGACCTGGACGCCGCTGACGAAGGCCCGTCCTCCATGGACAAGGCCAAGGGCAAGATGGACCAGGCGTCCGCCAAGATGAACGAGGTCCAGAAGGAGAAGCAGAAGGCCATGAAGAAGATGCAGGACGCGTCTTCGTCGGTGCGCGATGCCCAGCGGACGGCTGAGAACATCGCCGAAGGCAAGGCCATCAAGTCTGCGGCTTCCGAGGTCGAGTTCGTGGCCGACGACATGGCGCGGACTGCCGGGCGCACCGCTGACATGGTCGACGGCGACGACGAGTAGGCCCTCCTTCCCTTCTCGCGGGGTGCGCTCGTGCACCCCGCATCGCAGTTCCAGAGGATGAGATGACTACCTCCGATCCGGTTCTGAACGAGGTCACGTCCCCAACCGCTGCGTTCAAGCTGACGGTGGGCAGCCTCGAGGCGACCCAGCAGGACCCCAAGGGTGTCGACTCCATCGTGGTCGAGACCAACCTCGACATGATCGGGATCTGCAAGATCCAGATCCACGGCGAGAGCATCAAGCCGAGCGACTTCAAGGTCGGCGACGATGTGACCTTCGAGATGGGCCGCAACGAGATCAAGACGTTCCAAGGCAACATCACGTCGGTCAAGCACAACACCAAGGCCGGCAAGGAGCACATCGCGATCGTCGCCATGGACCCGCTGGTCAAGATGTCGAACAGCCACCAGACCCAGACCTGGGGCGGCTCCACGACGGACAAGGTCAAGGACAGCGACCTGGCCAGCAAGGTGATCAGCGACAGCGGTTGCTCGGCCGGCACGGTCGACTCGACCACCGGCGAGCGGCCGTACATCCTGCAGCGCGCCGAGTCCAACCTCGCCTTCCTCAAGCGCCTCGCGGCCCGCAACGGCTACCTGGTCTACGCGGAAGAGGGCAAGATCCACTTCAAGAAGCCGCAGTTCTCGGAAGCGCCGATCGAGATCTCCAGCGGTGACCTCATCGACACCGACGTGCAGCGGACCGACCTGCAGATCCCCAAGAAGGTGATCGTGCACGGCTGGGACTACGTTCGGAAGACCGAGATCACCGGTGAGTGCGATACCAGCGCCATCGACAAGATCGGCAGCGGTGCCCTGCCCGACCCGCAGACGTATGGCGATGACCTGCACATCTCCGATGTGTTCGTCGACTCCGACGCCAGCGCCAAGGCCATGGCGGAAGGCGAGATGAATCGTCTCGCCCGTGGACTCGTCCGCGGCACCATCACCGTGAACGGCAACGGCAAGCTGATCCCTGGCAAGAAGGTGAAGATGGTGGGCAACTGGTCCAGCTTCAACGCCGAGGTGCTCATCGCGGGCGCACGCCACGTCATCGAGCCCGGCAGCGTCGCGCAGACCACGGTGTGGGTCGTCGGCAACACCGAGCCCGAGTAGCGGCGTTCGGCCTGAGCCATCGACCCCGCGCCGGGCTACCCTGGCGCGGGGTCGCTGCGCTCAGGGGATCCGCTCGCTGCCAGCGGTGATGGGATCTGGCGCCGGCAACAAACGGCGAAGAAGGCTGAGGTCGCGACGGATGATGCTCTCGTGGTGTGTTTGGACGGTTCTGGGGGGCCTTGCTCACGCCGAGCCCGCAGCCATCGAGCTCGGTGTGGAGGACGTGATCGTGCCCCCCCGCCCCGAGCGGGTGCCGCTCGTCGTACCGCCGCTCACGGCCGGCCGGATCGAAGCCCTGGTCGTGGACGGGAACCTCGACGAGTGGTCGCGCGTGCCGGTTGCCGACCCGCCGCGCAGCCAGCGCAATCGCCCGCCTCCCCACCCGGACTGGACGCTCCAGGTCGCGCTCACCGACCAAGGGGTGGCCTTCGCAATCCACGGCCTGCAACCTGATGTCTCTGCCACCGTGTCCATCGACCCGGACGGCACCCGCCGGGGCTGGTACGCCGTGGACCTGCGCGGGAACGACGCGCGCTTCGAGCGGTGCGTCGCCCGACCGGGAAACGCAGACATGCCGCTGCCGACGACCTGGAACGGACTGCAGTGGCCCTGTGCCGCCGCCGAGCCCGAGCGGGTCGCGCAGGCCGCGAGGGGAGCCGAGGGCTGGGAGATCCTGATCCCGTGGAGCGCGCTCGGTCCGACGACGGACGACCTGCTCGTCAACTTCGTCGCCTCGAGCCGCACCGCGTCGGGCAGCTACGACCGCCGGGGCGATGCTCGCCCCTACCCGGGTGGCAGCCGTCCGCTGGTCGTCGGCGAGTCCCGCCGCGACATCCTCATCGCTGGGTACGATGCGTCGAGCCAGGCCATCCTGTTCACCCTGCGCGGCCCCAAGCTGGAGCAGGCCGAGACCTGGACCGTCCTGGCCTGGCAGAACGGCGTCGAGCTGGCCCGGACCGAGGTCACGCTCGATGCGACCGCCCGCTACGCATCGGTCGACGGGTCGCTTCCGGTCGCGCCGGACGCCGGGCTGAACCTCGTCGCCCACCGCAACTCCGACGAACCGCTGCGTCCGGGGATCGGCCTGATGCTGTGGCGCCCGGGCGAGCTGGCGACCGTCTCCACGCCCGTCTTCACCGACGAGGTTCGCGTGCTGCTCACGCTCTCCCGTCCGCAGAAGGCCCTGCCCGTACTCATCCGCAGCGCGGACGGGGAGGTGCTCGGGCAGGGCGTGACCGACGTCGATCGCGGCCAGCACGTGCTTGTCGTGCCCATCGACCCGGCCTGGCCTGACGCGCTGGAGATCGACGTGGGCGCCATGCTCTCCGGGACCTGGGCGCCGCTCCTGCGCGCATCCGCCCAGGAGGTGACGCCATGATCCTCGGCCTGCTCACCGCCCTGGCCCTCGCGGCCGAAGGGCCGATCCCGGCCGACCCTGCTGCGGTCCGTCCGAAGGTCGAGCTGCGCCTGGACCTCGGGCCGGAGGACGGCACCGTGCTCGACGGCTTCGCGGAGCTGACGCCGTGGAGCTCCAGCGACGGGCGCGCCGCCTTTGTCGACCCCGGCAGCCCGTCCGGCGACGACTGGCCGGACCCGCTGGTTGGTGACAGCATCCGCAAGGGGACGATCCGCCTGCAGATCCCGGCAGGGACGTATCGGATGGCGGCATTGTTCGCCGATGATCGCTGGGGGGCCCGACCGCGCGCCGGCCGCCAGAGCGGGCTCCGCTCCCAGGGCGAGCTGCTCTTCGCCGAGACCGTCCCAGAAGGCGATTCCTTCTTTTCCTCCAGGTTCTACGGCCATAATCCATGGCCAGTGTTCGAGCCGGGCGAGGATGCATGGGACCGTCAGCTGGTCCGGTCATGGTCCTGGCGTACCGAGACCGTGATGGTGCCCGAGGGCGGCCTCGACCTCGAGATCCATGGCGAGCCCCTCGCCGCACTGATCGTCACCGAGATCGGCCTGGCGAGCCTGGAGGTCGAGCTCGCCCAGATCGACGCCCGCCGCGGCGAGTGGTGGCGCGCATACCACCCGCCTGTGGTGGAGGCGCTGCCCCGCGCGCTCGACAGCCTGGCCGGGGTCGAGGTCCTGGAGTGGGACGAACGCCCGTCGCTGTCGGCCGACGCGGCGCGCCCGCAGGTGCACCGCTCCGAGGCTGCCGCACCCGGCCGTCGCGTGACCGGTCTGCTCGCCGTGCACGGTCCCGACGAGGGCGTGAGCGTGCGCATCGAGCCGCCGCCCGGCTGGGACGCCGAGCTGTTCGAGGTCAGCTGGCTGGACGCGAACGAGGAGCGGATCGTCCGGGTTCGACCCCACATCCTCCATCCGATCGCCGGAGGCGGCGGACCGCTCCACGGGGGGCTGGGCCCTCACCGTGCCAGAACATGCGCTCCCGTCGACGCAGGCCGTGCGGATCACCGTGCAGTCCGGCGAGGACACCGCGACGGCCGACATCGACGTGCGCGTGCGGGATCTCGTGCTCGAGGATCCGGACGTACAGCTCGGCTTCTGGGTCGATCTCGACGGAGCGACCGCCGGCATCTACGGGCCGGACTCCGAGCAGGCCAGAGCCCTGTGGTCCGCCACGGTCGACCTGATGCGCGCGCGTGGCGCGAAAGCCATGGGCCTGCGGGGGACGTTCTTCCCCGGCGACTGGTTCGACGCCGAGGGGCCGTACCCCATCGACCGCTTCAGCTGGGCCGCGGACGCGTGGCTCGATGCCGGAGGACGGTCGATCACCTGGGTCGATCCCGCGTTCTCGCTGGCTCGATCCTACCGCCGCACCCCGGAGGATCAGCCCCCGCTGAGCGCCGAGGCGGTCGCGTCCCTGGGCGCGCTCGGCGAAGCTGCTGCGGCCAAGGGCGCCAGCATCTTCGTCATCGACGAGGAGATCGCCCGACGCGGTCCCGCTGCCATTCCGCGCTTGACCCGGATGCTCGAGCTCGCGGACGAGGCGTTGCAGGTGCCGCTGTCCGGTGCTGTGACCCACCCCGGCGGGTGGGACCTGGCGGCCGACCACCTCGACATCGTCTACACCAACCGCCGCCCGTACCTGTCGCAGGCCCACCGTCACGTCTTCGACGATCGCCGCGCCAGCGCCTGGTCCTACAACCTCGGGCTCGGACGCACCGCCCCCGGACGCCTGCAGTTCCACCTGCAGACCGACGGGCAGCTGCTGTGGCACTTCAACGAACACCAGGGGGACCCCTACATCCAGCTGCGCGGCAAGGACTGGATGTGGGCCCTGGCCCGGCCCGACCGCGGCGACATCCTGCCTCTCGTCCGGCTCGAGCTGTTCTCCGAGGGGGTGCAGGACCTCAACGTGCTCACCACCCTGGCGGCTCGGGTGCACGAGCTGCAGGGACGCAAGCGCCGTCGGATCCGAGAGGAGGTGGCGCGGGGCTGTGCCATCCTCGAGGTCGCCGGGAGCAGCCTCGAGGGCGTGCGCCCCGGCGAGTGGGCCGACCAGCCGTTGACCGACTCCACCTCCCTGGATCGGCTCCGGGCCATGGCCGGAGATCAGGCCGAGGTGCTGTCCCGCTGGTCTCGTCGACAGCGTCTGCTGCGCCGTGGGCGGCCGGTACCCGAGGTGCCTCGGGGCGTGCCCGCGTCGTGCGGGAACGGATCCGCCCCGGCCACCGCGCGATAGGCGCAGGTTTGCGCGGGGAGTCGCCTCGCGGATGAGATCGTCCACCACACGATCGACCTCTGTCGACGTGGGATTTCCTCCGCCCCCCTCCACAGGACGGACCTGATGTGGTGGAATGCGCTCCCTGAGGACCACGGGGGAGCCGATGAGAAAAGACTTCCTCGGGCGCGGATGGAAGTTCCCCTTCCAAGTCGACCCTTCAACGGGCGCCGTCGCCATGAGCGAGTATGAACAGAACATCAAGGAGTGCCTGACGCTGATCATCGGGACCAAGCCCGGTGAGCGCCAGATGATGCCCGAGTTCGGGTGTCGCATCCACGAGCTGATGTTCGCGCCAAACACCCTGGCGACGTCCGAGTTGATCTCGTCCCACGTGGCTCGCGCCATCGCGCGCTGGGAGCCACGTGTGGAGGTGAAGAGCGTCGATGCCTGGCCGGATCCCGGCGGCACCGTGCGCGTCAAGGTCAACTACGTCGTCAAGACCACCAGAAACGAGCAGGATCTCGACCTGCTCATGAATCCCGGCGGGTAGAGCACCACATGCCGATCACACCTCCCAACCTCGACGACCGACGCTACGACGACATCGTTCGCGAGGCCCGTGCGCTGATCCCCCAGTACTGCCCCGAGTGGACCAACCTCGGCGACGCCGATCCCGGCATGACCCTGGTCCAGCTGTTCGCGTGGATGACCGAGATGATCATCTACCGACTGAACCGGGTGCCGGACAAGACGTACATCCACTTCCTCAACTTCATCGGGGAGGAGCGGCGGGACGCGCGCCCTGCGGTCGTGCCGCTGACCTTCGATCACCGCGGTGACGCCCACGAGAAGGTGGAGATGCCGGCGTTCAGCCGCAGCTCGACCCGCCAGGGCGACCACGGCGAGCCGCTGCACTTCGTCACCACGGATCCGCTCACCGTGCACCGGTGCGACGTGGTGCGCATGGTCGCGGTGAAGGCAGGAAAGAAGCCGATGGTGCGCGAGCTGCCGTTCGTGCCCCACCCCGAGTGCAGCAAGGCCCTGATCTTCGGTCGCGGCTCGGGCGTGCAGCTCTTCAAGATGGACCCCATCGAGCACGGTCCGCGCGCATTCACGCCGTTTCAGTTCCTCTACATCTCCCACGACGACTTCCGCCGGATGGTCCCCAACCCGGAGCAGCCCGCCCCGGTCGGGCGCCTGCGGATTCGGTCGCACCATGAGTCGCTGCCCATCGGCAGCATCTTCAAGTGGGAGTACTTCTCCGAGGACTCGGAGCCGCCCTGGCAACCCATCGCCATCGAGGAGGAGGAGGAGCAGGTCCTCGGTCTGCCCGAGATCACCCTCAAGGCCCGCCTCAAGTTCCTCTCCGAGCTCGACCACTTCGGTCTGCCGGACGACTTCACCGAGCTCCCCGAGGCGGTGAAGGACGAGAAGTGGTGGATCCGCGGCACGGTCGACTACGAGCGCTGGCTCGCCCACCGCATGGAGGAGGACCTCGAGATCACCTGGCGCGATGATCGCGGCGGTGAAGAGCGGATGATCAACAACTGGGACGTCCGGGACACCGGCCGCAACCTGGAGTTCTTCATCCAGGACATGCCGCCGATCCGCTCCGGCTGGACCGTCCGCTTCACCCTCGTCGATCGCTCGATCGCCGCCGGGCGCAGCGCGTACCTGCCCCGCTACAAGTGGAGCTACCGCCGCAACGAGCAGTGGGAGGTCGTGCCGCCGGAGCGCGTCCGCTACCAGGGCACCAGCGTCATCCTCACCGGTCCGTTCGGGGACATGGCGAACGACGGCTACAACCTCCGTGCCGAGCGGGTGGAGACCGTCAACATCCGCGGCTTCCTCAAGGACCTCAACGTGCAGCTGACCTGGCTGCGCCCGATCGAGGTCCACCTCGGCTACGGCCTCGACAGCTCGGCGGTCATGCCGCTGCCCACCTGGGAGCTGCCGGTCGCGCCGTTCCAGCCCGCGCCCAACCTGCCGGCGCTGGTCGGCACCAAGTTCTTCGTCGGCTCGGACCTGTTCGAGAACCGCGCCCAGAAGCCCGTCGTGGTCGAGATCGAGTTCGGCTTCGAGCTGGACGGCTTCATGGTCGAGGAGCCGATCGACGCGTACCACATGCAGCTGACCTACCGCGCCACTGACTCCTGGCGCGTCGTCTACGACAAGGCCGGCACCTACAACGAGTGCACCTTCGCCGATCTCGATGCCGACGAGGATGGGCCGCTCAAGGCGTCGCGCCGCAAGATCCGCCTCGAGATCGACCCCAAGAAGCAGCTTCGCGGCCTGCATCGGGCCGAGGTCGGCCTGCGTGAGACCTGCTGGCTCCGCTTCGAGCTGGGCAAGGCCGCGCTGACGCACCAGCCGGCGGAGGACAAGCCGTCCATCCCGTACGTGCTGAAGATCTACAACGTGAAGCTCGGCCTCAAGGGGGCCATGGGCCTGGACACGTACGAGGAGGACCTGCCCGGTGCCAAGGTGGCCGCGGTGGAGTTCCGGCGCGACAACCGGCGTCTGACCCGGATCGTCACCCGCGCTGCCGGCAAGCTGTCCGAGACCTACCCCTTCGACCACTTCATCGACATCGAGGACGACGTCGGCGTCGAGGAGGGCGATCCCGAGGGGCACACCGCGCTGTACATCCAGATGGACCAGCCCTTCCCGGTCGGCCAGCGCCTCGCGACGATGTTCCGCGTCCGCGGCGAGGCGTACCTGCCCCAGGGCATCACCGTGGACTGGGAGATCCTCGAGGACCAGGGCCACGGCCGTCTGCGCTGGGGTCGGCTCACCGCCGCCGGCGAGGAGGGCGGCGCCCCCCGCTACATGATGAACGCGACCGGCGTCCTCGACTTCACCATCACCGAAGAGTCCGAGGAGCCCGCCGAGGGCACCTGGATCCGCGGCCTGTTCCGTACGCCCAAGGGTGAGGAACTCCCGGCACTTCCGCCGGTGACACACATGATGCTGAACACCGTCAACGCGGTGAACCTCCACGCCTTCCGCATGGAGAAGTTCAGCGGCCTCGGCGTGCCTCACCAGCAGGTCAAGCTGCGCCACTTCCCGATCTTCCTGCACAAGGACGACTCGGATCAGGCCGGCGTGCTCCCCGCGGACCGCTTCCCGGACATGCGGGTGTGGGTCATCGAGGAGGACGGGCAGCGCCGCGAGTGGCGTCGCGCCCCGGGCAACTCCCTGCTCACCGCCAGCAAGGACGACCGCGTCTTCACCGTCGAGCCGGTCGAGGGCATCCTGACCTTCGGCAACGGCATCCGCGGCAAGATGGCGCCCGTGGGCAACTACAACATCAACGTCGAGGTCTACCACACCGTGCCCGGCGCTGTCGGCAACGTGGGCCCGTACCTGGTGGAGAGCGCCGAGGGCTACGGCGACGTGGTCAACGTGCGCAACCTCCTGGCTGCCAGCGGGGGCCGCAACGCCGAGTCCATCGACGAGATCATCCGGCGGGCGCCGTCGGTCCTCACCAGCCGGGACCGCGCCGTCACCCGGCTCGACTTCGAGATCATCGCCAAGGAGGCCTCCGGTGAGGTCGCCCGCGCCGCCTGCGACGGCAAGATGGGCGAGGACGGTACGGTCCAGATCGTCATCCTGCCGCACAAGCGCGAGACCGAGCGTGTGCCCGACCCGTTCCTGGCCGCCGGCCTCAAGGACCACGTCCGCAAGTACCTCTCCAAGCGGTGCCTGGTGAACGTGCAGCCCGAGGTCCGCCTGGCGACGTTCCAGGAGATCGACGTCAGCCTGACCCTGCGGCTGCGACCCAACGCAAACATCATCCAGGTGCGCGAGCGCGCGTCCGTCTGGATCGAGCGCTTCCTCGACCCCTACACCGGCGGCATCGAGGAGAAGGGCTGGCCCTTCCGCGGCACGCTCTACGCCCAGGACTTCGGTCGCCTGGTCACGGACCTTCCCGAGGTGCGGCACGTCACCGACGTGCAGCTCTTCGAGGTGACCGAGGGCCGCGACAAGGACTACCCGGGCTGGGAGAAGGGCAGGGGATCTTCCACGCTGCTCCTCGAGAGGAACGACCTCTTCGTGGTGCGCCGGGTGCGCGTCGTCGCCGCCGAGGAAGGTGACGAGTGAGGCGTCGCCGCCTTCCGAGTCGCCGGCGGAACAAGCCGGAGAACCTGCTCGCCACGCGAGAGGCGACGTCTGACCTGCGCTATCTGCAGCAGGTCGTGACGATCAAGTACCCGGTCCGTGCGGCGCGTACCTACCTGCAGCGCAACATCGGCAACGCCGTCCGCTACAAGCTCGTCGAGGTCCGCCGGGGCGAGTCCGTGGGCATCGTGCGGGCGGTCGAGATCCGCCATGCCAACAGTGGCTTCCGCACCATGATCCACGGCGAGCGCGTGCTCGCCAACGGTGCGCCGGCCAGCTTCTACGTGCCCGACCACCTGGTCACCGTCGTGCCCAAGGTCGAGGGCGCCGCCCGCGACACCGAGAACCTGTCTCTCGAGGACGAGGTGGTGCTGCACGTGCCCGTGCGCTCGTACCTGCGCTTCCTCCCCGGAATCTTTCAGGGAGAAGGCCCGGTATCGGCGCGCAACGTGCTCCGGACCCGCGACGGTGCCCTGGCGAAGTACGGCATGGTCGCCGCCAAGGAGCAGGCCGTCGACATCGACATCGACGACGATCCGGTGCGGCGCTTCCTCTTCATCTTCCAGCACCTGCAGACCCGGCTGACCGACAAGGTCGACCGCCTGCCCGAGCTCATCGATCCGCTGATGACCGATCCGCGCTTCCTGCCGTGGCTCGCCAGCTGGGTCGGCTTCGAGCTGGACGGCTCCCTGCCGGTCCATCAGCAGCGCGAGCTCGTGCGACGCGCCATCCGCCTCTACCGCACCCGCGGCACCCGTCGTGGGGTGGAGGAGATGGTCCGCGTGCTCACGTCGGCGCCGGTCCGCATCCGCGAGCGCGAGAAGGCCCGTCCCGTGGTGCTCGGAAAGAACGCGGTCATCGGTGGCACGGACGTGGTGGAGCGCTACCGTCGCGGCGAGAACAAGGGCTGCTTCCTGATGGAGCCGACCTCCCGATCATCCACCAGCTTCTTCACTCTGACCCTCGAGCCGAGGGAGCGCTTCGAGCAGCGCTTCGGCGAGCGGGCCCCAGGCGTGCTTCGTCGTATCGTCGGCGTCGTGAGCCAGGAGCGGCCCGTGCATGTGATGTTCACCATCCAGTTCGACCAGCGCGGTTGACCCAAGCGCACCGTCTAGCGAGCGACACTCATGAGCTTTCCCCACACCCTCGTCCGTCTCAACCCTTACGAAGGCCTTTGCCTGACGGCCGATGATCTGCTCACCGAGCAGCTGTACCACCGGCGCACCCTGCACCGGCACAGCCTGTTCCTGCACGGCTACGGCATCGTCCAGGGCCTGCAGGTCGAGCTGGAGCAGCGCAAGCGCCGCTACACGGCGGTGATCAAGAGCGGCTACGGCATCACCCGCGCCGGACAAGGCGTGCACCTGATGAGCGACGTGGTCGTGCCCCTCGAGGTGCCCAAGCAGGACGGCGAGTACGTCCTGTGGCTGTTCCACGTCGAGCGCGCCGATCCCGACTCCTCCCGCCCGGTCTACGACACCGACGAGCAGCACGAGGCCCGGATCCAGGAGCAGTGCGCTCCCCGCCTCGAGGCCGCCGATCAGGACTTCGAGGACGGCGTGGCCCTGTGCCGGATCCGCGTCCGCGTCGGTCGCATGGTCCAGGTCCAGCTGCCCGTGCCCCGCGCCGGCCGCCAGTCCCGCGCCGCCGAGTCCTACCTCAAGCCCCGGGTCATGGAGTTCATCCGCCTCAACAAGAAGGCGCTGGATGCCCTGTTCCGGACGACCGTGCTCCAGGAGATGAGCATCGGCAGCTTCGGCTTCTACTCGGCGCTGGTGTCCGCGGAGTTCCTGCTCATCGAGGAGGGCACCACCGACCGCGTGCTCTACCGCACCGCAGGCACGCTGATCGCGTTCGCGCACGACTTCTACAACCCGCTGCCGTCCACGACGGACCGCATCTCGAAGTTCACCGAGTTCGTCCGCCGGGTGAACGCGGAGATCCCGGCGCCCGACCAGAGCGACGAGACCTGGCTTCGCTGGTTCGAGAGCTTCGAGCGTCTGCTTCAGCCGATGCAGAAGCTCGCGGACGAGCTGCAGCAGACCACGGATGCCGTTCGATGAGCCAGCTGGGAGCCGCCGCCGCAGACGCCGGGACCGTCACCGTCCGGGTGCAGGTCGTCGATGTGGAGTCGGCGGCTCTCGACCTGGTGGTGCCCACGTATCTGCCCGCCAAGGACGTCACCCAGCGGATCGCCCGCGACGCCGGCCTCGGAGCCACCTGGCCCGACGGCAAGCGCCGGCAGTTCTGGATCCGCGCCCGCGGCCGCCTGCTCCACGATGAGGAGAAGCTGTCCGACCTGGGCGTCGTCAACGGCGAGCTCATCCACATCCTGCCGCAGCCGCCCGAGGGCAGCTCGGTCATCGAGCGCCCGCCCGAGTATCCCCGCACCGTCGGCTACCGGGGCGGCAACGTCACCGTCATGATCGGCAGCGGCCTGTCCACCATGGCGTTCGCGTTTGGCTGGGCCATCGCGCTGACCATGCCGCTCGACTGGATCATGGGTGTGGTCCTGGGCCTCGTGCCGGGCCTCGCGCTGGGCCTGCTGTCCTCGACCACCGCGCGGCACGTGTGGGGCCCGCCGGGCAGCTCGATCAAGATCCCGCTCACCGGCACGGTCCTGATGTTCGGCCTGGTCGGCGTCGCCCTCGTGCCAGGCTTCGTCTTCGCGGTCGACTACACGGGCATCGGCATTGCCGCCGCGTGTGGCGTCATTGCCGGCATCTCCGGCGTCGTCATGGGCTGGCTCGCCTGGTTCGGCGCGGTCGAGCCCCTCCCGGAGAAGGCCCTCGACCTCGAGGACAACGCGTCGGTCGCCCAGTCCCAGCAGGCCCAGTGCGCCATCTGCGGCGGCATGGTCGACCTCGCCGACGCCGAGAACCGCCAGGACTGCGTCTACCAGTGCGGCCGCGTCTTCCACGCCGGCTGCTACCGCGCCCGTGCCGCCATCGCGCGAGAAGGCCAGTGCGCCGTCTGCGGGTACCAGCCGGGCGCGCCGGGCTGAGTTGACGGCTCGAGGCGGGGCGAACCGCTGGGATCCCGTCGACGGCGCGAACCGGGGAACCAGCGGACGCTGGCCTCGCCAAGCTGTCTCGGTGCCCCCTCTGCGGACTCCGTGACTCCGTGGCAAACGTGCGTCAAATCGCCATTATCGACGTCTGAACTCCGGGTCTGCGTCGAAGGCTGCCCCGATCCCCCGCCATCGAGGCCGTCCCGCCACTACCCGTCCTCGTCCCCCTCCTCCTCGTCTTCCTCCTCGACCTCCCACGCGTAGTCGAAGAACGGCGCGAAGTCCTCGGCCTCCTCCTCGGGCGGGCTCCACCGGGCCAGCAAGGACAGGGCGCCTCGCGCCCCGAGGTCCCAGCACAGCCGGCCGGCCTCGAGGCGGATCTCCTGGGCACGGTCCTCGTCGTCGTCGGCGACGCAGGCCTCCATCGAGAGCAGGGCGCCCTCCGCGACCAGCAGGCCGTTGCGGCGCTTGCGACCGACCGCGCGCAGGGCGGAGGCGTGCACGTGCACCGCGTCCGTGTCCCCGTCGCGCAGGCAGGCATGGGCGAGCACGATGGTCGCCACGGTCAGCTCCGTACCGACCCGTCCTTCGCGGATCAGGGCGGTTCGAAGCCCATCCCAGGCGGCTCGCTCCGCGCTGGGGTCGGTGCCGGCGAGGGAGCGCAGGCAGCAGCGCAGCAGGTCCGTGTCGGTCGAGCGGGGCAGCGCGTCGCACCAGGGCATCGCCTCGAGGGGCACGCCCATGTCGAGGGCCTCGGACAGCGGATCCGGGCGCAAGCGGGGTCGCTCCGGAAGCTCGGGGATCCCAGGCAGCAGGGCACCGCACACTCGGGCCAGCACCTCCACCGCCTCGCCGCGACGGGTGTCGAGCAGGCGGGCGCCGCGGATGAGGCCATTGCGGATCTTGGGCGGCGGGAAGCGGCGCTTCTGCACCGCCCGGGCCACGTCCAGCAGCAGGCGCAGCAGCCCGTCGATCTCCTCGTCCAGACGGGAGCCGACCGCGCGCAGGGACGCGCCGGGAGATCGGCTCCACAGGCGGGCGACGTCGTCGACGACCCGGCACAGGGCGGCAAACTCGATGCGGGTCATCGAGCCTGCGGTGGCCATGCGCTCTGCGGTCTGAAGTGCCGTCTGGTAGACGCCCTGCTCGCGGTCGACCTCGCCCAGCACGTCGTCGAAGACTGCATCCAGGCCTAGCGGATCGTCCGGATCCTCCTGCTTGTCCGGCACGTCGTCGAGGCGGGGGAGGGTGGCCTCGACGCTCTGCCAGCGGATCACCTGCTGTAGCGCCTCGGTCAGCGGACCGAGCACGGTCGGGGGGAGCTCGCGGATTCGGACCGAGCCACCTCCGGGGATGTGCGCCGCGATGAGATCCCCGGCGCGGGGCAGCTTCGTCGCGGTGCCCTCCAGCTCGACGATCAGGTTGCGGGTTCGGTGGGCGCGCCCCTCGAGCTCGAGGCAGCACTCGATGAGGGCCCCGG
>MDTC01099868.1_pt1 | contig 14003 bp, 7 predicted proteins | sample 811181 | NCBI WGS metagenome assembly MDTC01 (sample SAMN05326644, study PRJNA326480) | marine metagenome | isolation source: seawater | place: Pacific Ocean: North | collected 2011
CGACCCGAGAACCGGCGCAACAGGCACCGCTATTGAGGTGTTGAACCATGCGTCGATGAATCACAAAGTAGAGATTGAAAGCGGCGTTTTGGCGGACGAATGTGGCGACATTTTGCGTCGTTTTTTCCGGGCACGCCGCAAGTCGTCGACCAAGCCCGGACTACATCAATAGCCCGGTTGCCGCATAAGCCAGAGTCGCGCCAACACCTGCAATTAAAGCGTACGGCAATTGCGTCCTGACGTGATCGATATGCTCAACGCCTGAGGCCATAGACGCAATAATGGTGGTATCCGATATCGGCGATGCATGGTCGCCGAAAATACCTCCCGAAATGGCGGCGGCAATAAACGGCGCGGGCGGCAAACCAAGTGTCATTGCCAGAGGAATAGCCAGCGGCAACATTATGGCAAAGGTGCCCCAGCTTGAGCCTATGGAAAAGCCGGTAATTGCCGACAGTACAAAAATAAGCGGTAACAGCATCCATAGCGACACCGAACCGTCCAGGACAGACGCCAGGAACTCACCTGTACCCAAGTCGCGTGTCAGTCCACCAAGCGCTATCGACAACCACAAAATGACAGCCAACGGCAAAATATTCCAGGCACCTTTTAGTATGTACTCGACGATATCTTTAATGGTCACCGACTGCGTCAGCAAGGTACCGATACTTGCAATGCCCAATGCTATGTATATGGCGATAAAGACACTCAGCGTACCGTCACCTTCGACCAAGACCCCGTTCCCGGTGATAAGCAACATAACTGGCACCATAACGACTAAGGAAATGAGGCTGGTCAGCACAACCGCCGTGCCTTTGCCGAAAGTCGCTGTTTCGTCAGGGCCGTCTCCCCAGGGGTTTTTAGAGACTTGATCGGGTACGGCATTTTTCTCAAACGCTTTCATAGGACCAATATTCCAGTCGAATAAGGCCACGAACAACGCCAGCAAAACGGCAAATATGGCGTAGAAATTAAAAGCAATAGATTGAATAAACACCATGAGTGGCTGATCAACGCCCTGCTTTGAAATAAGCGTTAAGTTAAATGCTCCCCAGGCGTTCAGCGGAATAAGAATACAAATGGCTGCGCAGGTTGAGTCGACGATGTAAGCGAGTTTTTCACGGGAGATACCTAATCGGTCATAAATAGGCCGTGAGGTAGTGCCTGAAATCATGATAGTCACGTTGGATTCAATAAAAACAATGACACCGAGAAACCAGGTCATAAAACGCGCTCGGCGCTTACTTTCTATCCACTGCTTACGCTCGAGCTTCAATACGAATTGCTTAAAAGTCCCACCTTTTTCCAGTACACCAAATAGTGCGCCAATGCCCAGCGTGAAAAACCACACCAGCATGTTGCCCGGGTCAATAAGTGTTTCCCAAGTACTATCGAGCGTGCCATAGGCAATATTGGCCGGAGCAGGCCAAAACAGTAGAACGTTCGCCAGAATAATGCCGCCAATAAGGGCTAACAAAACTTTTCGGGTAACAATGGCAAAGACAATTGCCAGCAGGGAAGGTAAAAGGCTCGTCCAGCTCAGTTCCATGTGGGTACGTTAGTTTGTGTTTGATATAGGGAGGTTAAAATAATAAACCGCCGCGGGCAATACCAACGGCGGTTTATTCGGAGGTGTTAAACCTGTTTAGAACTTATATTCAACACCTAAACGGACAGACCATAGTGACGGCGCGCCGGCACGAGCTTGTACGTTACTCACATCGCGGAATGAGTTGTACTGGTATTGACCAGCATCATTGATCTCAACGTCAGCAATAGTGACTGCTCGTGGGAAGCTTGCTTCATAAAGCACACCCCAGTCGTCGTTAATCATGTTGCCTAAGTTTTCAATCACGAAGAATGCTGAGGCTTTATGTCCTTCCATGAAGCCAGGCAGTTCTTGCTCTAAGCGCAAGTCAACTTTCGTCCACCATTTACTGTTGAACTCGTTGCGTGGCGCAATACCGCCAGCGTACTTGTTCAAGCCAGACTCTTCTAAGAACTCAAAGAAGTCAGCAGTCGCAAACGGCGTACCGTCGTCTGAACCAACAGCGAAGTTCGGATCATCGATACCGGTAGGAACATACAGCAAGCTACGTCCCTGATAAGCGACATCGCCAAACGCACCATCTGTCATGGTATAAGAGAATGGGCGGCCTTTATTGCGAGTTGCAAATAAAGTAACTGTCGTGTCGTAACCATCAAAGAACTCTTTAGTGTAGTTGGCTTTGAATGTAAAACGATGCGGAATCTCGTAGTTTGACGTTGCCACACCTGGGTTCTGAGCGTTTGCTGTTGCCAGGTTAGTGTAGTTCGAGAACGACACTGAGCTAGTCATCGGGTTAACGTCTTCAGCTTTGTTATAAGCGTAACCTAATGTCCAGTCTAGACCGAAGTCATGTGACTTGTTTAACGCCAAAGACAACGTAGTTTGAGAGCCTGAGTCGCCATCCACATTGGTCAGCATAAAGTCGTCGCCTTGATCACGACCATCAGTTGACATTTCATTGAAAATTGGACGGCCATCTGGCGCTGTATCAACTTGTTCCAGACCTAGGTTATAAATAACAGCTGCATCTTTCTTATCCGTATATAGGAAGTCTGCCATTAAGATATAATCATCAGGCAGTGTGAAAGTTGCACCTAAAGCGTATTTCCACTCTTTAGGAAGTTCGAAATCAGGATCCATTGTATTAATTGGTCCCTGACCGCCAGCATTGGCAACCTCATCAAACATTCCCTGAGGAATATCGTAAATAGGGTTTCCTTCACCAGTATGTGGCACATCAAACAATGACTGTCCTGAGAAGTCGCGGAAGGCCTGATACTGAGTCACACCGTTATTCGAGTAGTTGTTAGAAATCCAAACGTTTGGATTACCACCTGAGTACAGCCCAATACCACCGCGTACTTCAATATTCGGGTTCACGAACCAGTTAAAACCAAAACGAGGCTGAAGCAAGTCTTGATCACCCATGTTTTGCTGGTTTGAGAAACCATAAAGCTCTTCATTTAACGGGTTGTAAGTTGGGTAGTCATCACTTGTGTACCAGTCATAACGCAAACCGTAAGTGAACGTGATATCCATTGGCGCATAATAGTACTCGTCCTGGACATAAGCCGTATTCACCGCGTATGCAAACTCAGCAGCCGCATCCTGTGGATTATTAGTACCTGCCGCACTTTCATAAATTGCTGTGCCAGGTGTTCCTGCTTCAAAATCATCGATAGAAGCAAAGCGATATTCACCTTCTGCTTCCTGCACGAACAAGTTGAAAACGTCGTACTCTTCACGCTCGATACCAGCAGAAATAACATGGTCACCTAGCAAGTACGTACCTTTCATTTTAAAGAACGTGGTATCGTACTTAAGTTTATTGGCGTGGCGAGAGTCGTCTGCGCCTAAATAAACCGTTGCATCGTTCACACTAATTTGTACTTCACCAAAGTCGGTTCCGCCAAGAGGATTAACTCGTGCATCAAGCTCTGAGTAACCAACACGTACTTCACTTGAGAAGTTATCACTCCAGTCTGAATATAACTCACCGACATAGGAGGTAAACTTAGAACCACGCTCGTAGAAGTGATTAGAAAACTCAAGCTCATCTGAATCACCATCAGATTCAGCGATAGAGTAACCATCGTTATAGTTGTAAGTTAGTGAAGCACGGTGTGCGTCACTTATGTACCAATCTAACTTGGCCAGGAACTTTTCGTCTTCAACAGGCAGGCTAGACGGGAAGCCACCTGGATTATAGCCATAGATATCTTGAGCAATAGTCGCAATTCTCTCAACATCTGCAGTAGTAACTCCCGCCACCTCGGTAGCAGCGCCAGAGCCCTCTGCTCCGCGATCAAAAGTGTCTGAACCTTCGAGCTTTTCATAAGAGGTAAAGAAAAACAGTTTGTCTTCTAAAATTGCGCCACCAAGGTTGAAGCCATAACGCTTTTCACTGAAGTCACCAACGTTAATTTTGTCGCCTTCTAACTCGTCGCCCTGCAAAGAGTCATTCGTATAGTCATAGAACACACCGCCAAACATTTCGTTGTCACCAGACTTAGTTACAGCGTTAATGTTACAAGCAGTGAAACCGCCGTACTGAACATCGAATGGCGCAAATTCAACAGCGACTTGTTCAATCGCGTCATAAGAAAACGGCATACGTTCGGTCGGATAACCACTGCTGTTCAGACCGAAGTTATCATTCATGCGAACGCCATCAACAGTCAAACTGTTGAAGCGCGGATTAGCACCACCACACTGAATATCTCCAGCGTTGGTTTCATTAATATAGATACGTGGGTCAATGCGAACGACATCTTTTAAATCACGATTTGCTGAAGGTGCATTTTCTAAGTCTTGCAAGTTAAAGTTCGCTGCCGGACTGTTGCTACCGTATAGCGCGTTACTGGTCATAGAGCCTGTCACACTCAGGGTTTCCATGACTTCTTGTTCTAAACGCACATTCACATTCTGTGAGTCACCCAGGGTAAGGTAAACATCTTCAACAACTTGGTTTCTACCTTCAGGACCTTCTACAACAATAGTGTATGGACCGCCTACTGGCATACCACGTGATGAAAACGTTCCTTGTTCATTCGAGCGCAGCGTTTTCACACTGCCGGTACGTTCGTCACGAATTTGGACGGTAGCACCAGACACCATTTGCCCAGATTCCGTTGTGACCACACCACGGATGCTGGATGATGTTTCCTGAGCAATAGCAGCACCGCTAAGGCCCATAGCAATAGCAGCCGCAAGAGCTGTACGCTTGAAAGTAGAGTTAAACATAGTTTCGTTCTTCCCAGTTTTGTTTTGGTTTTTAGCACAAATAAGGGTATAGCTCATTTGTGACATTTGTGTGAAATTTATCCAAAAAAAAGCCCCGCAACGAGTTGCGAGGCTGTTTAATTTAGAAGGTGTAACGAACACCTAATTTGGCACTCCAGGAGGAGCTCATGTCGACAGTACTGTAGTTATTCGGATAGTAGCCTCTATAAACAGGGTCAATTTGATACTGACCTTCGTCATTAACGCCACCCAAGTCATACAAGTTAACCTGCGGATACTGAAGACGGCGCTCGATGCCCCAATCATCGTTCAGCAAGTTAGCAAAGTTGTCGATGGTTAAGTATAAGATTCCTTTGTGACCATCCATAAACCCTGGAATTTCTTGCTGAATGCTTAGATCCAAGTCGGTAACCCAAGGCTGGTTGTGAGTGTTTCTGTCAAGTATATAACCTTCACCGCCGTAAGAGATGCCCGCATTATCTAGCAGCATTTGCATTTCTTCCCAGCTAATTGAGTTTTCCCAGTCTACGTTAGGATCATCGGCACCTGACGGGATGTACGGCAGGTAAGCTGATTGACTGAAGAACTCTGGCGTATCCCCAAAGTCGCCATCTTGATACATGCCGATAGCATAGCTAAACGGACGACCTGAACGGCGTTCAAAGAACAGGTTAAAACGGGTTTCATAGTCCGCGAAGAACTCTTTCTTATAGCCCAAAGTAATTTTTAAGCTGTGTTCAGTTTCAAAGTTACCCGTTGCTGAAAATGCTTGGTTACGGTTTTTAGCAACATAGTGCTTATAGTTACTTGCTGCCTGTGAAGAAGAACCAGCGCCATTATCTTCAACATCTTGGTAAGTATAACTTGCTGTAAAGCTTACCCCGTTATTCCATTGTTTTGCTAAAGACTGCGAGAAAATGTAAGCGCGACCGTCTTCCGGTGCATTTCTTAACATGATATCTGAGTTTTGAGAGCGATCCCCCTCATAACGAGACTCATGAATAATACGTTCACCGTCAGCCATTACTTCGGCTTCTACTATCGCAGTATTATACCAAACAGGCTGGTCTTTCATGCGTTTGTACATCAATGACGTAGTCGCATTAAACATATCACCTAAGTAAGGAATATCCAGCTCGTAGTCTAGAGCCAGTTGAGCTCGCCAGTCATTCGGTAACTCGAAGTTTGGATCCGTATAGTTGGTACTACCGTCACCTTGCTGCATCGCGTCCTGAATTTCTTGTGGTACACCATCGAAACTTGTAACGGTGTTGTTCGAATAATAATCCACAACTGCGCTTCTCGGCGCTTGTACAAGTGTTACACCGTCTTTTGTGAATGGGTTGGTGTACCAAACGTTAGGAACACCGCCGTAGAAACGGCCAATACCGCCACGAACCACTAAACTGCTGTCGGTATAATACTTAAAGCTGATACGCGGAAGGAAGATATCCAAACCGTCCAAGTTTTCCTGGTTGGTCATGCCATCATACGCTTCCTGGAAGTTTTCGTTTAATGTTGGCTTGTCGTCAGAACTTAAACGCTCGTAACGCAAACCAGCATTAATCTCCAAGTTTGGCGTTGCATAGAACGTATCACCAACATATAGCGCTAACGTAGTTCTATCAACTTCATAGGCCGCGTCTTCCGGATTGTTGGTATAAGCATTCTGGTAGCTGAAGTCCCAGTTGCCATTATAGTTGCCAACAATACCGTTTTCGAAACCATAGAAGTTATCAAACTCCCACGACCCTAAAGCATTAGGAACAAATTTGTTGTAAAGGCTTAACTGCTCAACTTGGGTACCAAAAACAATTTCATGCTCACCCATTAAGTAAGTTGCATCGAAATTGAAGGTCAAATTGTCATTCTTAGCAACGTTGCTGTGGCGGTATTCGTCGGTACCAAACGCAAAGCTAGGCCCGTTGAAGAACATGTCTACTTGAACCGAACCAATGTCTGAGTTAGTTAAAGAGTTAGCTTCCACATCTTTGTAGGTGATACCCATTTCAGTAATGAAATTTGAAGACCAGTCACTGTATAAACGAGCGCTGATGTTGTTCATGCGCGTATGGTATGTGTATCGGCGCGAAGCCAACTGAACAAAATCTCCACCGGTAGAGAAGTTACGCTCATCGGAGTTATCCTGCCACTGGTAGGTCACATCTAGACGGTGAGCTTGGTTAATATTCCAACTTAGCTTAGTTAACCACTTACGATCTTTACTCTCTGGGTCCCCACCTAGAGAATCCTGAATACCATAACGCTCGTCTAATATACGAAGAAATTCATTATAGTCTGCTTCAGAAACGTAGAACTCGTTAGTAGCGCCGCTGCCTTCAAAGCCGTAGTCTAAATCGATTTCACGGCTCCATTCTTCATAACTGGTGAAGAAAAATAACTCATCTTTAATAATAGGGCCGCCGAAAGACAGGCCAAAAGTCGACATTGACTGATTAGGCTCAATGTCTTCATTACGGTATGTACGATAGCCGTTTTCGTCCAGGTCACCATAATTCTCTCGAACCGCCTGTACGTCACCTTTTAAGTCGGCGTCAGAAAACTCGTAAAATAACTCGCCTTCGAACTCGTTAGTACCTGACTTAGTTACCGCGTTAATAGTACCGCCTGAGAAGTCGCCTTTTTTCACAGAAAACGGCGCGGCATCCACTGATATTTGCTCAATAGCACTTAACGATACGGGAGGCTGTTCAGTTGGGTAGCCACCATAATTCAGACCAAAGTCATCATTCTGGCCAATACCATCAACCGTGACGCTGTTCATGCGTGGGTCACCGCCAGCAATAGTCATTTCACCTGAGCCGTTGATGGTTACTAGCGGGTTAATGCGAGCGACGTCTTTCAGATCACGATTGAAGCTTGGCATATTATCAATGGTATCTTCACCAAAGCTGCTGCTCGCACCACCGCTTTCCATCATGATAGCCGAGCCGCTAACAACTAAGCGCTCCATGTCTGCTGACTCTAACTGACGGCTAACACGGAATGTGTCTCCAAGATCAAGGTAAACGCCTTCTAAAACCGCGTCGCGGTATTTATCGGAATCAAGGATAACTTGATAAGGACCGCCAACACGCAGACCTTTAGCGGAGAAAACACCGTCTTCGTTAGTTGTAAACTCATTAACCGTTCCTGTTGGTTGGTGAATGATGACAACTTTTGTATTTGCAGCCGGGTTACCCTGAGGGCCAGTAATAACACCGCGCATAGATGATGATGTTTCCTGAGCGAAAGCACTTGTCGAAAGTCCTACAGCTAAAGCAACAGCTGCAGAAATTCGACTCACCTTGGAGTTTAATTTCATGAGTGATTTCCTAGTTTTTTAGCAACGATTAAAAATAAAGACTGAAAAGGACGAAATGTTATAAAGAAGAAAGATGACAACTTGATGAAAGTTTTAGAAGTGAAACGATGATTTTTAAAACACCAGTAAGACGTTCGTTTATTATTATATGATGCCCCACGGCATAACAGCTGATTCATCACAGGGAAGCTCATGACTTGATAAGCCTCGAGACTGTGGTTGGTGGTCGGAGCTGTTGGGTATGCCGCTTGATTCATTACGCTTCTAAGACATTTATGTGTCAGATATGTGACATATTTTAATCAAAATATTCGCCCTTGCCTAGCGCTTTGGGAACCTTTATTCTTCTTAATTGTCATAGGCGTTTCTCAAACAGGCATTCCCATGGGCTTTATGCGGTTTTCAATATACTCAACATTTGTACTTTTTATGATCACTTCTCTTTCTGCGTTCGCAGGTTCTGGCAAAAGCGAACCTGAGACGGTTCGTATTGCAACTTTTAATGTCAGTATGGACGCGTCTAATTATCTGCCGGAAAACGAACTCCCTACGCTGAAGAGCTCTCCTCTTCCTGGTGTTCTGGAGCAAAACCATGAGCAAATTCGTGGTATTGCAGAAATACTTCAACGCGTACGTCCCGATGTGGTCCTACTGAACGAGTTTGACTACGTTGATAAAGCCGTAGGTATTGATGTTTTCCGCAGTGATTATTTAGAAGTGTCTCAAAACGGCCAGGCAGCTATTGACTACCCTTATGCCTACACCGCCCCTGTTAACACCGGTGTGCCTTCGCCTTTTGATTTAAACCGCGATGGCAAAGCCAGTGGCTCTGGTGACGATGCCTGGGCTTTTGGTTGGTACCCGGGTCAATACGGCATGGTTATTTTGTCAAAATACCCTCTGGCAGCCGAGGACGCGCGTACCTTCCAGCATTTCCTATGGAAAGATATGCCGGGCCGCCACATTCCTTATGTACATGACTCCGATAAGCAGCCAACATCTGAGCCCTGGTTCTCTGAAGACGCTATGGCCCAATATCCATTGAGCTCGAAATCTCACTGGGATGTGCCGGTAAAAATTGGGGACCGTGTTATTCACCTATTAGCGGCGCACCCGGTACCGCCTGTCTTTGACGGTCCTGAGAACCGTAACGGAATGCGCAACTATGATGAAATCCGCTTGTTTGCTGATTATTTAACACCTGGTCGCGATAACTATCTTTATGACGATAACGGTGTTCGTGGCGGGCTAGGTGAAGACGCTAGCTTTGTAATTCTGGGAGACATGAATGCACAAGCAGGCGCAGGTGGTGTTGACGGTGCAATTGAGCAGCTCCTCGAGCACCCGCGCGTCAACGACGTTAAGCCACAAAGCGAGGGTGGTAAATTGCATTCGCCGGATATTGAGGGTTCTCAATTTCACACAGCGGCTTGGCGCAAGCGCGTTGACTACGCCCTACCGTCTGATGACTTAGTGGTCAAAAATGCAGGGGTTTTCTGGCCCGTTAACGATGAGCCAGGTGCCGACATGATGAAAAAGCGCCAGGCTTCTTCTGACCACCGCTTGGTGTGGATAGATATTGTGAAGTAAACGCCCTTTACGCCCATTTAATGGGCTGCCGTCCGTGCTGCTGCAGATAATCGTTGGCTTTTTTGAAATGGTTAGCGTCAAAAAAGCCGCGATGCGCAGATAAGGGCGATGGGTGTGGCGCGGTCAGAATGTAATGCTTAGTGCCATCAATCAGCGGGATCTTTTTCTGAGCATGTGAACCCCATAATAAAAACACGACATGCTCTGTCGCTTCCGACACTTTTTTAATAACGGTATCGGTGAAGGTTTCCCAACCCCAGCTTGCATGACTGTGCGCTTTTCCCTGCTCAACCGTAAGCACTGTATTTAATAAGAGCACGCCTTGCTGCGCCCATGCGGTCAAGTCTCCATGTTGAGGGAGTACGGTGTCTGGGTAGTCCAGAGCAATTGCCTTAAACATATTGCGCAGTGACGGCGGAAACTTCACGCCTTCTTTAACAGAAAAACTCAGCCCATGCGCCTGACCTGGCCCGTGATAAGGGTCCTGCCCCAGAATAACCACTTTCACCTGCTCGGGCTCGGTCAACTTCAGTGCATTAAATACTTCTTCCTTTGGAGGGTAAACGACCGTCTGCTGACGTGCCAACTCAACACGTTGCCACAATTCTTTGAAGTACGGCTTTTGTTTTTCTTCGGCAAGTAAGTCGCTCCAGGGCATTGGAATTCCTTTAGTTCAGGCTACACCTTTGTATCATAAAACGATATGATCCCACTTCTCAACTGAATGATTTCAAGGTTTAGCATGACAGAGCGAAATAGCTTACCGAAAGTAAGTGTTTACTTAATAACACTCAATGAGGGCCGTCATTTAGATGAAGTTCTCAGCAGTGTCAAAGGCGCCGACGAGATAGTGTTAGTCGACTCAGGTTCCACCGACGATACACTCGAAATTGCCGAAACCCACGGTGCACGAATTATTCACCAATCGTGGCTAGGCTATGCAAAACAAAAAGCCTTTGCTCTAGAGCAATGCAAAAACGACTGGGTCATCAACTTAGATGGGGACGAGGTTCTGCCTGAGGGCGCTTTTGAAACCATTCAACATCGCATCGCGCAGAATGATATCAATGGTATCTATTTAGCTCACGACGATATCTTTATGGGGCACTCTCTGCCCGGTCATCGCCACCATCGTTTTCGCCGAGTTTACCGAAAGTCTAAGTCTCACTGGAATACATCGACAAAAGTCCATGAGCACATAGAAGTGGAGCCCCCTCTGACCCATTTGCCCATTGATGTTAAGCATTACGGCTACGACTCCGCACATGGCTACATGGATAAGCTGAACAAATATTCGCTGCTGAAGGCAAAGCAGCGGGAAGATAGGGGGCGTCACTGCAGTTTAGCTCGTGTATTGCTAATATTCCCGCTGATGTTCATCAAGTTCTACTTTATACGCCGCATGTTTTTAGCCGGCTGGCGAGGTTTCATTAAAGCCAATATTGATGCTTTTCACTTTTTCCTCACAGAAGCGAAGCTTTATGAGCGTGCCTACAGACGTAAGCGCGGGGATGATGTCGAGAAATCTGAGCGATAATATGTCATTTTTGCCCCTATTTTTAATTAACCTCGACCGCTCTCCCCATCGTCTGAAGGATGTTGATGATTCGATGCGAGAGCTCGGTCTCGATTATGAGCGCGTTCCTGCTGTTGACGGACGAGCGACTTCTACTGCCGAAGTCAACGCCGTGTATAGCCATAAACTCAATGTTGAGCGCTACAATTATGATTTAACGCAGGGGGAAATTGCCTGCTATATGAGCCACCGAAAGGCCTGGAAAAAGCTCCTGGACAGTGACCATCCAGCCGCCATTGTTCTTGAAGACGATATTGTTCTGAGTCCAGCGTTTGCCAAGTTGCATGATGCGGTGGCCGACATAGCGAATAGCAAATACGCAAATTGGGACATTATTAAATTAGCTCAACCCTTCAAACCCAAAGCGTCGACTCCGCTCGATGCCTTTGGTGATTTCACACTGGTCGATTATGAAAAGCCCCCGATGGGCGCTTGCGGCTATTTAATAAGCCGACAAGGTGCAAAGAAAATGCTGTCTCGCACACCGTTTTTTCGGCCGGTCGATGTTGATATGCAGTGGCAATGGGAAACTGGCGCTCACGTTCTGGGCTTACTTCCTTACACTGTGGATAACAGCCACACGCACGAAAGTGATATTTTTAGTGTCGCCAATAGACACGAAGCAAAACGCCGGGGATGGGTTCGTTTGAAAGAGCAATGGCGGTTCTTCTGGCAGAACCGCCGTTACCACAAAAGAAGACAGAGACCTTAGTCTTCTTCGTCCTTATACTTCTCAAACCAATGCAAGATATAAGCAACTTTGTTCATCAGGTTGCTTGGTCTTGCATAAATGCCGTGACCGGAGTCCTGGATACGCACCATTGCGGTGTCGACTCCTTTCAGCTTTAACGCCTGATAGTACTGCTCGGTTTCCGACATGGGGGTTCTGTAGTCATTCTCACCGGTTAATAGCATGGTAGGCGTTGTGACGTTACCCACGTAACTGATTGGTGAGCGCTCCATGTAGTGCTCCATATTATTCCAGGGAAGACCCGGGAACCAATATTGATAGAAAAAGTTATACATATCAGCGGTTAACACGAAGCTGTACCAGTTAATAACCGGCTTAGCGACAACAGCTGCCTTGAAGCGATCAGTATGACCAACAATCCAGGCGGTTAAGACGCCGCCGCCACTTCCGCCGGTAACAAACAACTCATCTTCGTCAATGAAGCCTTTTTCTATAACGGCATCAACGCCATCCATCAAGTCGTTGTAATCATCGCTTGGGTAGTTGTGATGAATTTCATTAGCAAAGTCTGCGCCGTAGCTGGTGCTGCCTCGCGGGTTCGTATAGAGCACCACATACCCTGCCGCTGCGAAGAGCTGTATTTCCGCAGCAAAACGCGGCCCATAGTTGGTGTGCGGGCCACCGTGAATTTCCAGCATCAACGGGTAGTCTTTGTCTTTGTCTTTGTCGAAGTTCGGTGGGTACGCAATCCAGCCTTGCAAGTCTTTGCCATCCACACTCGACTTGTAACGAATTTCTTCTACTTTTGCGAGCTGCTTGTGTCCCAACGCATCTTCATTTAAGCGAGTAACTTGCTGAGCGTTGCCGTCTTTCCATAGTGCCAGCTCTGCTGGGCGCATTGGGCTGGAAATAGTGAAGGCAATGTTGTCATTGTTCGCAACGCTAAAGTCGCCGCCGCCATAAGGTCGACTGTAAGACAGGCCGCCCACGCGGTCTGTCAAATGTGTGCGTTCACCGCTTAAGTCGGTTCGGGCCAATTGGCCGACGCCGTTGTCGTCATAGGTAAAGTAAATGCCCTCGCTGTCAGAGTCCCAGGCAAAGCCGGATACACTGCGATCTAAGTCTGGCGTCAGCACTTCAATGTCAGACCCGTCGGTGTCCATGACGTAGAGCTTGGTGATCTGGTAGCTCATTTTCTCATCGTCATAGCCGGTGTAAGCGATTTTCTCCCCGTTAGGCGATACCTTCGGAGAGCTGTCCGGGCCGTTTCTGTCTGTGACGGCCAGGATGTCTTTACTAGCAACCGTTAACCGGTAAATTTCACTGTTGACCGGATGGCGAAACGCGTCTTCGCGACGATTTGCTGAGAATAAAATGTGCTTTCCATCTGCAGACCAGGCCAAGTTACCACCATGGTTAAATTCGTCCTCGGTTAACTGACGTGGCGAGCCTCCCGTAGCAGGCACAACATAAACTTGCTGGAATCCGTCTTCTGCATAGCCACCGCCGTCATAACGGTAATTGCCTTTATCGATATATTTCGGTGGTGTTGTCCAGTTTGCCCCTTCGGGTTTTCCCGGCAAGCTTACCGGAGCAGGTTCTGGCTTTGGTGTAAACATTGAAAATGCGATTTGGCTACCATCGGGCGACCAACTCAGTCCTGACGGCGCTTTCGTTAATTGAGTAATGGCGGCGCTTTCACCCGAGTCGACCCAGTAGATATGAATTTGCGGGCTTCCGGTTTCCGTTGAAACATAGGCTAGCCGCTTGCCGTCAGGCGACCACACTGGTTGGCTTTCACTGCCTTGTTCACCGGTTAACGGGCGTATATCTCCGTCCGGTAGTACACTCCATAAGCGCCCAACTTTACGGTCGTTTTGTATGTCCATAGACTGGCGGACAAATACGCTCCACTCACCACTTGGATGAATGGTCGGTGACGATGCGTACTCCAGAGTGAATACGTCTTCTAACTTCAGTTTTTCCTGAGCGACTGCGGCGCCTGATACGGCCAGAGCCGCTGCTGCTA
>MDTC01166108.1_pt1 | contig 14003 bp, 19 predicted proteins | sample 811181 | NCBI WGS metagenome assembly MDTC01 (sample SAMN05326644, study PRJNA326480) | marine metagenome | isolation source: seawater | place: Pacific Ocean: North | collected 2011
CAAGGCCATAATGTTAAGTCAGCACCTATGTATGCTTCTGGACTATTTAAATGTTTACACTTGACCGTTGTGGCTACCTTGTCTAAATATTGTTTATCGTTATTACCATATGCCTGTATTGTTTTTTTAACCAGATCCAAATTTTTGTGTGGTATTTTTTTAGAATCTGTCAAACTAACTGCCTTGACCATTTTTCTTGATTTGTGTGTTTTCTTTGAAAGAACATTTCTACCACTTGTTCTTTTTATAAATCGAAACCCTAGTTTGTTTGATAACTTTTTTGCTTTTTCAAAATCATCTTCATTATGTGAGAAAGGAATATAAACCCAAGTTGCTTTTCCTTTTGCTTCACTGTATGCTTTCATGTTACGCATCAATACTGGCCATTTGACATTTACCCTATAAATGTGATTAGTCTCTTCAAAACCATCTACACAAAAATCTACTTGTACGTTTGGTATCTTGGCTAACTTTACCCACCATTCCGGTGTGTTCATTCCTCCGTTAGTACTTAACGCTATCTTTCTAGCACCTTTTCTACTTAAAAAATCACATATATTAATACATTCAGGATTCAGTATTGGATCTCCAAGTACTCCACAAAGTTTAAATTCTTTCCCATTAATATATTCATCTTTGTAAAAAATACTTTTTAGATCGTCTAAAGATATATTGTTGTTTCCTCTGAGAGGCATTCCCATACGAGTTCTCTGGCACAATGGACACTCTGCATTGCAGTCAGTTGATATCTCTAGTTCATAGTTATCAATATCTATAGGGTTCATTAATATAGTTTTTCTCCTATTAACGGAGTCAGTCCTTGTGTAGTTTTTGCAAATAATCTCTTTATATCTACATCTTCTTTCGCTTTTGACAAACACAATCCGCATCCACAGTTTCGTTTAGAGCAAACTATCACTGGCATCGTTCCTGTATCTAATTGTTTCTGTAGTTTATCAATCAACTCACTAAACTTAGAAATATATCCTATATTGCCTCTATTTGTATTAAATGTTGCTTGACAAGTTTGATGATGAAATATTTTATCTGTGTGTTGTTCAATATGTAACCAGTGCCAATTTACCATACATTTCCAACCTGTAAAACTTGTATTTTTTACGAAGGTACTATCAGTACGACTTCCATCTTTATTTTGTGAGCAAAAAATTCTACCCCCACAACACGGTCTTCCTAAGTTTTGGTGTGTTAATGGTTTTTTAACTTTTGGCGTTTCTTTTTTATTTGTATCGTCAGTCTTAGAATTTTCTACTTTAGGAACTTTTATTTCTCCTTGTGCAGTAATCAACTTTTGTTTCATCTTCGTAGATATTGTTGATGATTGTTTTAATTGCTGTCGAACTGTTTTTTCTTCAGTAATTAATTGTTTTTTCTTTTTCCAGAAATTTTTAAACACTGCCATTTGTTCTTCTGTGTACGTGTGTGCATAAGGTAACCCTATTGTTCCAGGCTCGCCAATTAGACGTGGAACAAAAATTATTTTATCTTTAATAAATTGATTTGCTAAATCTACGCACTCGTCAAAGTAATCCATATGGAACATTAAATTACATGATGCTTTCCTTTTTCCTTGTTGTAATTGATAAATCCTGTCTACAACTTTCTTTTTAAGTCTCGAATCCGATTCGCAATGATAACTGATAGTACATGATATCTGATGATCAATTAACTGTTGGCAATACTTTTCACTAAAAGTACCGTTAGTTGTTACCCCTACTTTAACATCTGGATTATTCTCTTTTATGTATATCAAAAAAGGCATCAATGCAGGATTATTAGTTGGTTCACCACCTGTCATACTAATTGCAAGATGTTGTTCATTTTTTGTATAAGAAGTTATAAGATTAAAATATTTTAATATGTTGTCAAAAGTAGATTTCAATTCTTCCAATGGTGGGTGTTTAGAAAAATTATCATGCCTTTGCGGAGGACAATATGTACAATCATAATTACACCGAGGACCCATATCCCATGTCACCTGGAAAGCCTCTTCTTTGTGATTGTCGATAGTAATTAAAGGACTATCATTCATTTAGTATTCTCCTACTTTACTGGCGGAGCATACGGGATTCGAACCCGTGGTCTTCGCCGTGACAGGGCGACGTGTTAACCGCTACACTAATGCTCCGTGTTTAGCCGACAGAACCCTCAAGCGTTACCTCTAATAACTTGTTGGCTTCTACGGCAAATTCCATTGGCATTTTGTTAACAACTTCTTTTACGAAACCATTTACAATTAAGTTCATGGCGGCTTCTTCATCTAGTCCACGTTGTTGACAATAAAACAACATCTCTTCTGATACTTTCGATGTTGTGGCTTCATGATTTAATGAAGCACCTTTTCCTGTGCTTTCAATATATGGTACTGTAATAGCCGCACACTTGTCACCAATTAACATACTATCACATTGTGTAAAGTTTTTGGATTGACTATTTCCGGCACGTTTACTCATCTTTACTTGCCCACGATAAGTTTGTTTACCTTGTTTTGCTGATATACCCTTTGATATCACAGTCGATGTAGTATTCTTACCCAGGTGTATCATTTTGGTTCCTGTATCTGCTTGTTGCTTTCCAGTAGACACTGCAACACTGTAAAACTCTCCGATTGACTCATCTCCTTTTAAAACACAAGAAGGATATTTCCAAGTTAGGGCAGAACCAGTTTCAAGTTGTGTCCAAGAAACTTTACTCTTGTAACCTTGACAATTTGCACGTTTAGTTACAAAATTATAGATACCACCTTTACCTGTTTCCGGATCTCCCGGATACCAATTCTGTATTGTTGAATATTTTACTTCCGCTCTGTCTTTTGCAATAATTTCTACACAGGCGGCGTGTAACTGATTCTCATCTCTTTGTGGTGCTGTACAGCCTTCTAGATAACTTACATAACTATCGTCTTCAGCAACGATCAAAGTTCTTTCAAACTGTCCTGTGTTTGCTTGATTAATTCTAAAGTATGTTGATAGTTCCATTGGACATCTAACACCTTTTGGAATGTATACAAAAGACCCATCTGTAAATACTGCTGAATTCAAACAAGCAAAAAAGTTATCACCTTGTGGAATAACTTTACCTAAATATTTTTTGACTAATTCAGGGTGATCATGAACTGCTTCACCAAATGATGAAAATATAACTCCAACTTTTTCTAAATCTTTTTTAAATGTAGTTGCTACGGATACAGAATCAAAAACTGCATCAACGGCCACGCCTGCCAATGCGGCTCTTTCAGAAGTAGGAATACCTAACTTATCAAAAGTTGCAATTACTTCAGGATCTACTTCATCCATGGATTTTAACTTTGGTTTAGGTGCAGAGTAATAACTTATCGACTGGTAGTCAATGGGATCTAATTTTAGATTACTCCAATTTGGATGTTTCATTGTAAGCCATTTCTTATATGCTTTCATTCTCCAATCAAGCATCCACTGAGGTTCCTTTTTGAACTGTGATATTTTTTCAACAGTCCATTCACTGAGACCTGGCGGTAATGTAAAAGACTCTACATCAGTTACAAAGCCTTCTTTGTAATCTCGATCAAACTTATTAAAATCTTCTTGTTTTTCTAACTTTACCATACTACTGTTACTTATCTGGAGGGCCTGGAAGGACTCGAACCCTCGACCCTTTCGTCCGTAGCGAAATGCTCTAATCCACTGAGCTACAGGCCCTCATGGTGGGCAGTAAAGGACTCGAACCTTTGACCCCCTCGGTGTAAACGAGATGCTCTACCAACTGAGCTAACCGCCCTTATTTTATATTATACTATACTTTGGGTATTTGTAAAGAAAAATGATGCCAGTCGAAACTGGCACCATTACTTGGAATAATTTCCTACGGAAAATCGTTAAACAGTTTCTTCAACTGCTGTTACTGTAATTCCGTTTTCTGCGTTGTAGGCCGCTAGTGCTGTATCATATGACGCTGTTGCTGGGTCATTCTGTACTGTTGCCGCCGCATCGGCATCTCTATAGTTGATAATACCTGTAAAAGTATTACCATCAAGATTACCTGATATAGACTCGATTCTGCCGTCTGCTTGTGCCGCCGATAACAATGCCATCAAATCATCATGCGAATCTGCATCTGTTGGTCTGTCAACGTTGTTTTCGGAAATAGCATAAAACTGAGTATCAGAATTTGGTCTTGTGTGTGTAAATGTTACTCTGTGAGTCATGTTCTTGTCTCCTATTATAATAGTATTATTAATTACGATGAACTGCTCAATTCACCGATTGTATGTACTGTACATAATACACGAGTATTTATACAAATGTACTTAATGTCTGCCCGTTTTACCGTTAAATGGGTCGTAATCCTTGTATCTAGTACCTAATGTTTGTGCTTGTTTGATCTGTCTTCTATGTTCTTTACGCACTGCTTCTTTGAACTTTTCACGTTTTTTAGCACTTGGTTTCTTGTAATAACGTCTGTCCTTAATTTCCTGTAACACGTTTTCGTTCATTAGTTTTTTCTTTAATATACGCCATGCCTTCATCACGTCATCACCACGAACTGTAACAGTCATTGCTGGATCTTTTTCTCTTTGCTCAAACTTCTTTTTAGGCTTACGTGTGAAATTACTGAAGTTACTAAAATTGTTTGGTTTAAAGTTTTTTCTAGGTTTTTCCATTTTTTCCTCTTGTACTTATATACTAGCAGATTTTTTTAAAATTGCAAGAACTTTATTACCCAACCATTTGGGTTTGCTATCAAAATCATATCCTTTAACATTGGATAAGAACTTATCAAACTGTTGATTGCAGAAATCCTTCATTCCTATTTCACGTCCTCGCATTTTCATGACTAATTTTACCTTATCTCCGTCATCAATGAACTCTTGGATTTTTCTGGTTTTGGTCAATATATCACCTATATCGATTGTAGGTCTAAACTGTATTTCTTTTACCTCTATAGCGTTTTCTCTATTTTTCTTATCTTGTAGTTTCTTTTTCTTCTTTTGCTCGTAAGCAAATTTTCCATAGTCCATCATTTTACAAATAGGTGGGTCAGATTTGAAGTTTATGCAAACAAGATCATCACCTCGATCTTTTGCCATCATTATTGCTTTCGTAGTTGGCATAATATCATTTATATCTTCTCCTACAACTCTCACTTCCCTACTTCTTATGTTTTCATTTATAGGTGGTTTGGGTTTAAAGTTTTTTTGGAATCTTCTATTTTTCATTTAGATGATGCTTTTTCATATATCAACAATGGTTCTCCGCCCTTCATTGTTTCCATACTTATTACTACCTGTTTTACGCCTTTTTCCCTGTATGTTGGTAATTCATATTGTGTTTCCAGTATACCTTTTTCAAGCATAGTTTTTAATCCACGAGCACCAAGTTTTTTACCATGTGCTTCATCAACTATGTAATCAATTGCTTCTGGTGATATTTCTAACTTGATATCTTCCATTTCAAATAGTCTTTGTGTCTGTTTGATTAAACTGTTCTTTGTATCTGTCATTATTGATTTTAGATCTGGTTTACTTAAATCGTGACAACCTACTACAACTGGTAACCTACCTACTAGCTCTGGGATTAATCCATACTTGATTAGATCATCTGGTTCTACTTCATCAAAGTTCGTTTTCTTATCAGTCAACACACTACCAAATCCTATACTGGATCCTCCTTGTGATCGTTTGCTCATCATTTTGTCTAATCCAACGAAAGCACCACCACATATGAATAGTATGTTTGAAGTATCTAGTTCAATCATTTCCATGCCTGGATGTTTTCTTCCACCTTGTGGTGGAACTCTTACTGTTGTTCCTTCGATGATTTTTAATAATGCTTGTTGTACACCTTCTCCCGATACATCTCTTGTGATTGATGTATTCTCAGACTTACGTGATTTCTTGTCAATTTCGTCTATGTATATTATACCTTTTTCTGCTTTTTCAACATCAAAATTAGCAGTGACAAGTAATCTTGTGATTACATTCTCCACATCGTCACCTACATAACCTGATTCAGTTAATGTTGTAGCATCTGCTATTGCAAACGGAACATCGACGTACTCTGCAACTTTCCTTGCTAATAAAGTTTTACCAACCCCACTTGGTCCTAGCATAAGAACATTTGATTTCTCAATCTCATTTTCTTTACTACCAATATTATTAACTACTCTTTTGTAATGATTATATACTGCTACAGACATAACCTTCTTGGCAGAATCTTGTCCTATAACATGATCATTTAAAAACTTATGTAGATCTTTTGGATTTGGTATTATTGTTTCGCTTGTTTTTTTATCTTGCTTACCTTCTTTTAATATATCATGACAAAGTTCAACACATTCATCACATATAAAAGTTCCTTCAGGCCCTGCAATTAATTTTTCTGATTCGGCTCTAGATTTATCACAGAATGAGCAACGCATCTCAGTTACTTTTTTATCTGTCATCTTTTGCTCTGCTTTGTTCCAACCAATTTTTTATCCATTCTTTGTTCTTGTCGAACTGCTTTGTATCATGAACTGTGTCATGTTGTAATGTATTTCTAGTCACTGCTTTTATACCGTCTCCGTTAAATTGTTTTTTTACTTCTTTTAATTGTACATTAATATTCTCTTGGATGTCAAGAGTCTTTTTATCCCGAGAACCTTCTCTTTTTCCTGATGCCGATAGTATTTGATAGTTTTTTTTATCAAGTTTTTCTTCAATTATTCTTGAGTCTTTTTTTTTACATCTTCGTCGGACAGGTCTTTTACTTCAACTTCTTCGACTTTGGTTTCTGGTAACTTAGATTCTTTTACTGTATTAGGCTTTTCGTTGAACTCTTCAAATCCTTCTACTTCGGCCGGGTCATATCCATCTTTTGTATCTGGATTAGGATATACTTCTTCGATTATTTCTTGTCTGGCCTTTTCAGCATATTCTTCTAATGCTTTCTGTTCATCTTTTTCTCTTTGCTTAAACTTCTCTATTTGTGATTCATCAAAATTAAGATCATCATACGTAACTTTTATATCACCTATGTCATATCCTTTGTTCTTTTCTATTTTGTCTGCACGTTTATCTTCATCTATTTTAGTATCATCTTCTTGATCTTTAAGCTGATTAAATCTTTCTAACTGATCTTGCATATCTTCATAACGTTCTTTCCAATATGCATCTGGTTCTACGCCAGTGTCGTCTTTCTTGAATCCTCTATCCGCAAAGTCCTCAAGGCTTTTTCCATATCTTTGTTTTAGATTATAGTTGGCCGCAATCAATAACAATACTGCAAGTGGGTCAAATACAAATATAATGATTATGATCACCCATCTCACTGCTTCTTCAAGCATATTTTCATTTGCATCTACACCATAAACAAATTCTGCGATGTATTTGATAGGTCCTACTTCAACTTCAATCTCTTTTATTTTACCTGCTAATGCATATTTCTCTTCATTATATCCATCAACCAATGTATAACTGTTTTGTATCTTTGACTCTAATTCTTTTATCTTAATTTCAATATCGCCCGTCTTTTCTGACGCTTCACTAGTGAATTCTGTTATTTTAGTTGTAAGTGATTCTACTTGTCCTGAATACTTGTCTTTGATCTTCTTGATATCTTCATTTAATTTATTCTGTATAGCAATTATTTCTTTTTGTGCCGCGGCCGCTACTGCAACTTCATTCTTTCTTACTTGATCTATTTCTTTATCGAACTTAGACTTGCTGAAAGCACCTTTCATACGCTCTTGTATCTGCTTTATATCTCTGTCTGCACGTTCTTTTGCCTGTGTAATTCTTTCTTTCTGTGTTGCTATGTTTTGATTAGCAATAACAGTTATGTCTTCAATCTCTTTATCAATACGAGTGAATATTTTATCTAGTTTCTGTTGCTCTGAATCTACTAAATTATCAATACGTACACTTGTACCTGCATTTAGTCTCTCAAGTTCTGTATTCCATCTAGTAATCTTACCGTTCTCACGAACAATCTGATCATCTAGTTGTACAATCTTACTGTTTATTAGTGTAGAAGGTGCTGTTTGTTCTACGTGTGCTTTTGATAGATACCCAAATATGCCCATTGACGTTATAAACATCAAAATTAGTACTGCTATTGTAAGGTAGTATTTTAAAAACCTAGGGGCTTGTTTCCAATGTTGGTATAGCCACGAAGCAGTAACAAGTTTACCTACTTCAAGTACTGATCCCATTATCATAATAGGAATAGCCGCTCCGGCAAATATGGCCGCCAGACCCGCTATAGAGTAGAATATTGCTACCGCACTAATGGACAATGCTGATAACAGCGTTAGTATCGTTAAGAACATACTATTATTTATTGTTCATAAATGGCAGAATTTGCACCATGCTCGGCACACTCGACTTTCACAACATAACACCTATTATCTGTTTTTTCTCTAATAAGTTTATCTGCAAAGTTAAAGGCGTGTTCGGCAAATTTCTCTGCACCTACGCCATCCATAATAACAATACTTGCTAGATCCATTTCTTCTAGTTCTTTGAACTTGTCCAAGTGTGGATCGTTTTTATCTAAGACTAATTTGTGATCAAATGAATCTTCTAACCATTTCTTTAATGGTTTTAATCCACCAAAATCTACTGCCCAATTCTTGTTATCTAATGAATCGCAACCAAATGTGAATGTAAATGCTAAACTATAACCATGTAGTAAATGGCAATGTGAATGATCTGCGTTTGGCTGTCTGAATACCGCACTCAACCCAATGTTGTGTCCGTAATGTTTTGTACTATAATGCTTACCCATATCGTCTCCTTATAATATAACGGCAGAATTTTTAGAGAGGGTTGACGTTTAAGTCCTCATTTATACTGTCATTATATAGAAAATACTAGATAAAGTCAAGTACTATTTGCTAATAAAATCGTTTTCTTCTTCTGTATATGGCCACATAACTAATTTCTTCTCTTTTTGCCCATACCCATGTAATGTTCGCTGGGTTCATAGTTCCATTTCTTTCCATGGTGACCACGAATATCGCAGTAGAACATTCTGAGCCTCACAATTAGTCTGACTAATGGGTTATGACTAACTCTCATTGCTAATTCCTAACTGTGATAAATTTTGTTTTTTCATATTTCGCTCAATTCCTATTTATAATTTTCTCCTACATATAGGGTAAAACTCCAAGGACTGACACACCTGCTATCAGTCCAAGGAAAAATGTTGATACTAACAAAGCTCTAATCATTTTCTCTCAAACTCAACATTAGATCTTTTGCTTCTTTGTGGTAACCTTGACGTGCTAATTCAGACGCGGCTCTGTACGTTCCAAGTTTCTCACAATAGTTGATTGTTTTTGCGAATATTCTGTTTACTGTTTCGCAAAATGAACAGTAGTATGCTGTAATTGTACTCATTTATTGTTTTCCTCTATTCTTGATAATATTTGGTAAAATATGGTAGTAAGCATACTGCCATTCTTTACCGTACTCTGTTTTTGCCCATGTAATCATTTGCTGTTCACTGCTTTCTTTCGATCGCAAAAAGCTCACAATAAGGGCGATAATGGATTTTACCATAACCTTATCTCCTGTAATATGTTTTTTGTGCTTAAGGAGAGCAATACCCCGGTACTTTCCCGGCGCCAGTAGTCTTTGCTACTGTCAGTGGTCTTTTCCACCGTCAATCACTTGTAAGGCGTGGATAACGCCCTGGTCTATCCCAGTGTGAGAATGAAGCTGAACGCTTCATTGTTATTTATATAACACTATAATATTTGAGGGGAAATTGCAACCATTTTTTTTGCAAGGCTGTGTTGCTATTTTGTAATGAATCAAATCTTGTCCATTGCTTCTATAATCTCGTCAACTGTAAAACCACCACCATAACGTCTTTCAATATCTTCTTCCACACATTGTTCTCCATACTGGACTTCTAATACATGACAGAAGTTATTTGTATCATTGATGCCTTGGTGCCAAACGCCCTTGTTGATGTTGTATGAATCATTTATTGCTAGATTAACTGCTTTAAAATCATTGCCATCATCTATCTTAATCGTGCAATTTCCTTTTAACACATACCAATTCTCAGATCTGAGCTTATGCTTCTGCATACTCAAACTCTTTCCAGGGCTAATCACTAATTCTTTTATCTTGTATCCTGGTCTATCTTGTAATACTCTATACCAACCCCAATTTCTTTGTACTTTTGGTTGCTTCCATTCTTCTAATATCCATCTGCTTGAATTCTTTTTATCGTAACCACCTACTCCATAAGCAAATTCTACTTGCGGATCTTCACCGTATGTTACTAGTTCTGGTATGTTTGTATTATCTCTATCACCACCATTAGCAAATATTATTTTCTTTCCATATCCTGTTGTTGACTTCAACTTAAATATCGCTCCGCGGGCCGATCCATCGCTATCATCAAACGATAGAACACTATCAACCATCTCTAGGCTTTCTAATATTTCAGCTCTTTCTTTAAAATTTAAGAAAGGTCTTCCTTTTTTATTTGATAACCATTTATCAGAGTTTAACCCAACAACTAACTTGTCACCTAACTTGCTGGCTTCTTTAAGGTATGCTATGTGACCTGAATGAAGTGGATCAAAACCACCAGTCACTAATGTTATCGTTTCTTTGTCATACATGGCTTATCTAAATTCTTCATACTTTTCTTTGAGTGCTTCTCTATTCTTCATGTGTTCTGCTTGTATATCTTCTTTAGATTGTCCATGGTATTCAACTGCGTGGTGTTCTTTTATCATTTTGTCATTTAAGATAACACCATCTTCTAGTTTGAATGTTGCTAGTATTCTTCCAAACTTACCTTTTTTATCTTTCATAGTAACAAGTGTTTGTATTGATCCAATTGGTAGGTTATCTCTAACGAACTTCTTTGCCGCTAGTCCAAATTTCTTTTCTACCAAGTCTCTTGTTCTTGATTCTGGTGTGTCAATACCAAAGAGTCTGACACGTTCTCTGTGTCTCCAAATACCAAACCCTAAATCAATGTCAACATCAACTGTGTCTCCATCTATGACTCTTAATATTCTACACTTGTATTCGTACATCTTATCTGCTTTCTACTATGATTTTTTCTTTTATTTTTAACTTTTCTTTCTTTAAGTTAATTAGCTCTTGCTTGTGATGGAACGTTCTGTTCCAGTTTCTCTCTTTTTCTAAATCAGTTATTTTCTCTGATAGATTTTTGTGTCGCTGTATTAGACCTGATAGGCGGGTCATAATCTCCTCCTTTGAAAAGTTTATTACTAAATTTACGAAGTGCCACTGCCCTTGCTAACATTTTTGTATCTTGTTCATAGTACATCATACTAACTCCAATGTCTTCTTTTGGCAACTCACGTTTTGGTCTATCTTGCGTGTACCAAACATAAATGGCATAAAGTTCTTTATACTCGTATTTAAGCTCTTTAGTGTTCTCTGCTAGGTACTTTAATGACTTGACCAAGTCATTAGGATACTGTTTAAAAGTTTTCTTTTCTGCAAACGAGCATATTTCTTCCATAACTGTGTGCAGAAGTTTATCTTTATTTCTAAACATCATATCTTCTCTTTATTATACAACTTTTCTATGTTGTTTGTAAACAATATTTCTACCTTGATATCGTCTAGCTCTGGTGAAAAGTACCTTTCACGTAGGTATTTCCAATGTTTCGTTGTGGATATTCCTGGATTGTATTTTTCCCAACCCAATAACTGTACTATGGCTTTCCTTGTTTTTTCTGCACCACCATGTTTCTTACAAGTATCTGATCTTCCTACGTGTACAATCTCATCGTCGACTAATATCTTATAAACACAACTGCCACCTACCCAATCAATCTTGTGATCTTTTTTAGATATGTGTCTTATCTTTTTTCCTTTTATCTGATATAAATCTTTTATTTTAAACATTATAGTTGGTGCGGATAGAGGGAGTCGAACCCCCATGCCTCTCGGCACCAGTTCCTAAGACTGGCGTGTCTACCAATTCCACCATATCCGCTCATAGTAACCCTCTGTGCTTGTATCCGAGATACATGATAAAATCTATCAATAAAACATTTGTAGCCCATCCAAATAGTGTAAACTGAATGCCTATAAACCATGGCAATAAAAATAAAAAAATAAAGAGTTTGAAGATATAATCTCCGGCCAAGTGAGCCGGCACTTGCCAATAAATCCAACTATTCTGTTGATTGTTCTGATTCTCCTGCATCTGTGTCCTCTTGTTTTTTATTTTTAGAAGGTATCTGTATGTCAACTGTTTGTCCTTCTTCTTTGATCATACCCATTCCAGGCTGTGCAGGTCCACCATACATAAACTGATTTCCAACATTACCTCTAAATAAATGAGCACCTTGGTGATCTAAATCTATACTTGGATCTAACCATATTGTTCCTCCAAGTTGTTGATATCTTCTACAGAAAGTATAATCTTCAGAAAGATAACGTCTTGTCTCTGGATCAATTATCGTATCAAATAGTGCATACATATACGGATCAAATTTTGGATCAGTATTCAAATCATTTTTATAATGTAGATCTGGCCATTTGTCCATCATCTTTTGTATGACTTGTCTTTTAAACATCATGAATCCAGTACCGCCATCATACACAGGGATAAGTCCACCACGCATTGGTATCCTACCATCTGGTTCTGATTTAATATTCAATACATATGATGCCTGATGTTTTTGCATATCTTCTTCAGGTATGTTGTGTTTTAAAACTTGGTTACGTATTCCTTTCCAATTTATCTGCTTCTTAGGATACGCACCAACAACCACTTCAGTTTCATCACCACCTACTACTAGTTTGTGCCACATCTTTAATACTGATTCAGCATCAAAATGTATGTCAGCGTCAATGAACATCATTTCTGTAAATCTTTCTTCACTCATAAACATTGATACAAGAGTGTTCCTGCCTCTTGTAATCAAACTTTCATTAGCAATAGTGGCTAACGTAAAGTTTAGATTATATTGCTTGAAAATAATTCCTAACTTCACCATTGCTTTTAAATATGCTTCACCAACCATACCTCCGTATGCTGGAGTGGCCACAAACAAGTGCTTTCCATTGAATACGTTTAAATTAATTTTTTGATCTTCGGTTAACACCTTATCTAAAGTTTGACCATGGTCAGGTGATTTATCACCTTGTTTTTCTTTTTTCATAGCTCTTTTCTTTTCTCTTTCTTCTTTCCACTTTTCACTAAATTTTTTACCCATCACCGGCTCCTGGATTTTCTGATAACAAATCTTTCTTATCTTGTTTATAATTGTCTGGATTGTATTTTTCTGCATCAGGCAAAGCATCTATCATTGCTGTTAGCACCGGCCATTTTTGAGAAAGTTCTTTATTTTTGTCTAACCAAAATTGTTTATCTGGTTCATCAAATGTGTCAGGTTTAATTGCATCAACTGGACACTCTGGTTCGCATACTCCACAATCAATACACTCATCTGGATTGATTGCTAAAAAGTTTTCACCTTCGTAAAAACAATCTACAGGACAGACTTCAACACAGTCAGTATGTTTACAACCTACACAGGCTTGATTTACATAATAAGTCATTTCTCCCCTTTACTTGTTTTTACCAATGACATTGTTAGTTGATAATGTTCAAATGCTTCCTGTACTGAAGGATATTTTTTTCTTAATGCTTTTTCTTTTCTTATTTTTGCTTCTAGCATCTTAAGTTTTCTTTTGATTGTATTATACTCGTGTTTCCTAGAATTCTTAACCACAGTTCTTCTTGTGATAAGTTCTTGGAACCTGATAAACTTCTTCAGTTCAATAATATCTTCTTTTGTTATCGCCTTAGTCATTTATATTATAATATACAATTTATTGACAAATATCAACCGTTTTTTATACTTACCAATGGCGGAAGGGGTGAGATTCGAACTCACGAAAGACTTGCGCCTTTGCCGGTTTTCAAGACCGGTGCATTCAACCACTCTGCCACCCTTCCAAATCAAACCTATCCAAAATTACCAATATCGCCAAAGATACCAAGTTAGGTGCG
>MDTC01146837.1_pt1 | contig 13999 bp, 14 predicted proteins | sample 811181 | NCBI WGS metagenome assembly MDTC01 (sample SAMN05326644, study PRJNA326480) | marine metagenome | isolation source: seawater | place: Pacific Ocean: North | collected 2011
ATAAATAAGACAGAAAATTAAGATTTTCTAGGGTCAGAATGACACATAATATTATTGATAATGATTAGTATTGCTCTTTATAAACCTGATATTCCACAAAACACAGCGTCAATTTTAAGACTTTGTGCTTGCTTTGGTTTGAAAATGCATATTATTGAGCCTTGCGGTTTTAATTTAAGCGACTCTAGATTTAAAAGAGTAGTTATGGATTATATTAATCTAAGTAGTATTATTACGTATGAAAGTTTTGAAGAGTTAATAAAAAAAAATAAAAAATCAAGAATAATATTAATGTCTACTAAAGCAAAAAAATCTCTTTTTAAGTTTAGTTTTCAAGATAATGACATTTTACTTTTAGGAAGAGAAAGTAAGGGAGTTCCAAGTTATATACATGAAAAAATAAGAATTAGTTTAAAAATACCGATTTCAAACAAAGCAAGATCTTTAAATGTTGCTTTAGCTGCTTCAATTTCAGCAGCAGAAGCATTAAAACAAACTAACAAAATATAAAATGGAAATAGAAGATAAAAAGATATTTTCAGATAAATGGTTCTCATATTTACAAGAACAAATATGTAATAGCTTTGAGGGTTTAGAAAAAGAAATGAGAAGTCCAAAAAAATTTATCTCTACCAGGTGGAATAAAGCAAATAAATCTCAAGGTGGAGGTTGTTATAAAATTTTAAAAGATGGAAAGATATTTGACAAAGTTGGAGTAAATAAATCTACTGTATCAGGAATTTTTTCAAAGAAATTTAGAAAAAAAATTAATGGGGCTCAAAATGATGGTAGTTATTGGGCATCGGGTATTTCGGTGGTAGCACATATGAAAAATCCAAAAATACCAGCAATTCATTTTAACACAAGATTTATAGTTACTTCAAAAAATTGGTTTGGTGGTGGTATTGATTTAACACCTTGCATTGAGGATAATAAAGAGAAAATATATTTTCATTCTAAACTCAAAAAAGTTTGTGAAAAAAATAATAAAAATTACAATAAATACAAAAATTTGTGTGATAAATATTTTTATTTACCGCATAGAAATGAGCCAAGGGGTATAGGTGGAATTTTTTTTGATTATGAGAATAAAAATTGGGAAAATGACTTTAAATTTGTAAGAGAAGTAGGTTTAAGTTTTATAGAAATAACTAATAAAATTATTAAGAGTAAAATGAAACTTAAATTTAATAAAAAAGACAAAGAAAAACAATTTATCAAACGTGGGAGATATGTTGAATTTAATTTATTATATGATAGAGGAACAAAGTTTGGATTAAATTCAGGTGGTAACTCAAAAGCAATTTTAATGTCACTGCCTCCCCTTGCAAAATGGTAAAATAAATGAACAAAGAACCAATTACAAAAGAAGGATTAGAGAAATTAAAGATAGAGCTTGAGAATCTTAAAAATATTGAACGGCCTAAGGTAATTGAAGATATTGCTGAAGCCAGATCACACGGTGACTTAAAAGAAAATGCAGAATATCATGCGGCTAAAGAACAACAGGCCAAGCTTGAAGGTAGAATACTATCTATTAATGATACTATAGCAAGAGCCAATGTAATAGATGTAACTAAATTAGAAAATAATGGCAAAGTTATTTTTGGATCAACTATAACAGTTGAAGATTTAGAAACGAAAAAGAAAATTAAATATAAATTAGTAGGCAAGGATGAAGCTGACATAAATATTAATTTAATTTACTTCCAAAGTCCAATTGGAAAAGCACTTGTTGGGAAAGAAACTAACGAAATGGTGACTGTTAAAACCCCATCTGGTGAGAGAAATTTTGAAGTTCTAAAAGTTGAATATATTTAATAATCTTAAGAGTTACTTTCTACAATATCTTCGAACTCGGTGACTGATAAATTAAAATTTTTTTGTATCCATATTTTTTCTGCTTGATTAAGAATTTTTCCAATTTTTTTTCCTTCTTTAAAACCTTTATTAATCAAATACTTTCCATCATATGGAAATTCAGGAATCGAAATTTTAGATATAACATTAAAAAAATCACTGTCATTTAAAGATATTTTATTTTTCTCTAATATATAAATGCAATATAATATCTTTATATTTTCTTTTCCTAAGTGATATAAATTAATTTTAAGTCTTTTTTTAAAGAATTCTTTATCCTTTTTGCATTCTTTATAATTATCTCCTATTAAGAAAAGTCTTTCATTAATAGATTTTGAAGATTTATATTTATGTAAAAAATATTCGTGATTATTTTTAGAGTCAATAAGTAACGTGGCAAGTATTAAAAAATTTAATTTATCAAAATATTTTTTGATAATATTAAAGTTTTTTAATCTGTTAATATTTGCAAATTCAGGAAATATCAGTTCAAAAATTTCAGATAAGTATTTGTTCTCATGTATTTTAAAAAAATTATCTAGATCTAATATTTTATATAATTCTGTTAAAATTCTCTCCTTAGAAATTTTTTGTATTCCATTTAGATTAATTTTTATAGCTTTAACAGTTGAAGGTTCAATGTTTGAGTTGTATTGAATTGTAAATCTTAAGAACCTGATTATTCTTAAAAAATCTTCTTCTATTCTTGTTTGTGGATCACCAATAAATTTTACTATATTATTTTTTAAATCATTTATTCCTTGTTGCGGATCAAATATTTTTCCCTTTCTATTCAAATAAATTGCATTAATAGTAAAGTCTCTTCTCTTTGAATCTTCTTTCCAATTATCTATCATTTCAATTTCTGCATGTCTTCCATCAGTTTTCATATCTTTTCTTAAAGTTGTAAATTCATAAGATCTATTTTTTGAAACTACTGTTACCGAACTATGAGATAAGCCAGTATCAATAACTTTAAATTTTGAGTTTAATAATCTTTTTTTAAGTTCTTCGGGTGTAAGCGTGGTGGCGATGTCAATATCTTCAATTTTTTTTGATAGCAAATAATTTCTTACACAGCCCCCTACAAACATAGCGACATCTTTATTTGAACTATCATTCTTTTCTAAACTTTTGAATAGAAGTTTAATATCTTTAGAATTATAAAAGGGAAAAAAATACTTATTTATATATTGTGATAAATTTTTAATAATCTTTTTCATTTTTTGGCTGGGGCACTAGGATTCGAACCTAGGATGGCGGTACCAAAAACCGCTGCCTTACCACTTGGCTATGCCCCAATTCTTTGCTTGATATATCATAAATGATATAATTTAAATAGTTTTTGTAATCACGCACCAATATTTAGGATATTTTCTTTTTAACTTTGTAAATGCTAATTTAACTGTTTTTTTTGATTTAAAGACTCCAAAACAAGCGGATCCGGAGCCAGTCATTCTTGAAATTACACACCCTTTTTGTATGGAAATACTGTGTATTAATTTTGATATTTTAGGATATTTTTTCACAACTATATTTTGAAGATCGTTTTTATCTTTTTTTATTTTTTCAATAAATTTTTCTCTGTTTTGTTTCCTATTGTAAAAATTCCCCGATGGAGCGCTTAAACTGTTAGATAAATTATAGATATTTTTTGTTTTACAATTTATATTTGGATAAATAATCAAAAAAGGGAGATAAATCTTATTTGGACTTTTATTAACTTTTGCAATTTTTTTTTGAAATGAAGATTTATTTAAAAATAGCCTGAAATCAGATCCAATTACCTTTTCAAATATACTTATGTTCTTATCATTAATTTTATTTTTCATAAAATATTTAAAAATGCTGACTGAATTACTTGTTCCTCCTCCTAATCCAGCAAATACTGGAATATTCTTTTTAACAATTACTTTATAAGATTTTTTAATAATATTTAATTTGGTTAAAAGTTTAAGTGTATTAATGATAGTATTATTTTTTTTATTAACTTTGTTTTTAAATTCACCTTTAAATATAGTTACATTTTTTCTACTTTTTTTAAGAATGATTTCATCATATAAATTTACTAAAATGGAGTTAGTCTCTATACTATGCATTCCGCTTTTAAGTTTTTTTAGTATTCTTAAAGATAAATTCACTTTAGAGTAAGATTTTATCTTCATTAATTTAATTGATTAGGTCCATTAAGAATTTTTTTTATGATTGCATCTTTAAGTTTTTTTTCTGCTTCATTTAAATTTAAAACATAATTCCAATAATATCTTGCTTGTATTTTTTGACCGTTCATCCATAAGGAGTCTGCAAAATGGTCGTTTACAATTGGATCTGAAGGCATCAGCTGAACAGCTCTCTGAAGATATTTTTTTGCTTTTTCATAATTTTTTAATTTATAAAATGCCCAGCCTAATGAGTCTGTAATGTATCCGTCATTTGCACTTATGCTATTAGCTTGCTCCAACATTTCTAAAGATTTTTCTATTTTAATTCCTTTTTCTATCCAGCTATAAGCTAAATAATTCATTACATAAGCTTGGTCTGGTTTGGCTTTTAATGAACTTAAAAAGTCTTTTTCTGCTTTTTTCCACTCTCCTGTTTGTTCGTATGCTATACCCCTCCCATCTTTAGCTTTAGGATATAATTCGTGAGTACTTGAAATTTTACCAATTAATTTAGAATAATATTTTATAGATTTTTTAAATTTTTCATTATTTTTTAAAAAATTCGCGTAATCGTAAGTTTGATGTATTGTTGGATTGTCAAGTTGTCTATAATTTTTTTCCATTATTCTAATTGCTTTTTCTCTCTCTTTTTTTTTAATGTTTATTAAAGCTATTTGTTTTGAAGAATGCCAATTGTAAACTTTTCCTCCTTTATTAAGAAGTAAATAGGTTTTATAAGCTATTGCATAGTCTTCTAACATCATAAAATTTTCAGCTAGCAGTGTATTATAAGATAAAAAATTTTGATTTAAAAATTTACTCAAATTTATATAGAAATTCGAGATTGAATATATTCCCCGAGAAGATAAAGCATTAGAAGTAATGTAAAATATTTCTGCAATTATATGAGATATATTTTTACAATCAAAATTATTTTTTAAATAATTTTTCTTTGAATTAATATCTAGCTTTAATTGGTTAAGTAATAAATTTCTAGGATTGCGCTGCAATTCAAAATCAAGTATTAGATTTGCTTTGCTAAATAAATTTTTTTTAAATAAATGATCTGCGTAAAAAAAAGTGTATCTTGTGAAATTGGTATTTTGATCATATATTAATTTTTCAAAAGATTTACTGAGGTTAGGTGAGTCATAATAACAGTTTAAAAAAACTTCATTAATCTTATTTATATTTTCATATTTTTGACTTGAAGATTTAAAAACTGTTTTTGCATCTTTCAAATTTAAGTTAAGTTTTTCTATTTTAACCCAATTGAATAGATTTTGGTGTATCAATCTTTGTAATTCAGAGTAATCATTTTCTTTATTTAATGAAATTAGATAGTCGTAAGCTCTATTAAAATCTTCATTTTTAATAAACTTACTAACAATAACGATGTCACTTTCATAAATATTTAAATTTTTTTTTTTTAAGATCATTCCATATCGAAAAGCTTCATTTATTTTTGAGTTATTTACAAGTGAGTCTATAAATGACTCTGAATACTTAGAATGACTTTCTCCTAAATTTCTTAGTTTTTTAAAAAAATTATAAGATTCATCATACTTATTAGAACTTAAAGCAATTAGGCCAGAAAAATAGTTAGATACAGAATTTGATTTATAGATTCTTTCTAAACTTAAAGTGGGTGTAGTTAATAAAATATACAAAAAGAAAATTTGTATTATAATCTTATTTAGTTTAAAAAATTTACTCATATGTCAAAAACTATAAATATCAAATTAATAAAGCTAGTTAAATACTATAATTTAATTAATCACACTTTAATTTTTAACAATAAATCAATTAATAGATATAATAAAAACATACTAGACAATTCTTCTAACAAATCTAAAGATTTGAAGATTTTAAAAACAAAAATTGAGCAAATAAAAAATTGTAAGCTTAAAGAAAACGCTTCTAAATTAGTATTTTCTGATGGAAATCAAAATGCAAAAATTATGATTATTGGTGAAGGACCTGGGGCAAACGAAGATAAAGAGGGACTCCCTTTTGTGGGAAGAGCGGGTCAACTTTTAGATAAAATGCTCAATGCAATTAATTTAAATCGAAATAATGTTTATATTACAAATGTTGTAAATTATAGGCCTGCAGAAAATAGAAAGCCTACGGATAAGGAAATAAGCAGATATCTGCCTTATCTTAAAAAGCACATAGAAATTATTAAACCAAAGGTAATTTTGCTCCTAGGTAGTACTGCAATGAATGCTATTTTAAAGAATGAAGATGTTATATCAAATGTGAGAGGTAAATGGTTTCAAATCGAAATGAACAAATCTAAAATAAACCTTATCGTTTCTTTTCATCCTGCTTATCTTTTAAGACAACCAGATCAAAAAAAATTTTCTTGGATAGACTTAAAAATGATTAGAGATAAAATAAGATATTTAAAAATTAAAATTGAAAAATATTAAACTTATAGCTGGTGTTGATGAAGTGGGAAGAGGATGTCTTGCCGGTCCTGTTGTTTCAGCTGCAGTTATTTTTAAAAAAGGTGCTAAATTAAAAGGCATTAAAGACTCAAAAAAACTGAGTTTTTTACAGAGAAAAAAAATATCTAAAGAGATAAAAAAGAACTCTTATTTTTCATTTGGTATTGCCTCTGTTAAAGAAATCGAAAAATTAAATATTTTACAAGCTTCTTTGTTATCTATGAAAAGAGCAATTTTAAAACTTTCAAAAAAACCAGGTTTGATACTGGTCGATGGAAAATTTATACCCAAAGTTTCCTTTTTATGTAAAGCAATTATAAAAGGAGATGAAAAAGTTAAATGTATAAGCGCAGCATCAATCCTTGCAAAAGTTTTTAGAGACGATTTGATGATAAAAATGTCAAAAAAATTTAATTATTATTCTTGGAATAAGAACTTTGGTTATGGAACCAAAGAACACTTAAACGGGTTAAAAAAATATGGTTTAACTTCAATCCATAGAAAAAAATTTAAACCAATACACAATATGTTGTTAAAATAATAATTGAACAACTAAAGTTCCCTTTTTTCACGTAAAATTTATTGACCAAGGATTCAATTTAAGGTTGAATCTTTTATGTCGAAGTTTTTAAACAAAATTCTTAATGGCGATTCATTAATAGAGTTAAGTAAAATTCCTGATAATTCTTTTGACCTAGTATTTGCTGACCCCCCTTACAATATGCAAATAGGGGAAAAGTTAACTCGACCTGATGCAAGTAAAGTAAACGGAGTAAGCGATAAATGGGATCAATTTAATAGTTTTGAACATTACGATGACTTCTGCAAAGCCTGGCTTACTGAATGCAAAAGAATTTTAAAAGACAACGGAAGTATTTGGGTAATAGGTTCTTATCATAATATTTTTCGTTTGGGTTATCACCTACAAAATCTAGACTATTGGCTACTAAATGACGTGATTTGGAGAAAAAATAATCCTATGCCAAATTTCAGGGGCACTAGATTTACTAATGCTCACGAAACTCTTATATGGGCATCTAAAAGTAAAAAGTCTAAATATACGTTTAATTATCAATCTCTTAAATGTTTTAATGATGATTTACAAATGAGGTCTGATTGGACTTTTCCAATTTGTAATGGAAAAGAAAGATTAAAAAAAAACGGAAAAAAAGTTCACTCTACTCAAAAACCAGAAGCACTTCTTCATAGAATTATACTGGCTACTACAAATAAAGGTGATAACATTTTCGATCCTTTTTTAGGAACTGGAACAACCGCTGTTGTAGCTAAAAAATTGGGAAGAAATTACTACGGAATAGAAAAAGAAATAAAATATTTTAAAGCTGCTAGCGATAGAATAAAAAAAACAAAAGTCATTGATGATAGTTATCTTGATACAATTGAAAATAACAAATCTAAACCAAGAATACCTTTTGGTTCATTGGTCGAATTGGGAATACTAAAGCCTGGCACTGTTTTATTCGATCCTAAGAGGAAATTTAATGCCAAAATAATGGTTGATGGAAGCATAAAATATAAAGAAGCTGAGGGATCAATTCACAAAGTTGCTGCAAAAATTATGGGAGCAGAAAGCTGCAATGGATGGACTTATTGGCATTGTAATGTAAATGGTTCAGCCGTTGTAATAGATACTTTAAGACAAAAATTTATAAGTGAAAAATTAAGTTAACCTTTATAAACAGTTCCAAGATAAGAATTGAGAAATTTTTCTCTTTTAATTAATGTTCGCATAAAAAAGTTCCTTGTTGATTGAGTAATTGGGCTTGATAAATGAAATAAAAAAAGATTTAAATTAGATCTTTTTCTCACAATTTTAATTCTTTTTGATCTTTCATCAAAATAATTATTTGGTTGTTCCAATTTGTTATCTTTAATTAAATTAAATAATTCAAAGGCACTTTCAATAGATTGATTAGCGCCTTGCGCTAAAGTAGGTAGAAATCCATTAAAAGCGTCTCCAATATAAAATACCTTTCTATTTGTTGATGGAAGAATTTTAGGCGTAGAATATAAAGGCCACGACTTTAACTCACCGTCAAATATTTTTGCTAAATTAGTATTTTGACTAATAATTTTTTTTTCTATCATTTTTTTTATATTATTAGGGTCATACCTATCGTCCCTCAAAATACATACTAAGTTTAATTCATTAATCTTATTTACTGGATAAATGACAATATGACTGTTACTTCCCATTAGAATACTTATATTTTTTTCGTTTATATCGAGGATAGATTTTGATTTCAAAATAGATCTAATGGCTATGACTTTTGTAAATTTTGGTTGATTTTTTTTTTTCTCAAAAAATGACCTGGTGTTTGAAAAAATACCATCTGCACCAACTACATAATCTACTAAATCATTAGTTGCGTCTTCAAATTTTAATAGAATTTTTCCTTTTGTTTCTGAAACTTCTTTTATAACTTTTCCAAATCTTAAGTATTGATTATAAACGTCGTCTTTTAAAAATTCGATAAGTATTGATCTTTTTAAAGTTGTATAATGAGCATTATTAGAATTAAACTGGGACAAGTTTAATTCACATATTTTTTTGTTTTTGATACTAAAAAAGTCTAATCTATTGGGATTATAAATACTTTTATTATCAATTTTATTAAAGCCAATTAGATTTAAAATTTTGATACTATTATTAGCTAACTGAATTCCATAACCTTCATCTAGAGGTAGACTCTCAGCTTTTTCATAAACTTTAAATTCGTATTTTCCATCTTTTTTCAAAAAGTTTGCTAAAGTTAAGCCAGCCACCCCTGCTCCAATTATTGCAATTTTTTTTTTCATTAAAATAAAGCGGATACTTGTTTAAATATTCTTTTTGTAAATGTGGGCATAAATTCTTTATTTTTTTTTATTGAGTACCAAGAGTAATTATTTGGTATATCTTTTGAGAATTGGTAATACAAATTAATATTTAATTTTTTATTTGATATAGAATTTTTATATTTAGACAACAGTTTCCAGTTTTTGAGAGATTTATTGTTTCTTATACTTTCTATTTTTGGCAAATTAAACTCATTTAAAAAACCTAAATTATTTTTTTTAGTTAAAGCTATTTCCCCTTTTTTAGATAAATAACAAAAAATATTTATACTTTTATTTATCACTTCTTTTTTTAATGTTTTAATTTTATTTGTAGAGTTATTAAATTTACAATTTTTTTTTATAGGGCAAATGCTACATTTTGGAATTTTTGAGTTACACACTTGAGCTCCAAATTCCATCATTGCTTCCACAAGGTCAGAATTTCTATCAGTATTAAATATTTTTTTTTTATTTATATTTTTAAAAACTTTAAAATTTATTTTCTTCACCTCCATATTTAATATTCTTGAAATAACTCTTTTCACGTTTCCATCTAGTGCTAAAGTTGGTTTGTTATAAATTAAAGCAGACAAAACATTTGAGGTATAATCACCAATGCCTGGCAAGGTTCTTATTTCATCTATTTCTTCTGGAAGTTTTGAATTGTATTTATTTACTAAAATTTTTGATGTAGCTAAAAGGTTTCTAGCTCTCCTGTAATATCCTAAGCCTTCCCATAACTTTAAAATTTTCTTCTCACTTGCTTTGGACAACGAATTAAGATTGATAAATTTTTTTGTAAATTTTTCAAAATATGGAATGACCGTTTTTACTTGTGTTTGTTGAAGCATAAATTCACTTAAAACCCGATAATAAAGCACATTGGCCGATTTTTTACTAACACGCCATGGCAATGTGCGCTTGTTATTATCGTACCAAGCTAAAATTTTTTTTGTTAGATTAAACCTTATATGCATAAAAAAAATAATAATAGTTTAACTAAATACTTCATTCAAGGGCTTAGACCTTTAGCTAACACTTTACCTCCACAAATTAAAAAAGTTTTAAAGAGAAGTGGTTTCAATTTATCTTCAATTGTCGATAATTGGACTAAAATTGTTGGCAATGACATTTCAAACAGATGCTATCCTTTTAACATTAAAGCTCAAAGTGGCTCTAAAGAAATAACTCTAGTATTGAATGTTATTCACGGTAAAGAGATAGATGTTGAATACAACAAAAAAAATATTATCGACAAAATTAATTCATACTTTGGTTATTCTTTTATCAAAAATATTCAAATTAAAATAATTGATACAAAACAAATAAACTCAACAAAAATAAGTAATATTAAAAGAAAAAAAAGTAGTTTTGACTCTTACTTAAAAAAGATTGAGAATGTAAATTTAAAGAACAAATTAGAAAAATTGATCAAAGCATTTAATGAAAAAAAATAATTATTTTTTAGTAGTATTTTTAATTTTTATCCAATTTTTTATCACTGCAAATGTTATAGGCGATGTATTAAGAATAGGTAATGAAAATGCAAAAATAACTATCAGAGTATTCTCCTCTTTAACTTGTCCTCACTGTGCCTCTTTTCATCAAAAAATTTTTGAGAATTTAAAAAAAGATTATATAGATACTAATAAAGTTAAATTTGAACATCATGCCTTTCCTTTAGATCTAGCCGCTTTAAATGCTGAAAAAATAGTAAGGTGCACTCCAAGCACAGAGGTAAAATTTAAATTACTACAAAAGATTTATGATAAACAAGAAATATGGGCAGTTGGATCAGATATTAATAAAATAAACGAGTCTTTAATAAAAATTGGAATAAGGTCTAAAATTCCTAAAAATGAATTAAAAAAATGTTTAGCAGATGAAAAGTCTCAAGATGCTATTTTAAAAGAGAGAATTAAGGCACAAAAAGAATATAACATAACATCTACCCCAACTATTTATATAAATAGTAAAAAATATGAGGATAAGCACGAATTCAAATCTTTTAAAAAACAGCTAGATAAATTATTATAGCGATATGAAGTTTAAAAAATTGGAACTTACTGGTTTTAAGTCATTCTTCGAAAAAACAACTTTTTACATTGAGGATGGTTTAACTGGAATAGTTGGTCCTAATGGTTGCGGAAAATCGAACATAGTTGAATCTTTACGGTGGTGTATGGGAGAGACTTCAGCAAAAAGCATGCGGGGAACCGGTATGGAAGATGTCATTTTTTCAGGCACTTCGAATAGACCAGAAAAAAATTTCTCTGAAGTTTCATTATTGATTGACAACAAAGACAAGGAAGGCCCTGAACAATATCATAAATTGGAAGAAATTTTAGTCACACGTAAAATAGAGAGAGATAAAGGGTCAAAATATTATTTTAACGAGAAAGAGGTTAGAGCAAGAGATGCACAAACTTTTTTTGCAGACTTGTCTACTGGAGCTCACTCCCCCTCCCTAATTAGTCAAGGTAAAATTGGTCAGCTTGTAACAGCAAAACCAGTAGATAGAAGAACAGTATTAGAAGAAGCCGCTGGTATTGCTGGCATACATGCTAGACGTCATGAAGCAGAGTCAAGACTTAATGCAGCAGAGAATAATTTAAAAAGAGCAGATGAATTAAAAAAACAGCAACAGAAACAGTTAGATAGTTTAAAAAAACAAGCCGAAGAGGCTTCGAAATATAAGGAAATATCTAAGGAAATAAAAAAAGCTGAAGCAGGTTTATATCTTTTAAAATTAAGAGAAATTGAAAAAAATAAGAAAAATATTATAGAAAAAGTGAGTGAACAAGATGATGAAATAAGTGCAATAAAAATTGATCTTAATCACAACAATGAGTTGCTAGCTGAAGAAAACTCTAAATTATCTCCGCTTAGAGATAAAAAAATGGAAAGTTTGGCTAAGCTTCAAAAAATTAATTTAGACATGGCCAATCTTGAAGAAGAAGAAAAAAGAGTAAAAAAACTTTCAACAAAACTTGAAAATTCTCTAAATACAATCGAGTCCGATCTGGAAAGAGAAAAAAGTATATCTTTAGATGCATCACTAAACGAAAAGAGGATATTGGAGGAAAAAAGTGAACTTTTAAAAACAGAAAAATCACTAGGATCGTCTGAAACAGAAATAAATGAAAATTTGGAATTATCGAAAAACAATTTAGATAGTTTAAAAAAAGAACTTAATAATTTAATTTTAACAATTAAAAACTTAATAGATGAAGAAAAAAAAATATCTAAAGATTTATTCGAAAAAATAGAGGGTCTAGTAAATCAAATTACATTAGCTCATGAAAATTATGCATCTAATTTTAGTAAAAATGAAACCGTTAAAAGCGACTCAATAAAAAGAAAAGAAAGGATTAAAAATATTGATGTAGAATTAGAGAATTGGAAGTCTTTAAAAGTAAATTCAGAAAAAATGGTTAATGATTTACAGGAACGAAAAAGAAAAATTAATGATGAGATGCGTGAAAATCAAAAAAATCCAGAAATTATAGCCACGACAAAAGGTCAAAACATTCAAAATTTAGAAAATACAAAAAAAAGAAACGAAGAACTTCAAGAGGAACTTAGTTCCTCTGAAGAAAGATATAATAAAATCAATAAAAATATAAATGAAGTTCAAGAAAAGCTTTCAGTCTTAAGAGAGAGTAAAGCTAGAAACGAGGCGACTTTAGAGGGAATAGACACAAGAAAAAAGGACTTATTTTATTCTATAAATTCAGAATTAAATATTGATGATGAAAGTAAGTTATTATCTTTATCTGAATTTAATACAAATAATTTACCATCTATTGAAAACCAAATTATAATGGTAGACAAAATAAAAAAGACTAGAGAGTCATTAGGTACGGTTAATTTAAGAGCAGATATTGAAACAAAAAAGTTTGAGGAAGAAATTAAAAAAATGGAAGATGATAGAGCTGACCTTTATTCTGCTATTGTTAAATTAAAAACTAGTATAGACGAACTTAATCAAAAAGGTAGAGAAAGGCTTTTGGAAGCTTTTGAAAAAGTTAATAGAAAATTCAATGAAGTTTATACGAAATTATTTAGTGGTGGTAGTGCCAAACTTGAGCTTGTAGACTCTGACGATCCTTTGGAGGCTGGACTTGAGATGTTTGTTTCTCCACCAGGTAAAAGATTGCAGTCTATAACTTTATTGTCAGGAGGTGAGCAAGCATTGACGGCTTTATCGTTAATATTTGCTGTTTTTTTAGTTAATCCATCTCCTATCTGTGTATTGGATGAAGTAGATGCGCCTTTAGACGATGCAAATGTTACCAGATTTTGCTCATTACTAGATGAATTATCTAGTATAACAAAAACAAGATTTATAATTATTACTCACCACGCCCTAACTATGTCCAGAATGCACAGATTATATGGTATTACAATGCCTGAAAAAGGAGTAAGCCAATTAGTTGCTGTTGATCTGGAAAAAGCTGAAGAATTAGTGGCATAAAAAAATGAGTAATAAAGATTTTAAAACTCGCCTTAAAAGTGCAAAAAAAGCATTGCTTAAAAATACAAATAATGAGCAAAATTCAAGAGGCCAATTTATGGGATCAGCCTTTAGGCTAGGAACTGAGCTGGTAGCTTCAGTAGTAGTTGGGACAATTATTGGGTTTATTTTAGATAATTGGTTTGGTACTAAGCCATGGTTAATAT
>MDTC01272282.1_pt1 | contig 13999 bp, 9 predicted proteins | sample 811181 | NCBI WGS metagenome assembly MDTC01 (sample SAMN05326644, study PRJNA326480) | marine metagenome | isolation source: seawater | place: Pacific Ocean: North | collected 2011
GAGCTATTGGGAGGTAAAGGCGCGAACCTTGCGGAAATGGCCTCGATTGGCCTGCCCGTGCCGCCGGGGTTCACCATTAGCACCGAGGTCTGCACCTACTTCTATGAACATGGGCGTCAGTACCCGAAATCCCTAGAAAAAGACGTTAAGTCAGCCATTGCGTCTATAGAATCCCAGCTCAAGAAAGGGTTTGGGGCCCGCAGTAACCCACTACTTGTTTCTGTCCGCTCCGGCGCTAGAGATTCCATGCCGGGCATGATGGACACCATCCTGAACCTGGGCCTGAATGATGAGACAGTCGAAGGGCTGGCTGAAGTCAGCGGTAACTCGCGCTTCGCCTGGGACTGCTACCGCCGCTTTATCCAAATGTATGGTGACGTAGTCATGGGCGTGCAGGCGCGCACCGAGGAGGAAGAGGACCCATTCCATGTGATCCTGGAAAAACTCAAAAAGCGTGCCGGCGTGTCAGTCGATTCCGACCTAACATCAGGCAACCTGCGCGAGCTCGTCAATCGCTACAAAGCGCTCATTCTCAAACGTACTCGCAGCGCTTTCCCGCAGGATGTGATGGAACAACTCTGGGGGGCTGTCGGTGCAGTTTTTGGCTCGTGGAAAAATGAACGCGCCATTCTGTATCGACAACAGTACGGTATTCCGGCGGAATGGGGCACTGCAGTGAATATCCAGGCCATGGTGTTTGGTAATGCAGGGGAAACCAGCGCTACCGGCGTGGCATTTACCCGCGACCCAGCTAATGGTGAGAAGGTCTTCTATGGCGAATACTTGATTAATGCTCAGGGAGAAGACGTGGTGGCGGGTGTACGCACTCCTCAACCTATTTCTCACCTGGCAACCTCCATGCCCAAGAGCTTTAAAGGCCTCGAGCAGGTGCGCTCCAAACTTGAACGCCACTTCAAGGATATGCAGGATTTTGAGTTCACCATTGAAAATGGCCGCCTTTTCATTCTGCAGACTCGTCACGGCAAGCGCACGGGACTCGCAGCAGTGCGCATCGCGGTCGAGATGCAGCGTGAGCGGCTGATGAATCAAGAGACTGCGCTGCTTAAGATCCCAGCTGAATCCATCGATTCCCTGCTAGTACCCGTATTTGATCCCAAAGCACTGAAAGCAGCCATTGTGATTGCCAAAGGACTTCCGGCAGGGCCAGGCGCCGCAACCGGTCGCATCGCCTTCACCGCCGCCACCGCCGAAATTGAAACCCGCAAAGGTAACAAAGTGGTGTTGTGCCGCACGGAAACTTCACCGGATGATTTAAAGGGCATGCTGCACTCTCAGGGCATCCTGACTTCACGCGGGGGAGTCTCCTCCCATGCCGCGCTGGTGGCGAGGCAACTGGGCAAGGTCTGCGTATGTGGTGCCGGTGACATCAGCATCAATTACGAAAAACGCACCCTGACCGCAGGCAAGGTTATCCTCAATGAAGGGGATTACATATCCATTGACGGCAGCACTGGCGCGATTTACAAAGGTTTGATCGAGAGCGCCGACTCTGAGGTGAAGCGGGTATTGGAAGGTTCGCTGCGCCCCAAAAGCAGTTACACCTACGAATTATTCCAGACAGTGATGAAGTGGGCCGACAAGCACCGCTCCCTCAAGATCCGCACCAACGCGGATACACCCGGCATGGCGCAGCAGGCTGTCGCCTTTGGTGCCGAAGGCATCGGACTGTGCCGCACCGAGCACATGTTTTTCGACGGCGACCGCATCGATTACATGCGGCAGATGATTCTCGCTGTGGATGAAGTTCAGCGCCGGGCAGCACTGAAGAAACTGCTGCCATTTCAGCGCAAAGATTTTGTGGGCTTGTTCAAGGCCATGAACGGCCGTCCGGTTACTATTCGCTTACTTGATCCACCGCTGCACGAATTCCTGCCGCACGATGACGTAGTGCGCCGGCAGCTTGCAGAGAAACTCGGGGTTCCCTTTGATTTCGTAATTGATCGCATCAAGGCGCTGCATGAGGAAAACCCCATGCTGGGCTGTCGCGGCTGCAGACTCGGCATTCTTTATCCTGAAATTACAGAGATGCAGACCCGAGCAATTTTTGAAGCGGCGGCCCAGATCATACGCGGCAAGAGCAAGGTGAAAGTGAATCCGGAAATCATGATTCCGCTAGTAGGCTTCCGTGAAGAGTTGGCGGACCAACTGCGAACCGTGCATCGTATTGCACAGGAAGTGATGAAATCCCGCAAAGTGAAGATCAACTATACCGTGGGAACTATGGTTGAAGTGCCGCGCGCTGCCATAACAGCAGATGAAATTGCCCAGGAAGCCGATTTTTTCAGCTTCGGCACCAACGACCTGACCCAAACCACCCTGGGCCTTTCCAGGGACGATATGGGCCTGTTCTACGACGAATACCAGCGCAAGGAAATCTACAGCCAGAACCCTTTCGCCAGCCTCGACCAGACCGGAGTCGGCAAAATAATGGAGTTTGCGGTAGATAGTGGCCGTAGCGCCAAGAAAGACCTCAAGCTCGGCATATGCGGCGAACACGCAGGAGACCCCTCTTCTATCGATTTTTGCCAACGTCTCGGCTTGAACTATGTTAGTTGCTCGCCTCCGCGGGTACCCATAGCGCGACTGGCTGCGGCTCAGGCCAAACTGCGCAACCGATAGTTAGATCGCCAGATAGTTACTGAGTGTTCGCGACTAAAGGCGGGACCGGGCAATCAATAATCGCAGCCACGGCCCGCAGCAACTCACACTCCAATGGCTTAATAGCCTTATCGTTTTGAATAGTCACGATGCATGCCTTCAGCAATCGTGGTTTGAGCAGTGGCTTCAGCTTCGTCAAATTATCCAAGGCGCCATTGAGTTGCTCAAAACTGATCCCGGCAGCATCCAATGGCTCGCCTTTCAGACCCAGGGCCTCGGCTCCCACCCGAAACGCCTTTTCCGGCGTCGAACCCTCCTGACTGGTAGCCCGTGCGATGATTGACAGCAAGATTTCAATGGCCCCCTTATTCTGCTCAAGCGTGCCTTTACCAAGGCTGCGCCGGCGATTTGCCTCGAACACATCGTCAAGATGATGAAAGACAAGCTTCTGCATTGACCATTCCAGCAGGTTTACTTTTTTGTCCAGCTCGATCAGCAGCGCAAAATTGGCCTTGAACAATTTGTATTGCTTGCCTGAGAGTTGCCGCAGGCTGCCTAGGCAAATCTCCAGCAGCGGCAATCGCATTTCAGCTGCAATCTCATCAATACTGCCTGCCAAGCGCTCAACTTCTGCCAGCACGCCCACGTCGGCCGCGTCCTGTAACAGTGAAAACTGACGTCGTCGGGTCGGATCTTCCGGCGCCATAGCGAGCAAATAGACCACCGCCCTCGCCCCCGACGGCTCACGCGCGGCCTCGATCCACACTGACGGCAGGCGAACCAGCAAATCTTCGGCATAAGCCAGATGCATTGGGGAAGGGTTACCAATTTGATTTAACAGCGCATCAGCCACCAGCACGCCAGTGAGGGCACCTGGGCTCTTGAGTCTCGCATCGACGCCTGCCGCGGACTGGGTTTCGCTCTCTCCCTGCACAGAGTCGTGGTGGGCTTCAGGCGGCAGATCCATACTGCCGTCCCAATCGGGAAGTATGGCGGAGATACGCTTTTCGAGCGGCGGATGAGTCGCATACAAGCCGCTGAGAGCACTGTGTGTACTTTCCTCAAACAGTGCGTGGCTGATTTCCGGGCTGCTAGGATGCATCATATAGGAGCGTTGACTATGTTGACCGATGCGCATCAATGCCGTAGCGATGCCCTGGGGGTTACGGGTGAACTGCACAGCGGAGGCATCGGCAAAAAATTCACGCTGGCGACTCACCGCTGCCTTGATCAGATTGCCGAAAAAAGTGCCCACATAGCCAATCACCAATAGACCCAGGCCTAACATGACGACGCCGCCAGAATCCTTGGAGCGACTGCGAACATAACTGCCACGCATCAGGTAATAGCCGATGATGCCAAGCACCATGATGCCGTGCAGAATACCAATCAAACGAATATTGATGCGCATGTCACCATGCAGGATATGACTGAACTCATGAGCGATTACACCCTGCAGCTGCTCGCGGTTTAGTGTCTCCATTGCACCCCGCGTGACACCGATGACAGCATCGCTAGGCGAGTAACCCGCTGCAAACGCATTGATACCCGCCTCTTCCAACACATAAACGGGCGGCACTGGCGTTCCTGACGCAATTGCCATCTCCTCTACGACATTCATCAGGCGCCGCTCAAGCAAGTCTCCCGTACCCGCAACCAGAAGACGACCGTTCATCATCTCAGCAACACGAGCCCCTCCTCCGGACAGGCTCACGATTTTGTACAGACTACCCAGGATAATCACCGCAGCGACCAGTACACCAACCATGGCAAACACCTGCCAGTTGAACTGCCACGGTGTAAGCGCACCCACCGTGGTCATTTCAGTACTGAGAAAACCAAAGATGAGCATCACCAGAAAATTGGTAATCAGAATAAGAGAGATGACTGCAAGACCAAATAGCAATATCAAGCGCCCGGTATTGCGCCGGGCACTATCTTGAGACTCGAAGAAATCCATGGGCGGCTTCTAACTTCCAGTAGGAATCTCAAAAAGAGACTTTTGGCGCCTCTTGAATTTGCTCACTATCAGCAAATTCCAACAGGCTGGCATCACTGCTGTGGCCGAAGAGTCCGGCCACTGCTACCGGCGGAAACGACTGGCGATAGGTGTTGTACGCCATAACCTGGTCATTGAATGCCTGACGCGAAAACGCAACTTTGTTCTCCGTCGCAGTAAGCTCTTCACTTAGCTGCATCATGTTCTGGTTAGCCTTCAAATCAGGATAGGCCTCCATCACCACATTTAAGCGTCCCAGCGCGCCTGCGAGCGCCCCTTCTTGACCCGCCAAATCTTTGAACGCCACTGCATTCCCGGGATCTGCTGCAGCCGCTGCCAGTCCTGCGGCCGCAGCGTTCCGTGCGGCAGTCACAGCTTCCAGTGTCTCGCGCTCGTGTGTGATGTAGCCTTTCGCCGTTTCAACCAGGTTGGGAATCAGGTCATAACGCCGTTTCAGCTGCACTTCTATCTGTGCGAACGCATTCTGGTACCGATTTTTTAGGCTAACTAGCTGGTTATAGATTCCAATCAGGTAAAAGAAAAATACCGCGATGACAACAAGCATGATAATTGTTGAAACATCCATGATCTAACCTCCTGCACTGACGGCAAGCGTCAGCTGCTTGAATAGATGGCGAGTCCTTACATTATTACACTAATGCGAAGGTTTTACCTGCCCCCAACCAGGCATGCGATGCTGTTTCTTTACGCGCCCATTATCTGCTAAGCTGGCGCTCAAATAATAATAACAATAAAGCGAAATCGTCTAGCCATGAGCACAGGTTCTCTCGCCCTTCTGTCGCTGCTTCCCATTATATCTGTCGCAATTTTCCTGGTGTTGCTGCGCTGGCCTGCCAGTCGCGCGATGCCCATTGCCTATCTAGTTGCTGCAGGTCTGGCACTAATGGTGTGGGAAGTCTCCGCCACTAAAATCCTAGCCGCCAGCATGAATGGCCTGATCGTTGCCGGGACGCTGATATACATCATTTTCGGGGCAATATTGCTGCTCAATACGCTGCAGCAAAGTGGCGCGATAGCCACTATTCGCCAGGGTTTTTCCGATATCACGCCAGACCGGCGCATACAGGTCATCATCATTGCCTGGCTATTTGGTTCCTTCATCGAGGGGTCAGCTGGCTTCGGCACGCCGGCAGCCGTCGCTGTGCCACTGATGGTCGGTCTTGGTTTTCCCGCCATGGCTGCAGTGGTAGCCGGTATGATCATCCAGAGCACGCCCGTCTCATTCGGCGCAATGGGAACACCAATTCTCGTAGGAGTTAGTACCGGCCTATCCGCGGATCCCGAGATGGCGGCCTATGCTGCTGAACGTGGATTTGCCGAATGGGACCAGTTCCTGGAATTTATCGCAGCCCGGGTTGCCCTCATTCATGCCCTGGCTGGCACCTTCATACCCTTGTTGGTGACAGCTGTCATGACCCGTTTCTTTGGCGCAAAGCACTCATTCGCTGAAGGCTTCCGGGTTTGGAAATTCGCGCTATTTGCAGCCTTCGCCATGACCATCCCTTACCTGCTGGTTGCCACATTTCTGGGCCCGGAGTTCCCCTCTATGTTTGGCGGCATGATTGGCCTGGCTATCGTCGTCAGCGCAGCCAAGGCTGGCTTCTTGATGCCGCCCGCAAACGAAAACTGGGATTTTGACTCACCGGATAAATGGGATGCGGAATGGACAGGCAGACTCAAGCACTCTGTCGACGCCCCGGCTCCCGCGTCCATGGGGTTGATCAGGGCCTGGTCACCTTACGTTTTCGTTGCTGGCCTGCTGATACTTACTCGCTTGCGGGCGCTCGATCTTGAATCGATCCTGCGCGCAGACTTTGTCACCTGGAATTGGCCGCAGATTTTTGGCAGTGATATCTCCGCATCATTCCAGATTCTATGGTCACCGGGTACGATTTTCATTCTAGTCAGTCTGATCACCATAGGTCTGCATGGCTTACGGCTTCCAGACTACGGCCAAGCAATGTCCAGCTCTCTCAAGACCCTGTTGCCTGCGTCCACAGCACTCGTGTTTACCGTGCCAATGGTGCAGGTGTTCATCAACTCCAGCGGTGGTGCTGCGGGATACGAGCAGATGCCCATCGCACTGGCTGAGGGAGTTGCTAACGTAGCTGGCTCGGCGTGGCCGTTCTTTGCAACCTTCATCGGCGGACTCGGTGCTTTCGTCGCTGGCAGCAATACCGTGAGCAATATGATGTTTTCCCTGTTTCAGTTCGGCGTTGGAGAACGCATTCTGGCGGACCCTATCTGGATAGTTGCATTGCAGGCGGTTGGCGGTGCCTCAGGCAACATCATCTGTGTGCATAATGTGGTCGCGGCCTCGGCTGTCGCTGGACTGGTTGGCAAGGAAGGTGCGGTGATTCGCAAGACACTGTTGCCATTCCTCTACTACGCCCTCATATCTGGCTCTATTGGTTACGGCATAGTAAACCTCAGCAGCGGTGTCCTTAATGTGGGTTTCGTACTGGCCGCCCTGATCGTATTGACGATTATTTATCACATCGTGAAGTACAATCGACGCCAAACCATCTAAGTAATCCGGTATGATCGTCGGTCCGGAACCCGCCTCCAGGCCGCAGCAGTCAATGAACAATACCCCCGTTCAGCAATTCAAATCCGCTCCCAGGCAACTCATTATCGCGACCGCAGGCCATGTGGATCACGGCAAGACGGCGCTGGTCGGGCAGTTGACTGGCGTCGAAACTGACACCCTGCAAGCTGAAAAAGACCGGGGGCTGACGATCAACCTCGGTTATGCCTATCATCATTTCCAATCTGAAAAAAACGGTGAAACCAGGCCATTCACACTCGGATTCGTGGACGTGCCGGGGCACACGGATTTCATACACAATATGCTCGCAGGCGTTGGCAGTGTGGACTTCGCCCTGCTAGTGGTGGCAGCCGACGATGGCATCATGCCGCAGACGCGAGAACACCTTGCCATTTTAGGGCTGCTTGGTCTAAGCGAACTTGCTATTGCGATCTCCAAGATAGATCGGGTAGATGCCACACGCGTGACGGCAGTAGAGCAGGAACTTGAGATGTTCCTGCAATCTTTTCAATTTGAACGCGCCCACTTTTTCCCTGTATCCAATATCAACGGTGATGGCATAGCTGAGTTGCAGCGGCACCTCGAAATGCGTGCTTTGATTCTTAGTGACAGGACAACAGACGCCGGAAAAAGCGGCACTCGATTTTTAATTGATCGAAGCTTCTCCGTCAAAGGGATTGGTACCGTGGTGACCGGCAGCTTGCGGGCGGGAAGGCTCGCTGAGGGAGATCAGCTTGTATTGGCCCAGCACGATGAAGCAGCACGAATCAAGGGGATTCGTTTGGATAAAGACCCGATTTCAGAGCTTGATCCCGGTCAAAGAGCCGCATTGAACATCACCCTGCCTCAAGATCTGGTGCAGCGGGGCAGTTGGCTGATAGAGGCGGATATGCTGCATCCCTTAGTTCGCTTTGATTGCCGGATCATGCCGCTGAAGCAGGACGCTTCGTTTCGACCAAGTGCCCAGTACCATCTCTACCATGGCAGTTCCCATTACCTGGTCAGTATTAGAAGTCTCGACCCAGTGGTGGGATATTTTCAGATTCGCAGCTATGAACCATTGCAAGCCTGCTATGGCGATCGCTTCATTATTCGCGACCCAGGCGCAACGGAAACCCTTGCAGGGGGATATGTGATTGACACTTACGTACCCCGTCGCGGTCGCAGCAGCGAAGCGAGGTTGCTGGAGCTTGCAGCCAAAGACAATAAACCAGCAGCTGCGCTGGCAAAACTATTGCACGAAGTCGAGCTTGGAGTTGACTTGCAACAGTTCGGTCGCAATTACAATATCCCATTGGACAATGTCCAAGTGCTGCTTGAGAGCAGCGCCTCTGAGGCAATAGTTTTTCCAGCAAACAATCTGCTGGGGAATCGCGCACTGGGACTTTCGCAGTTTGAATCACTACAAAACGTCATATTGAAATTAATCAGTGAATTTCATCAAAGCTACCCCAGTGAAACCGGAATCTCAGAACCGCAACTCTCACGACAGCTGGAGATACCCAATATCCACATGATTCTCAGTCTGGTGATTGAGCATCTACGAAGCAGCGGTAAAATTTCGCGTGTCGGCGCATTACTGCAGCTGCCCGATCACAAGGCAGTGCTAAGCAAAGAAGAAACAGAATTCATGGAAAAAATCCATCCGCTGTTAATGAGTGCCGGCAACGTCCCACCACGCACGCGAGAACTAGCAGAGATGACTGGCATCCCATTAAAAGCGTTAGAACGTATTCTGAGAGAAGTGACCAAGTCAGGCAACCTCGTGCAGGTAGCACAGAACCGCCACTTTTTACCTACAACCGTTGCCGAACTTGCAAGTTTCACTGAAGCACTGGCAGCCAGCAAAGAAGATGGAGCTTTTTCAGTCATCGAATTTAGGGATGCATCAGGCATTGGCCGGAATCTCTGCATCGAAATTCTTGAATATTTCGACGGCCGGGGGTTTACCAGACGCGATGGCAATGCCCGACTCATACGCACCGACAAAGACAATATTTTCGCTTAACGCCGCTACCAGAATTTCACTGTCTGGTTCACGTCATTTAAAAATTGACCTAAACGGCGACGAAGCTGTCGAACGCTATTTCGCAATGGAGAAGGCACTCTTTTTCCAACACGTCACCTCAGTTCCCCCTATAGCGGCAGGCAACCCGGAGATTGCCCGCATGGGCTGCCTGCCGTTCCTGATGCCAGCAGACCAGTTCAAAGACTGGCACCAGCTGGAGATCAGTTCAGCGGGTGCAGACGAACAGGCAGGTGGGTGTAACCCTTGACAAAACTTGAGTAGACTCGCTGCGGCGCACCAACAACTTCAACCTTGTGAAAGCGCTGCATGATCTCTTCCCAGAGAATTCGCAGCTGCATCTCTGCGAGCCGGTTACCCATGCAGCGGTGCAGACCAAACCCAAAGGAAAGATGCTGCCGCGCCTTTTCCCTATCGATCAGGAATTCATTGGCGCGGTCTATTGCTTCTTCATCTCGATTACCTGAGGCGTACCACATAACGACCTTGTCACCCGCCTTGATCTGCTTGCCACCAAGTTCAGTATCCACCAGCGCGGTTCTGCGCATATATGCCAAAGGCGTCTGCCAACGGATGATTTCGGACACCATGTTAGGAATGATGCCGTGGTTGGCCCTCAGCTTGTCATACTCAGCCGGATTTTCGTTCAGAGCCAGCACCCCGCCCGAGATCGAGTTTCGAGTCGTGTCGTTACCGCCAACAATGAGCAAGATGATATTTCCAAGGTACTCCATCGGCGGCATATTTCGCGTCGCCTCCCCATGGGCAAGCATCGACACCAGATCAGAGCCCGGCTCGGCATTAACTCGCTCATTCCAGAGTCCCGTGAACACCTGCAGACATTCCTCCATGGCAGTCCAGCGCTCCTCGTTTGAGCTCACTACCCCGGCGCCAGGAATTGCAGTCGCAGCGTCAGACCAATAGGTAAGCTTGTAGCGGTCTTCAAATGGAAAATCGAACAGGGTTGCGAGCATCTGTGTGGTCAACTCGATTGAGACATATTGCACCCAATCAAATTCCTTTCCTACTGGCAGCCCGTCAAGAATGGTGCACACCCGCTCTCGTATTATGCTTTCCAGTCGCTTCAGATTCGCAGGCGCGACGACAGGCTGAGCAATTCGGCGCTGATCATCATGCTTCGGAGGATCCATGGCAATAAACATGGGCAGAGTGAACTCCTCGTAGGAGTCGATGATGCCTACCGTGGGTTCAGATGAATATATGTGCGGTGAGGTGTCCACCTCCATAATGTCACTGTATTTTGTCACGGACCAGTAAGGTCCGACAGCGGACTCTGCACAAAAATGTACCGGGTCTTCCTTGCGCAGCCTTTCCAGAAACGGCAGAAACTCGTTGGTATGCCAAATTCCCGGATGGGACACATCTATTTTCTCTATCGGCATGGTCCAGGGATCTTTCCCAACCATGCTCCAGCTGCTCTGCTCTGGAGTCTTAGAAGCCCGCATCTTGGTCGAATTTTCACTCATTGGTTCCTACCCCTTCGAATCTCATTTTCATGTCATCGAATCTAAAACTGAAACTCCGGCGTGGTAACGACCAAGCCATCAAGTTCATCAGTGATTTCTATTTGACAGGATAGGCGCGAGTTTCCCTGACGATCTGTGCTCAAGCTAAGCATGGCTTCCTCGGTGGGGCTAAGGTTTCCGACCTTAGCTAGCCACTCTTCCTGAACGTAGACGTGACAGGTTGCGCAAGAGCAGGCACCGCCGCAATCCGCGTCGATTCCGGGCACCCCGTTGGTGAGGGCCGCCATCATGACGGAGCCTCCAGCCTTGGCCTCGACTTCATGCTCTTCACCCGTGTGTTCGATAAATCGAATTTTTGCCATGAAACTAACATATCCCCCCATGTTTGTGATTGCGCAACCTTACCAATTTGTTAAGCTCAACAAAAGCGCGGGGATTCCAATCTCCACCACCCACACCTTGGTTGGCGCTGTGCTGGGCGTCGGGCGAGCGCGCGGAATCGGTGCTTTGAACATGGGCGTGGTGGGCAGGATATTTCTCTCATGGATCATCACTTCCCGGTGGGCACAACTCTCTCAGTCCTGTTCTTTTTCCTGTCTCGGGCCATTTTCGGTTAGCAGCCCAGCGACTTTTGGGGCTTAATAGTGCCAAATTCTTTGCTACCCTATAGAATAATCTTTTTAAAGTCTGATCTGCATGTCCTCAGCCAAATCAAACGCCCGGTCTTATCAAATCGTGCTCGTGAGTGCATGCCTGCTGTTGATCCTGTCTTTCGGATATCGGGCTGGTTTTGGCTTGTTCATGGTGCCTATGACAGAGGGGCGTGAATGGGGTCGTGACGTCCTCGCGATGGCTCTGGCGATTCAGAATTTGTCTTGGGGAGTCTGTGCGATTCTTGCCGGCGCTTTGGCGGACAAGTATGGCAATTTACGGGTGCTGCTAAGCGGCGTTGTGCTTTACGCCATCGGCATGATGGGCATGTCAATCTCAGCCACTGAAGTACACATCATCAGCACTGCCGGGCTGCTGGTGGGTGCTGGCGTTGCCGGCACCTCTTTTGGCATCGTTCTGCCCTCCATTGCGCGGGCAGTGCCAGAAGAGAAACGCGCCCGGGCAATGGGCATTGGGACAGCTGCCGGCAGCTTCGGCCAGTTTTTGGTGGTGCCAATGATTCAAACCGTGGTTGACAGCGTTGGCTGGATTAGCGCTCTGCAGTATCTTGGGCTATCTGCCCTCCTAATGGCCATATTCTGTATCCCCTTGGCCAGATATGGCGGCGCCAGTGAGGCTCATGCTGACAAAGCACAGGCCGCTGTCAGCATCACCGAAATCGCACGTCGCGCTTGTTCAGTCAGGTCTTATCGACTTCTGGTTTTCGGCTTCTTTGTGTGCGGCTTTCATGTCGCTTTTATCACCGTGCACATGCCGGGCTATGTCGTCGACCTGGGATTCGACCCACAGGTTGGCGCTTGGAGTATCAGCCTGATTGGGCTATGCAACGTAATTGGCGCATACTACGCCGGCGTATTGAGCGGCAGGCACTCTATGCGCGCCCTGCTGACCTATATTTATCTCGGGCGCGTGATTGCCATTACCCTGTTCTTGCTGATGCCGATTACTCTTATCAGCATTATGATCTTCAGTGCCGGCATGGGATTTTTGTGGCTCGCCACGGTGCCCCCTACCTCAGGATTAGTGGCCTTATTTTTTGGCACGCGCTATATGTCTTTTCTATACGGCATAGTTTTCCTAAGTCATCAGCTTGGTAGCTTCTCGGGGGTCTGGCTAGGAGGGTGGATGTATGAACAATACGGCAATTATGACGGCATCTGGTATGCCGGTATCTTGCTGGGTGTAGCTGCTGCCGCTCTACACTGGCCAATCAAGGAAGAAGATTATTCCGGACGCCTCACAACAGCGCGAACAGCCTGATTCATTAGATCGCAAATTATTATGGAAATTCGACCACATCAGACAGAGGGGTTGATCCAGCGTTTCGAGGGCGGCAACTGCGATCCGCACAGGCCGCTCGCCTGATTCCAAAAAACCACCAAGGTACTTACGTATAGATGTCCATAGCAGAATTGTATTCAATAGCTAACCGCTCTTTTCTCGTAGCAAGGACGACACTCCTGCTCGCAGCGCTATGGCTCGCTGCATGCAGCAGTGTCGTCGACGCACCGTCCAGTAATTACGGCAGCCGCGTCAAATACCTGGTACTGCACGCCACCTCCGAAGACTTCGCGGAGTCATTGCGCTTGCTGACCCAACCCACCGCCAATCCGGTCAGCTCACACTATCTCGTTCCTGCCTCAGGCGACCCAAGCTATCCGCGCAGCAGGTTGCGAGTGCATCAGCTGGTGCCTGAGCTGGAAAGAGCCTGGCATGCCGGGATTAGCTATTGGGCAGAAGAAACCGGCTTGAATGACCGCTCTATAGGTATCGAGATAGTAAATGAATTCAAATGCAGCGGCACCAGTGATGCTATTAATCAAACAGCACCTGAAGATATCCGTTGCGAATTCCCTGGCTACGACGAGGAGCAAATTCAGTTACTCATCGAACTGGTCTCAGACATCCTGACACGTTACCCAAGTATTAATCCCATTGATGTGGTTGGTCATTCCGATATTGCCATTCTAAGAAAATCCGATCCCGGGCCTGAGTTCCCTTGGCTGCGCCTGTATGAAGCCGGCATCGGCGCCTGGTATGATGAGGAAGTTAAGGCAGAATATGAAAAGCGTTTCGCGCAGCGCCTGCCGGAGATATCCACAATTCAGGACGCGCTCAATCGCTTGGGCTACTACGTCGAAGCTTCAGGCCAGTTTGACAACGCAACGCGCTACGCCATGCGCGCCATGCAACTGCACTACAGACAGCAGAACTACGCTGGTGAGATTGACGCCGAGTCTGTCGCCATTATTTGGGCGCTTCTAGAAAAGTACCGGCCAAGGGCACTGGCAGCGCTTTTGACTGCGCACCGATAAGCCTACCGCATTACATTGAGTTGAATTTTTTGCAAACGAGTCAGTTGTGGCGGAAGAGGCTGGAGTCGAAATATGCCGTGAATCCGCTGTTTTGAGGGGATTAACGATCCACACTATAATTACATGTTACATTCAGTGTTACATTTATCCGCCTTTGCACTTCTATTTCGGGCAGAAATTGCTCTTCTATAGCCCACACACGTTGCTCAGAAGACGCGAGTGCGCTACATGAGCATTTAGACCTTGCGAGACACCAATGGCAAAGCCTGGATGATCCGAAGCTTGGTCTAACCTCTGAAGAAATCGGGCCGA
>MDTC01197810.1_pt1 | contig 13998 bp, 11 predicted proteins | sample 811181 | NCBI WGS metagenome assembly MDTC01 (sample SAMN05326644, study PRJNA326480) | marine metagenome | isolation source: seawater | place: Pacific Ocean: North | collected 2011
ACAGCCTGGCCGGCGTGGGCCTGGCCCCTCTAGCCGCGGGCGGCACGACATCGGTGTCTCCAACCCAAGGTGCCACCGCGCACGGACCGGCCCGACATCGCGTCCCAGACGGTGCCATCCGGGGTGGAACGCGGCTTGCAGGATCCCCCCTGCAGCTGGCTCGGCGCACGCCGAGTGGCTACGGCACGAGAGAGGTCCCATGGCCATCGCACTCCGCTTGACCCTGCTGTTGTCCCTCGCGACGCTGGCCGCCTGTTCGGACGGTGACGCGCTGAGCGCGGACGACACCGACGCGGATCGGGGGTCCAACGACACGGATGCGGACACCGGTGGGGACACCGACGATCCGAACCTGGACACGGCGCCCACCTACTGGCGGCTCGACGGCGAGCTCACCCTGGTCGGCGGCGTGGTCTCCCCGGAGGCCTCGTCGATCTCGGTCGCCTTTGTCGACGACCAGGGCCGCCCCTGGCAGGGCACCAGCAGCGACCCGGTCACCTGCAGCTTCGCCGTGACCAGCGCCATGGACGGGCCCGCGGAGACCCTCGAGGGCGAGCCGCTGCTGGGCTGGTGGCAGCTCGATCTCCTGGCCAACGACGCCGAGGACTCCCCGTGCGGCTGGACCATCCCCCAGCCGGAGTCGACGGAGCAGGGCGAGAACGTGCCGCTCATCGTCGGCATCGGCGACTTCGACTCCCGGCTGGTCGCGCCGCTGGAGGGTGCGGGCTTCAGCGCGTCCGTGGACGTGTACGGCCTCTACCTCCTGCACCCGGGGGCAGACGGAGACGTGGTGTACGTGTTCGGCATCGCCGGCACCGAGGAGCAGCTGGCGGGCGCTGACACGACGGTGAGCACGCCGCCCCTCCCGAACGGGACCTACCAGCTGCAGACCCTGGTGCTGTTGCCCGTTCCGGACGCCGAATAGCGGATCCATCCGGTCCTCCATCCGCCCATCGCGTCCAGCCCGAGATCGACGTTGGCAGCGCTCAAGTCGGGGCCGCTTGGATCCGCAAGCACTACCGACATGAGCATTTGACAGCGCCCTTTCACCCCAGAGCCCACCAGTCGGCCGGACGGGGTCAGGGCGGTGGTACCCTCCACGTCTGACAGGCTGCCAGGGCCTGTCTTCGGTACCGGAGCGATGACGTGATTCGAGCCCTCCTTGCCACCTTCGTCGGTGTACTGATCGCAACCCCAGCCCTTGCTTCCGGCGGCGGCTGCGATGCACTTCCCGGCACCAGCCTGGGCGACCTCTCGGTGCTCTGGGTCATTCCCTTTGCGGGGCTGCTGTTGTCCATCGCCATCGTCCCGATGGTCGCCGGGCACTGGTGGCACCACAACAAGAACCAGCTCATCACCGCGATGGGCTGGGCCGCGCCGGTCCTGCTGTACCTCGTGTACCTCTACTTCACCGACTCCGGCCGGCTCGGCTGCGAGGCCGGCATGGGCCTGACCCACGCGGTGATTGAGTACGTCTCGTTCATCGCGCTGCTGGGAAGCCTGTTCATCATCTCGGGCGGCATCCTCCTGAAGGGTGATCTGCAGGGCAAGCCCGGGGTCAACACCGCCTTCCTGCTGATCGGCGCCGTGATCAGCAACGTCATCGGCACCACCGGCGCATCGATGCTGCTGATCCAGCCGATGCTCCGCACCAACGCCGAGCGAAAGCACACCTGGCACATCCCGATCTTCTTCATCTTCCTGGTGTCGAACATCGGCGGCGCCCTGACGCCAATCGGCGACCCGCCGCTCTTCCTCGGCTACCTCCGCGGCGTCGACTTCTTCTGGACCCTGACCCACCTGTGGTGGATCTGGATCCCGACCGTCGGCTTCCTCCTGGCCGTCTTCTACGTGCTCGACACGATCATGTACCGCAAGGAGTCCGTCCGCGAGAAGGCCATCGATGCGGCCAACGTCGAGCCCCTGGGCCTCGAGGGCAGCATCAACTTCCTGCTGCTGGGCGGCGTCATCGCTGCGGTCCTGCTGCTCTCCCCGGTGGGCCACAGCACCCCCGAAGAGCACGGCGAGGGCCACGCTTCCATCGAGGCCCCGGCCGAGCACGGCTCAGCAGACGGGTTCGCCGATGCGGCCTGGCTGTCCACGAGCGCCATGGCCGCCCCGGAGACCGAGGCCGCCGCGACCGGCGAAGGAGAGCCTGCCGCCACCGGTCATGGCGATGCAGCAGGCGACGCCCCCGCAGACCACGCCGAGGGTGAGCACGCCGAGCAGGCTGGCATGGCCCACGACGAGGGCGCCCACGACACCGATGGTGGCGCACACGACGCAGAGGGTGCCGATCATGGCGCCGAGGGCGCGGAGCATGCCGCCGAGCACGAGGCCGGCGCGACCGAGCACCACGAGGACGAGGCGGGCCACGACGGCGAGCACGCCGCGGCGGCCGGCGCCCACGGTGACAGCCACGACGACGCCCACGATGACGGACACGGCCAGAGCCATGCCGCGGCGTGGAGCCTCGATCCCCGCGACTACTTCCTGCGCGAGATCGTCATGGCGGCGCTGGCCGGCCTGTCCCTGTGGGTGACCTCCCAGCGGATCCGCGAGCGCAACAAGTTCGAGTACGGCCCGATCCTCGAGGTCGCCGCGCTGTTCATCGGCATCTTCGTGGCCATGGTGCCGGCGACCGCCATGCTCCAGGCCAACGGCGACCAGCTGGGACTGACCGAGCCGTGGCAGTTCTTCTGGATGACAGGTGCCCTGTCCGCCTTCCTGGACAACGCCCCGACCTACGTGACCTTCGCGTCCGTCGCCTGTGGCATCGACCCGACCTGCGTGTCGGCGAACGACCTGTCGCCGCTCATGGGCGAGCACAGCATGGGCATCCTGATGGCGATCAGCCTGGGCGCAGTCTTCCTGGGTGCAGGCTCCTACATCGGCAACGGCCCGAACTTCATGGTTCGCGCGATCGCCGAGAACTACACGATGGAAGTCCACACCACCGACGAGGACGGCAACGACGTGGTCGAGACCGTGAAGCCGTACTCGATGCCCAGCTTCTTCGGCTACATCGGCTACGCCGCGATGTTCCTCATCCCGACGTTCATCATCGTGTCCATCCTGGGCCTGGTGGTCTTCCTCTAGGGTCCACCAGGGCGCGGCCACGAGAGAGCTGCCCGGGCATCCCACCCGGGCAGCCGCCGCGGAGACCACGGGCCTCACGCGGCCCTCGCCGGGCGGGCGCCACCACCGAAGAGCGAGAGCTGGTGCATCGGGGCCGCATCCCCTGACTGCCCCTCGCGCGACCGGGTCCCCTCCCCGGGCCAGGTCGCGCGAGGCGCAGCGGGAATCGGTGCGAGCAACGCCAGGAAGGCCGAGTCGGAAACGGGCTCCACCAGGGCGGGCTTCTCCTCTGCCAGCCACCGCTGACCGTCTGCTCGCGTCCAGATGCACTGGACCGCGCCAGCGGCCATCCAACGGTCCGAGCTGCAGGGCTCCCCCCTGTCCCCGGTGAAGCCCTGGCCCCGCTGGTGTCCGAGCCGGGGACGCCCCCGCCCGTGCGCCACGAGCACGACCGCCTGTCCCGGGCGAGCCCCCTCGGTACACACGAGCACGTCCCCGCGCTCGAACCAGCGGCCTCCGAACGCCCCCGCAGACACCACCACGAACGCGGACTCCGCGACATCGGGCTCCAGGGAACCGAGCTCCAGCCCCTCGACCAGGGCCGGGTTGGTGGAGAGCACGGTGTGGATGGAGTCGATGCGGGGCGCGACCATGGCGGACCTCCTCGTTGCATGAACAAGGTACTGAACACCTGACCTGAACACAAGCCTCATTTTGGGTTGGCGGACAGTTTTTGGCACTTCGGACGATTTCTGATCTACGTTCGGGCGCGACAGAAGATGGTGTCTGGTGGGAAGGCCGTTGCTGCCAGCAGGGGATCGGCGGGGCGGTCTCTGGTCGCTGGTCTCTGGGGCCTGACTCCAGCGGGGGCAACAGGCACGGACCCCGTGGCTCCGAAACACCGTGACCCGGCTCATCGAACTCGGCCGAAGGCCTGTCTGAGCACGCCACACTGCGGCTTCGCGGCCGCACCCGCGCGCTCGTCGACCGCCGGCGCCCTGGGCCCAGAGACCAGGGACCAGAGACCAGGGACCGCCCCGCCCCCGATCTGCTCGCAGCAACGGACGCCTCTCCAGCGGCCCGCCCCGCCACCAACCCGCTCGCAGCAACGGACGCCTCGACCGCGGACCGCCCCTGACCGGCCCGGCCCGCCCCGACCCCTACCCCCTGCCGCACGTCCTCCGGAACGCGCAGTGGGCGCAGGCCTCGGCGCCTTCCTCCAGCATCGGGAAGTCCGCCTCCTTCGCCACGTTCTCGCCGACGTCCACCAGGAGCTCGCGCATGCGGGCCGACGAGGTGTCGATGGTCGCGAGGGTCTCGCGCATGGCGGCCAGGTCGAGGTCGCGGGTGTCGTACGTCTCCTCGCGGAGGTTGACGTACATCACCTTCACCCGGTCCAGCTGATCCGCCTCGACCCGCCCGGGGTCCTGACGCAGGTAGCGCTGAACAACGTAGGCGCCGTACACGCCAAGCTGGCGCACCACCGTCTCGGCGTCGTGGGCGCGCCCGGTCTTCCAGTCGATGACCACGAAGCCTCCCTCCCCATCGGAGACCAGCACGTCCAGCGAGACCCACACGGGCACGTCGCCGACGAAGAGCTGCTCCAGCCGCTCGACCTCGACGATCCGGCCCGGCACGCTGGTCAGGCGCAGGAACACGCGGTTGTCGAACAAGCCGCGGATCTGGCGGGAGATCTCCTGGAGATCCGCCTCCCAGGCGTCTTCTGGAGTGTTCAGGTCGTAGTAGTGGTCGACGAAGCCGGGCGACTTCTTGGGTCGGATGCGGAAGAGCCCGCGCGCCGACTCGTCGACCATACGCCGGGCAGCCCGCTCGTAGCGCTCGACCACCCGCTCGGGCGGCGGGTAGTGGCCCCGACGGACCTGGCCCAACACCCACTCGGCGGCCTGGTGCACGGTCGTGCCGATCCACTGGGGCCGGCTGTTCAGCTTCTTCTGGATGTAGATCTCACGGGCCTCGGACCCCGGCTCCCACCCGCCCCAGAACGCGTAGTGCTGCAGGTAGTAGCGCCGCAGACAGGTCTCGAACGCCCGGTGTCGGCTCCAGGACCACGAGAACTCGTTCTTCAGATCCGCCATCGCCTCACCGGCCGGTCGAACAGGATACCCCCGGGCTCCTGTCCCGCTTGGAGGTTCTGATGAATGCGCGCAGCGCGTGGATGCTCTCGCTCACTGTCCTGGGCGCGGTCGCCGCTGGTTGGGCCCTCGCCACGCTCTCCGAAGGCCTGCTCGAGGCCCGCGCGGAGGAGCCGGTGCAGGTCATGATCGATGGCACGGAGCCGGTCCCGGTCAGCAGCACGCCGTTCAGCCTGCGGTGCAGGACGTTCGAGATCCCCCTCGGCGAGACCATGGAGCTGCCCGGAGACGACTCCGAGGCGGGCCGCTGGGTCCAGGAACAGACCGGCTACACCATCTGGACGGTCGACTACGAGGCCGTCCAGAAGGCCACCGGCTACCCGCAGCACATGCTGCAGGTCTGCGTCACGCCGGGCTAGACCGGAGCCGCTCACTCGCACCTCGCCTGGGGGGGCCACGCACCGACGAGCGTGCCGGCCTGCACCTTGCGCGCGGTCTCGGCCCCCGTCACCGTCCGCACCGGCGGCGCACCCAGCAGGTCCGCGGCAGCCTGGGCGAGCGGGTCCACGTCCCGCGGGGTCTTCTTCGTCACCACGACTCCAAGCCCCTCCACCCCGACCGGATCGAGCCGCTCGGCCAGGCGCACCAGCCGCACCGCGCGCGCCGACTCGCCGACCAGCCAGGCCGTGCGCGCCTGCTCCACCGCCGCCTGCGCCAGCACCGACCGCTCCGGCCACAACTCCGGCATGGCTGCGTCGAGCGCGGGCTCGACCTGGCCGCACGCATCCAGCCAGGCCGCGGCGTCGCCGATTCGCAGCCACACCCGTCCGTCTGGACCCAGCCCCGCGGCCACCGCGACACCCGCCCGATCGCCCAGCTCGAGCGCCAGCACGGCCCGCGACCAGGGGCCGCCGGTGTGGGTCACGAGCACCCGCTCGACCGGGACCTCACCCCCGTCCAGCGCCTCGCCGTCCGCCGCTCCAAGGAGCAGCAGAGCGCGGAGTCGCCTGGCGCGATCGACTGTTTCCTCCGGCACTTCCACCCAGGCAGCCGCACGCGAGAGCTCCCGCTCCAAGCGGGCGACCCGGCGCGGATCCCGGTCATACGCCACCTCCCAGACGGTCCGCAGCCGAGAGGCCGAGCCTTCTGCAGCGGGCTCACTCGCGTACGGCTCGAGCAGCTCGGTCAGCCACAGCAGGCAGGGCGCCCCTCCGAGTCCCTCGCCGACGCACAGCCGGCCCCGGTTGGCGACCTCCATGACCAGGTCCGAGGGCACCTCACCGAGGGGCAGGCCTGCGTCCCGCCGGGCCACCTGCTCGGCGAGCAGCTCCTGGTCGAGTCCGAGCGCATCCAGGGCGACCTCCGCCAGCTCCCGGGCCCCGTCGCTGGCGTCCGGATCGGGGACCGTCGCCGCGCGAAGCAGCCCGGCGATCAGGGCATCCACGCTCTCGGGCTCGTCCAGGGACACGCTCCGGGCGGCGACCCGGTCAGCCAGCGCCGGCTCCACCCACTCCGCCGGCCAGGAACCGTCCGCGACCGCGTCGACCAGGTCGTCCACCGCCTGACCGCTGGTCCGCGCCAGGATGGCGAGCTCGGTGGGCGCAGGGCGGCCGGAGAGGAGCAGCGCCGAGCCCGCCCGGAACCGCGTCCTCCGCGAGCGCGCCGGGTCCTCGGCCACATCGGTGTACCAGCGGGCGCGCTGGGTGTGGCGAGGCTTGAGGTGCGCCTGGGACACGTCGGCGAACCAGGTGGCCGGGCAGCTCACGTCCAGGTCCTGCTCCAGCACCTTGAGCAGCCCGAGCCAGCCGGGATCCTCGCACGCGACCACCGCGCCGGACTCCTCGTCGGTCAGCGCGAGCACGGCCGCGCTCTGCCAGTACAGCGCCTGGCCGTACCGCCACGCCACCCAGCCGCCGATGGCGACCACAGCGACGACGACGACTCCTCCGACGATCAGCATCCGTCGGGTGCGCTTGTTCATCTCGCCCCCAAGCGAGCCACTCGGTCCCCCAGCACGTCACCCGGAGCCCTTTCGACCGCACGCACCACCGAGGAGAGATTGCGAGGGCGTTGGCGGTGTGCCGACCACGGGAGGATCGGCGGGAGGGATGCGGAGAGAAGACTCCGGATGACGTGACAGGGACAGGGGTTGGCCCATCGTTCGGGGAAAACGCGGACCATTGGGGAGGGGTCCAGCCGAGGCTGGGGGGGGATTGCCGGCAGGGGGGTACCGACACCCAGGTTGTACCTCTCGTCGATCAGGCCGTCAAACACGATGTTCTCGACACGATCGGCACCATCACGCGATCGAAGCTGTGGACAACATCCGGCGGTACTCTGAAAGTCAGCATTGTCCGCTGATCGCGATCCAGGCCACCCCTGTGAGCGACCACCGCACGCGAGAGCGCACCGGGACTGCAGAAAAAGCCCGCAGTCCTCATGCTGTGGAAAACTCGGATCATCTCGAACCGGAGCGCACTCTCGCGGGGTGGTCCCGCGGACCTCGCGCTCAGCCGGCGTCGGTGTCCGTGTCGCCGCCGTCCGTGTCCGTGTCGCCGCCGTCCGTGTCCGAGGTGTCCACATCGGTGTCGCGGACGATCGGCCAGTCGGTGTCGGTGTCGGACAGGGTGACCTCGAAGTCACGGGTCGGGTCGGACTCGGCGCTGGAGATGGGCTCGTCGTCGCCCGCACAGCCAGCGAGGACACCCAGCGACAGGACGATGGCGGCAAGGCGGTACATGGAACTCCTCAGCTCTGGCCCGTGCCCGGAGCGACCGAGCGCCGCGGAGTATACCCGCGCAGGCGCACTCCGTCCCGTCAATCCGTGGCCAGGATCGTGATCTCGTCGGTACAAGGCGGACCGATCTCGTCTCGGACCTCCAGGCTGATCCGGTGCTCGCCCGCGACGCGGAGCCGCCGCAGGAAGCTCTCCCCGATGGCCAGGGCGCCGTCCAGGTCGGAGCGCCACAGCACGTTGAGCGGGTCCCCGTCCGCATCGAACACCTCGGCCGTGAAGCGGACGTCCTCCCCCACGCGCACGACCGCGCCCGGGACCGGCCTGACGATCCGACAGTCCGGAACTGCATTCCTGCGAACGTTGAGCAGGACGGTCCGGCTGCTCTCGTTGCCCTCGCGGTCGACCGCACTCAGTCGCAGCGGGTTCTCTCCCAGCGTGAGCTCGCCCTGCCAGTGCCAGCTGCCGTCGCCGTCCGCGTTTCCCTCGTAGAGCACGCCGTCGATCGCTGACTCGAGCCGGATCGGCACCGTCGACGCCGCCTGGTCCGCGTCGGCAACGAAGCCGCTGATCAGCCCGGGCGTGACCCAGTCCGCCTCGTCCTCGACGTCCATGCCGACCTCGGGCGGCGCGCTCTCCCGAGTCAGCGGCTCCGTGATGATCTCCTCGGGCGCCGGCTCGTCGCAGGCGCCGAGCACCACCAGCAGCACCCACAGCTTCCTGTCCATGCACCCTCCGCACCCTTCATTGTACGGGCCGCGGGTCTCGATTCGAAGCCAGCGCCGCTATCTGAAGTCACGAGATTGGTTCGGTATGCCAAGAGCATCCTCGGGGATCGGCCAGAAGCGCTCGACCAGTACGCTCATGGCTTCGTCCTGGCGCTGCAGTCGCCCATCCACACCGAGCAGGGCGCTCCCTCGCGCAATCCTCCGGTACCGGGCCCAGGTCTTGGGCCAGACGACCAGGTTGACCAGTGCGGTCTCGTCCTCGAGCGTCATGAACACGACCCCCTTGGCGGTGCCCGGGCGCTGTCGGTTGGCCACGAGGCCAGCGATCCGCACCCGGCTGTCCGTGGGCAGGGTGGCGAGCACGTCCAGGGCGGGAACCCCGGCCAGCTGGGGGCGGATCAGCTGCATGGGGTGGGTGTCGACCGAGAGGCCGACCCGCCGGTAGGCCGCTTCGATCGCCTCGACCGCGGTCTCCTTCGGCAACCTGGGCGTCGGCTCCTGGCGCGCGAGGCCCGCGAACAGCGGCAGCTCCGTCCACAGACCCTGAAGCACCCAGGCCGCCTGGCGACGGGACAGCCCGAAGGCCCGGAACGCGTCCGCCTCGGCCAGCGCCTCGAGCGCTCTACGGTCCAGCCTGGTCCGCCGGGCGAGGTCCGGAAGATCGCGAAATGCCTCCTCGCTCCTGGCTCGTTCGATAGCCTCGCCCTCCTCCTCGCCGAGCCCCTTCACCAGCCGCAGCCCGCAGCGGATCGCCCGCTCCCCCTCCGCCGTCGGCTCCAGGGTGCAGTCCCAGCGGCTCTCGACGACGCATACCGGCCGCACCTCGATGCCGTGGCGCTGCGCATCCGCCAGCAGCGCCCGTGGGCTGTAGAAGCCCATGGGGTGGCTGTTGATGAGCGAGGCGGTGAACGCCGCCGGGTAGTGACACTTGAGCCAGCCGGAGATGTAGACCAGCAGGGCAAAGCTGGCGCTGTGGGACTCCGGGAAGCCGTACTCGCCGAAGCCCTGGATCTGGTTGAAGATCTGCTGGGCGAACTCCATCGAGATGCCACGGGCGCGCATGCCCGTGACCAGCTTCTCCCCGAAGCCTTCGAGGTTCCCCTTCTTCCGCCAAGCGGCCATGGCCCGGCGCAGCCCGTCCGCCTCACCCGGGGTGAAGCCGCCGACCTCGACCGCCATCTTCATCACCTGCTCCTGGAAGAGCGGGACGCCGAGGGTGCGCTCCAACACGGGCTGAAGTGCCGGGTGAGCGTAGGTGATCGGCTCCTCGCCCCGCCGGCGGCGCAGGTAGGGGTGCACCATGCCGCCCTGGATGGGGCCAGGCCGCACGATGGCGACCTCGATGACCAGATCGTAGAAGCAGCGCGGCCGGAGGCGCGGCAGCATGGACTGCTGGGCGCGGGACTCGATCTGGAAGACGCCGATGGTGTCCGCCGCGCAGAACATGTCGTAGACGGCAGGATCCTCCGCGGGCACGGTGGCCAGGCTCAGGACCCGGCCCCAGTGGTCGCGGATGAAGTCGAAGGACTTGCGGATGGCCGTGAGCATGCCCAGGGCGAGACAGTCGACCTTCACGAAGCCCAGCGCCTCGATGTCGTACTTGTCCCACTGCACGACCGTGCGGTCCTGCATGGTCGCCGGCTCCACCGGAACGAGGTCCAGCAGGGTGTCCGCGGCGATGACGAACCCGCCGACGTGAATCGAGAGATGTCGAGGAAGACCCTCGATCTCCTCCGCAAGCTCCAGTGTGCCCCGCACCGTAGGGTCGTTGGGCTCCAGGCCCGCCTCCTCGACCAGGTCCTCGATGTCGACGTCCACTCCCGCCGACCAGCGATCGGTGCACTTCGCCAGCCGCCCGACCTGGTCGAGAGACAGGCCCATCACCTTGCCCACCTCCCGGATGGCCGAGCGTCCCCGGTACATGATGACCTCGTTCACCAGGGCGGCACGGTCGCGACCGTAGCGGTTGTAGACGTACTGGAGCACCTCCTCCCGCCGCTCGTGCTCGAAGTCGACGTCGATGTCCGGGGGCTCGCCCCGCTCCTCGCTGATGAAGCGCTCGAACAGGAGCGAGCTGCGGGCCGGATCGACCGCGGTGATGCCGATGGCGTAGCAGACGGCGGAGTTGGCCGCCGAGCCCCGTCCCTGGCACAGGATCCCCTGGCTGCGGGCGAAGCGCACGACGTCGTGCACCGTCAGGAAGTAGCTTGGGAAGTCCATCTTCTCGATGAGACCCAGCTCGTGCTCGCACTGCTGGCGGACCGTGGGGGGCACGTCCTCCCCGTAGCGATCGACCAGGCCCTCCTCGGTGAGCCTGCGCAGCCAGGACATGGCGCTGTAGCCCTCGGGCACGACCTCGCGGGGGTAGCGGTAGGCGAGCTCGGACAGGGAGAAGGTGCAGCGCTCGGCGATGGCGAGCGCGGCGTCGATGGCCTCGGGCAGATCGGCGAAGCGGGTGCGGGCCTCGCCCTCGGAGAGCAGGTGACGCTCGGTGTTGGCGGAGAGCTGACGGCCGGCCTCCTCCAGGGTGCAGCCGCGGCGGATGCAGGTGAGCACATCCGCCGCCCGTCGGCGCAGCCGGTCGTGGTAGAGCACGTCGTTGCTGGCGACCACGGGAACGTCGAGCCCACGGGCCAGCGCCAGCGCCTCCTGGGTAGCGCGGGCATCCGTGGGCGCGAGACGACGGAACAGCAGCACCCCGAGGCGCTCCCCGAACGCCTCGCGCAGGTCCTGCGCAGCGTCCAGCGTCCAACCAGGACGCAGGAGCAACGTCACGTTTCCGTGTTCCTCCAGCAGGGCCTCCGCCGGGAGCGAGGCCCGCCCCTTGGGCCGGCGATGGTGCGCCGTGGTCAGCCAGCGGCAGATCAGCGACCACCCGGACAGGTCCTCCGCCAGCGCCACCACCGCCCCGTGCCCCTCGATGGTGAGGGTCGCCCCGCTGATCAGGTGCAGCCCGGTGTCCCTGGCCTCCCGGTAGGCCTTGGGAAGCCCGTACACCCCGTCCCGATCCGTGATCGCCAGGTGCTCCACGCCCAGCGCCGCCGCGGTGGCGACCAGATCTTCGGGGAGCGACGCGCCCTGCAACAGGGAGTACGCCGACTGGCAGCACAGCTCGGCCCAGGCCATGCACTGAACTAATGTTCAGACACGACCCGGGCCAGCCGGATCTTCAGGGTCGGAGTCGACCTACTCGACGATGCGCGCCGCAGCGCAGATCGTGTCGATCTCCTCCTTCTCCTTGCCCTCACAGGTCTTGTACCGGGTGAGGCCGTAGAAGGCGCGCGGCGTGTTCTCGTCGTCCGCGACGAACTTCAGCATGTCGACCTTGTCGGTCCAGACGTGGCTGCCGGTCCACTGCACGCACTTCGTGATGTCCCGGCCCTTGGTCGGGTCCTCCTCGGACGGCACCTGCGCCTTGCAGTCGACGACCTCCATCTGCATGCCCTTGGTGCCGGGCTGCCACTGCACCCACTCGTCGGCGGTGTAGGTGCAGCCCTCCTCCGCCTCCAGGCCCTTCAGGCCGATGTAGTGGTAGTAGACGGTGTCGTCCTTGCCGAACATGCGGTCGGGGCTGATGGCGTTCAGCTCCTCGTCCGTGGGCGCGGTCTCCTGGTTGAGCGCCAGGAAGCGCGTGCCCTCCATGCAGTTCTCCCACAGCCAGACGCCGTCCTTGTCCTGCACGAACGGGTTCGTGCCGACGGGGTTGCTGTCCACGGTCTTCTGCCCGTTGAACAGGGTCATGTACTGGTCGTCGACGATGAGCTGGCACTTCTCGTCGCGGACGCGCACGGTCAGCAGGCCCTGGAGCTTGTTGCCAAGGAAGTTCTTGGACATCTTGTACCGCTCCATCATCTGCGGGTTGTCCTTGAACTTCTCCTTGGCCAGCTCCAGCTCCTTGGACACCGCGACCTGGGCCTCGGCGATGTCCTTGGACTCGAGCTCCTGACCCTCGGCGATCTCACGCAGCTTCTGGGCGTTGCACGCGCCCTCCTTCCAGGCCTCGAGCGAGAGGCACCAGTCGAAGAGCTTGGGCTCCTCCGCGCACTTGACCTCCTGGGTACCGACCACGCACTCGTAGGTGTGCATCTCGTAGGGAGAACCTACGGTATAGTCGACCATCAGGATGCCGTCCTCCTTGTAGAACTTCATCCGGGCGCGGGGGTTCTCCCGGTTCGTCCCGCCGGGCATGGCCTCCCACATCACCCACTGGGTGTCGGCGAGGGTACGGTTGGTGACGCCGCACTCGGGCTCCGGCGGCTTCGCGGGCTCACAGGCGACCAGGCCGATGGTCGCGACGCCGGCGAGGGCGGTGAAGAGGGGGAGGCGCATGGTGGGCTCCTGATCGCTGTCGACGCTCGTCGTGGGTCATTCCGGGGACCCCGGAGGGTACCAATCGAGGTCAGCAGACCACAAGTCAAGGCGACGTCGAGCCCGTCGAGGATTCGCGCGCGAAAATGACGGTTTGTCCGTAAATCCGCTCCGGTTGATCGAAGCGCCCATCGGGGCTAGGATCCCGCGCCCTCGGGGCCCTGCCCGCGTACGCAGGTCGCCCCAACACTGCATGGTGCGCGCATGTTGGACGGCATAGGCCGAACGGCGCACCCCACACACCCCATCAAGCGAGCGAGCGCGAATGCCCTTCGAAGTCGGCGAGAAGGCTGTCTACCCGGCGCACGGCGTCGGCGTCATCAAGGAGATCGAGAAGACCTTGATGGACGACACCGAGTACGAGTTCTACGTGCTCAAGATCCTCGACAACGGCATGACGATCCGCGTGCCCACGAACAACGCGGACGCCATCGGCATGCGGGAGATCATCCCGAAGTCCGCGGTCGAGAAGGTCTACGAGGTCCTGCGTGACCGCAAGAAGCCGGCCGACAAGCAGACCTGGAACCGGCGCTACCGCGAATACATGAACAAGATCAAGACGGGCGACCCCCTCGAGGTCGCCGCCGTCCTCCGCGATCTGGCCCTGCTCAAGAAGGAGAAGACCCTCTCCTTCGGCGAGCGGAAGATGTACGACCAGGCCCACGGCCTCATCGTGCAGGAAGTCGCCGTCGCCAAGGACGTCGACGAGAGCAAGATCAAGAAGGAGATCGACAAGATCTTCAGCAAGTAGGGCGCTCTCAGTCCTCGGCGGGACGCGACGGTCTTGCGGGAGTGGAGGGGCGGTCTCTGGTCGCTGGTCTCTGGTCTCTGGGCCCAGCACGGCGGAGCCACGTCCAGCAGTCCGGTGCACCCGATCCGTGCCGCAACTCCGAACCCCGGGAGTCGGCCTTCGGCCGCGCTGACGCCGCCCGTCGCGGATCAGGGCGCCCCGAAGCAACGCGTTGTTCGCCAGCAGCCCCCGTTCGAACAGGGCCCC
>MDTC01009784.1_pt1 | contig 13995 bp, 12 predicted proteins | sample 811181 | NCBI WGS metagenome assembly MDTC01 (sample SAMN05326644, study PRJNA326480) | marine metagenome | isolation source: seawater | place: Pacific Ocean: North | collected 2011
GGTTCATCATGGAAATAGATGGTATTCCTTCATATCTTATAAAAGTAGCTACAAGACCAACAATTTCATTTGAAACTGTTACCTTGGACCACATCAACGTTAAAAGAAAACTTAAAGGAAAAGGTGAATGGGCTGATGTTACCATGACACTTTATGACCCAATTGTACCATCAGGTGCACAGGCAGTTATGGAGTGGGTAAGAACTTCTCACGAATCAATTACAGGTAGAGATGGATATGCGGATTTCTATAAGAAAGATATCCAATGTTACCTATTAGGACCAGTTGGTGATAAGATTGAACAATGGACTATGAAAGGTGCATTTATCAATAATGCAGTGTTTAATGATTTAGATTGGTCAAATGCAACAGATCCTGTTGAAATTACTTTGACACTATCTTATGATTACGCAGTTTTAGAATATTAATACTCCCAAAATATATTTTTATAAAGGAAAAAGTTCTCTTAGTGAGAACTTTTTTTGTGTCTTTCTTTTTCTAATTTTTTAAAAGTTATATATTTATATACAAACAAATAAATTAAATGTTATGGCAAATTATGAATTTCCAACTGAAATTATAGACCTTCCATCGAAAGGTAAGGTTTACTCACCAGAAAACCCATTATCAAAGGGTACGGTGGAGATTAAGTATATGACTGCTCGTGAAGAGGATATACTTGCTTCCCAAAATTTGATAAGAAAGGGGGTGGTGTTAGATAAACTCTTTGAATCTGTTGTAGTAGAAGAAAATATAGATATTAATGATATTTGTATTGGCGATAAGAATGCTATTCTCTTAGCAACTCGTATTTTAGGATATGGTAAAGATTATCAAGTAGAAATAACTGACCCATTCTCAGGCGAACAACAAAAAACAAATATTGATTTAGCTAAAATACAAATAAAAGAAGTTGATGAAAATCTTCTAAATTCAGATAATAAATATGAATTTGATTTACCACTTGCAAAGAAAAAAATCATTTTTAAATTACTAACACATAAGGATGAAAAAGATATTTCAGCCGAAATACAAGCATTACAAAGGTTAAGAAAAGAAAGAGATGGTGCTGGTAGTGAAATCAGTACTCGTTTAAGATATATGATACTTGAGATTGATGGTAATAGTGATAGAGGATTTATTAATAATTTTGTTAAAAACAGTTTATTAGCAAGAGATACAAGAACATTAAGAAACTATGTACAAAAAATTAGTCCAGATTTAGATTTGAAATTCAATTTTACTTCTGAGATAACAGGTGAACAGGAGGCACTTGATATACCATTAGGTGCCGGGTTTTTTTACCCTACCGACTGATTACTCGATTCAACTTCATAATCAGATTTGGGAAATGGTTAACTTCGGTAATGGATTTACTTGGACAGAGGTTTATACTATGCCAATTCATTGGAGAAGGTTCTATTTCAAAAAATTAGTAGATAGTAAAGCAAAAGAAAAGGCTGAATATGATAAAGCCAATAAAAAAGGTGGTTCTAAGGGACCAAATGTAAGAGTGAGGAAATAACATCCTCACTTTTTTTTTACATTATATTTATAGTAGTATAAAACTATATAAAAGGAAACAGTATTATGTCAAACAACAAAATAAATGAAAATATGCTATCTCGTTTCTTTGGAGATGTATTCGATAATTTAAGAGATGGAACTGCTGATAGGTTTATCAGTAAGGTAAGAAAAAGAAAATTCCCAAAAGAAATTGTTGACTCTTTAGAAAAATTAAAAAAAGATAGAGATAATTTTGAAAAGAAATTAAAAGCTTACGAAAAAAAGTATGGTGAAACACCAAATCTTAAATAAACTATAAGGTAACTAATGGCTGACCAAAGAAGTAGATTAACGGTATTAAAAGAACTGAAAGAAGTACAGGCCGCTATTGTCAAGCTCGAAGCAAAAGGTGCAGATATAACTAAAAAACAATCCGCTGACTTAAAAAAAAGGGAGTTGTCTCAACTTAAACTAGAAGCGGAATCTGCAAAGCTCCTTCAAGATAATTTAAAAACATTTGCAGAATCAGAAAAAAGTATAGGTCAAATATCCAATAGTTACCGAGATTTTAAAAACCAACAAAAAGAAACAAATGATTTAGCCAAAGCATTAAGTGATGAGGTAACTCCTAAACAAGCCGAAGGAATAGCTGAAGTACTCAAACTGACACGAGATTTATCAGAACTTAATATTGAAGATACAATACAAATAGAAGCTCAACAAGGTGAAATAGATAATAAAATAGCTAATCTTCAAAAAGTATTAAAACTAAACGATAAAGTACTCGCCTCTCTTAAAAAACAAAATTTAGCAGGTAGTGATATTGCTAAATCAACTAAAGAAGAAAAAGAGTCATTAAAGGCAAGTACAAAAGCACAAGAACAACTAAAAGAAAAATCAGATGCTTTTTTAGAAACTTTAGAATCTGCAGTAAGACAAGTCTTTAACATTGCTGGATTTTTTGGATTAGCCTTTGCTGCAGCAGGAAAATTTGCAGGGAAAATTGCAGAAACTAATAGAGAAATAGGTAATGTTGGTGGAGGATTGGGTAATCTTTCCTATGAAGTTGGATTACTGAGTTTGTATTTTGATAATACAAATGAAGGCCTTAAAGCATTTTCACAAGAGTTTGGAAATATACCATCAGAAAGAGTTCTTGAAGATACACTCTTAATATCAAAAAATATGGGAGTATCGGCAACCGATGCTGCTAGATTACAACAAAACTTTGCTGGAGTAAATGGTGGTTCAAAGGATATTGCTAATAATATGCTTAAAACCACTCAAGAATTTGCTAATCAGAATAATCTTATACCATCACAGTTGATGGCTGATTTAGCAGCAAATACTGAACAGTTTGCATTGTTTGGAAAAGATGGTGGAAAAAATATATTAGCTGCAGCAGGATATGCAGCAAAACTTGGTGTATCAATGTCTAAAATATCAGGAATAGCAGATAATCTGTTAGATTTTGAATCATCAATAACTAAAGAATTAGAACTTTCTGCTATGTTAGGTAAAAATATTAACCTAAGTAAAGCTAGAGAACTTGCGTATGCGGGTGATTTAAAGGGAGCAACTCAAGAAACATTAAGACAACTCGGTGGAATATCTGCATTCAATCAAATGGATTACTACCAAAAGAAACAAACTGCAGACTTGTTAGGAGTTACTGTTGAAGAATTTAAAAAAATGGCAACCAATCAAGGTCAAGCCAATGATATGACTTCAATAGGAGTTTCTCAATTCGATAGTATGGGTGAAATGATAGCTAATATTGGTAATAGTTATATACCTACAATATTAACAGGAATAGCTGGACTTCTTACTTTAATGGCATTAGCAAATAAAAAAACTGGCATAATGGGAAGAATGTTTGGTGGTATTGGTAGTGCGATAGGTGGAGCAAAAGATAAACTCTTGAATTTTGTAAGTCCCAAAACAATGGGTCCTATGACCAAGATGGGTAAACCTGATATGAGATTCAAGGCAAACAAACAAGGTTCAGGTGGATTAAAATCATTAGCAGAAGGATTAAAAGCTATGGGTAACCCCAAAGTTCTTTTCGGTGCACTTAACTTAATACCAACCGCATTAGGTATGGTTGCAATGATAGCAGCAATACCAGGTATGTTAGGAATAGGATTACTCGGTAAAATAGCAGGAGTAGGTTTACAAGCATTAGGACTTGGATTATCTGCATTTGGTGCTACTGTATCTGCAGCAGCAGCTCCTATATTAGTAGGATTGGGTCTTTTATTTTTACTTGGTGGGGCATTAGTTCCTCTTGCATATGCACTTAGTTTAACTGCTCCGGTAATATCTGCATTTGGAGATGTATTAAGAGGAGCATTTGAAGGGATTGCATCAATAATTCCACCAATAGTAGATGGATTTTTATCAATCATGGGAGCAATAACTTTAGAAAAAGTAGGACAACTTGCTTTATTCTCATTAGCAGTTGTTGGATTAGCAGGTTCAATGTATTTACTTGGAACATCACTAGCATTTTTAGGAGCAGTTGGTTTACCAGGATTATTTATGTTAGCTGGACTTGCTGCAATATCTGTACCAATTATAGCTTTAGCATCTATGTTAGGAATCGGTGGTGATAATTCAGAAGAAGCTTCAGCAATAGAAAAAGGTGGAGAATCGTTAGAACAAAAAATGTTAACCGAATTAGAAGGTATGAGAGAACTACTTAAAAAAGGTCATGTAATAATGATGAATGGACAAGTAGTTGGTAAAACACTATTTAGAAATGAAGATAATAACCAAATGCAATCTACTACAATAAAATAGGAGTAAAATATGGCAAGAACAATAATGGAACTTTTTCGTAGTAATGACTCTTACAAATATGGTACATCCTATTCTGAAGTAAAATCTGATAAAGAAACTTTTATAGAACAAGAAATAAGTGGTATTAGAATCAAATCATTAGTTGAATTAAACAATCCTTTAATATATGGTAACGAGGCAACTCGTATTGCATTAAGAACTACTCCTACACTTGATGCCATCAAACAAAATGCTACAGACCCTTTCGGGTCCGAAGCTGGTGGAGGATTAATAGGTGGTAAAATAACTCAAGCAAGAAACTTTGTAAATGATAAATTAGGAATTCCATCTGCATTAACTCCATCTAAAGTATCTGATAAAGTAATAGAATTAAGAGCTGATAAAAAATCCCAAACTAATTCACAGACACCTATCACACAAGATAGTTATGGACCCAATGGTAGTTTAGTTGGTAAATTCTTAAAAGATACAGGAGGCGGTAACCCAACAACTATTGGTAAACAAGCATTAGGAAAAGGAATTGGTCTTTTAAAAGATAAAGCAAGAAAAGGATTATTTGGTGGACCACAATCAATAGATGAAGTTGTTGGTGATGATAATGCAGAAAAAATTAAAGAATACTCAAATACCAACCCATATACTAAAGTATTAAAAGATGTAAGAGAGTATAAACGAGAGGGTGGATATCAAGAATTAAAGGATTACGAAAATGAATCTCCAATTAAGTTCGCAAATGCAAGTGATAGTCAAGTAGACTTAAGAAAAGTATCACCAGCATATGCAGTTTCAAGAGGTGGGATTATGAGATTTGGAAATACTGAATATGCATTTGAAGCAAAAGATTTAAAAGAAAATAAAAAATTAAAAACACAATATAGTTCTGAAACTCCATATGCTACTCGTTATAATAATGAAGGAAAAGGTGAGCTTGTTAAAAATAGTAAAGCTGAGGAAAGTTTAGGGGAATTATATGGTTTAAATAATCTTGGTGATAATATTAATACTATAAGTGTTGCAGATGATTATTCATTAGATGAAAATGATGCATTCATTAAAGTTGGTACTGATAGTTATAATGATTTAATCCCATTATGGTTTAGAAGAAAAGGTGGAACAAAACCAATTGCATTTAGAGCAATTATATCAGGACTTACTGAATCTAGTACACCATCATGGTCTGGACAAAAATTCTTAGGTAATCCTTATTCATTTTATTTATATGAAGGAGTTGAAAGAAATATATCATTTAATCTAAAAGTTGCAGCTGCATCTCCAATAGAACTTGCTAATATTTGGGAAAGATTAAAAGTATTAACTACTTATACATACCCAACAATTAAAAATGGATTATCAAACCCTCCTATTATAGAATTTAGATTAGGTTCAATGTATAATAACAGAACTTCATTTATTGAAACACTACAATATACTATACCAGATGAAGGAAATTGGGAAACCGATGGAGAGGTAGTTGGATATTTACCAAAAATTGTTGATATATCAATGACACTTAAATTTATTGAACAAGAAGGAGCTGAACAACGAGTTTATGATTTTAATTTAAGTAAAGCAGCAGTTAAAAAAATTAATGAACAACGAGAGGTAAATTTTTCAACTAAAGAACAAGTTAACTCAAATGGTACTCTCAATCGTGCAAAACCAATGAAAGTAACAATAAAAAAACAATCAATTTCTCCAATGGGACTTGGAATCTCTGATATGAAACCACCAGTACTAAAAAGTGTAAACCCTAATGTACCATCACAAACACCACCTTCATCAGATAGTGCAACAGAAGATATAAAAACAGAAAGTGCACAATCTTCTGCATCAACTACATTAAGTGATAAAACTCCTATACAAGCTGCAAAAGAAGAGGAAAATAAATCAAACATGAATCCGATGCAATCAAAAACTTTTACATCGTTAAAAGTAAGAAGGGGTGCTAAAGTTAAAGTTGAAATCATACCAAAAAGTAAATTACCTTATTATGCTAAACAAGAATCTCTTGATAATCCAAGTTCTATATATGTAAAAAGTGAAGGTCCTCATTCTGTTAAAGGTGGGAATGTATATGTATTTGAAGAAATCTCATTTTATGGGACAAGACATCTACTAATGCATGGAACTGGTACTATACCAACAGACCCAACTCCAAGAGAACTTGCAATGGAAAGAGAATTAACTAATGCAACAAGAGGACGTAATGGTGGAACTGTGGCTAACTAAATTAATAAATTATGGCAAGTAGATATCAAAATAATAGAAGTAAAAAACTAAAAGATGGTAGAGAAGTATATCGTTCTAAACGATATCCTAAGATACCAAAAAGAGATAGTGATATTTATGTAGTAACTCAAGGTGGCGATAGGTTAGATACCCTTGCTAATCAGTTTTACAATGATGTATCCTTATGGTGGATAATTGCAGCTTCAAATAATATCCACGATGCACCCTTTGCATTAAAAGAAGGAACGATAATAAGAATACCAATAGATAAAAATACAATTTTAAATAATTTTTACGAATAGTTATGGGGTTTCCACAATTTGCAAACATAGATAACCGTATTTATAAAACCATGGTTAATAGAGCCGGTAACAATAAAGAGATGTCTGAACTTCAACCGTGGATACGAGTAACCTCAACATTACATAAATTTTTAACATTAGAATCTATTAAAAATGTAGAATCTTTCACAGAAAGATATGGTGATACTCAAAAAAGTGGTAGAGTTGGTACAGATAAAAATGGTGCATCAGTATATGCAGGCAATGAAAGAGCGTTTAGACCTTCCCCTACAATTAGTTCATTAAATATATCACAAGGAAATGAAGGTTTAAGTAAAAAAGCATCCTTTACAATTACTGCATACACTAAAGGTCAAGCAGAACTTATTATTAATTACTTCATGGAACCAGGAGTACATTGTTTAATAGAATTTGGATTCAATCAAAATCAGAGTGTATCACAAAAATGTCAATTTGGTGGAAGTGTTGAAACTAAAAGTGGTGACATTGAATATAGTGGTATACCTGGGTATGCATCCTATAAAAGTAAAGAGTCAGATGATACTTCTGCTACTTGTGAAGTTATTAGGTATAAAAATATAGCATACGTTAGAGAAAAAAGAAAACGTTCAAATGGAACTTATGATGCAATGCTAGCAATTATAACGGGTGGTAATACTAATTTTGGAGATAATGAATCTTACAACATTGATGTAGAATGTACATCCATTGGAGAACTTCCAGCATATTTACAACATCATAAAAATATACAAACAACTAATGGTAAGTCACCTATTCAATTTAGTAAAAGATTTCCTCCAGAAGAGTTTTCTGATTATGGTGATGATGATAAAGGAAGTGCAGTAGAAATAGGAAAGTCATTATTTAAACAAATGTTTAATGAATTACCTGCTCATAAGAGAATGAAGAAAGTTAGAGACCTTGTTGACCAAAAATGGGCAACAAATCCATCTAATTTTGTTAACATGGATAAGGAGATTAGAACCACCTTAACAGAAGAAGTTAAGAGTGGAATGCTTGCATTAACGAGTAATGAAAACCTTGAACAATTATCAACAGAAATCTCATCAAATGGTGTTACAGAAAAAGCCACCGCCCAACAAGGTGAAGATGCCAAAAAAAGCCTTCAAGTATCTCTATCAGATGATAATACAAAAACTGGAATAGGAGATAATGTCGTAGGAAAAATACCAAGTGACCAACCTTTATTCTCAGATAGAAGATATATTAAAGTTGCACTTGCTTTTACAATTTTAGAAATGCAACCAAATACAAGTGATGAAATACCAGTTATATGTCAAAATGGTTCAACAGTATCACCATTATATATAAATTGGCAAGATACTATTTGTAAAGGACATAAGCATATGTACTCTGTTGACCCAAATACCTTATATGTTCCGAATAAACATCATCCAAGATTTAGAATTGAAGGTGCGTTTGTCGATCCAGTTACGGAAATAAAAGAGGGTAAAGAAAGTATTACTGCATTTACAAACCCTATACCAAATTTACTTGTAGCAGATGATGACGGTAAAAATGTTACATTTAATGAAGGCCCTAGTGTAATTACAGATATGCATCCAAACACACATGATGATTTTGAAGGATATTCATACTTTCCAAGTAATACACCCTTAAAATGTGGTAGTCAAGAAAATAGTGATGCTAGTTTTAATGTTGTCGAAGCAAATGCGTTTAATTGGGGTTATTTAAGAAATCTTTATATAGATTTTGATTTTTTTATTCAAACAATACAACAAAATAGTTATTTATCAAAAGATATACTGTACACCCTTCTAAACGGGTTATCTGGTGGTGTAAATATGATGTGGGATTTTCAAATAGTTGAACAATGTTCAATTGATTATAATCAATCAAGAACTGAAAATGGAAATGATAAAGATGATTTTTATCAATGGTATTCAAGATATATAAGAGGAGCAACTGATGAGAGTGGTCCAATGCCAGGTCAAGAAGAACTTGCAGTAGTAGATTTAAGCTTTTTTGGTAAACAAACACCAACACCATCGTTAGGTATTGCTGGATTCCAATCTCGTGGATTAAAATCTCCATTTCTATCAGCAACTTTAAAATTTGATATTCCTTCTGCTATGAAAGGACAAATAACTGCACAAAGAAGAAAAGGTGGAAATACTCAAAATCCAAATTTAGAACAAAAAGATAAAAACTTTAAACAAAGTAATGATACAAAAGAACCTCTTTTTTCTTACTTAACAGATTCAGTAGGAGAAATGATTTATCATTTTAATAACCATGGAGCAGGTAAGCAACGTCAACTTGCATTACAGAAACAAGAAGAACAAAGACAAGACCAAATGGCCAAAGAGGGTGATAGTGATGCGGAATATAACGAGGCAGTTGAGGCAGAAGGACCTTGGTATAAGAAAGCTGGAAACTGGATTAGTGAAACATATCAATCTACTAAGGAAGGTACAAAAAAGCTTCTTGGATTTGATACTGAGAAAGTAGGTGAGGTAAGAAACGCAAATTATGAAATGGTTTTAGGTAATGCTAATGTTATTCCATCTACACAAGATAGAAAAGCTAATTTAGACCTTATACAAGGATTCGCTGATGTGTACACAGGTAATAACACAACTCTTGATAAAGTTGCAAAAGTTAGTGCATGGAAAGATACTCAAATTTTAAAAATTATTAGTGACTATGATGCAAGAGATGCGAATGCTGCATCTAAACAACATTCTATTATTTTACCAATAGAATTTGAATTTGAAATACCTGGTATAAGTGGTTTTAAAATGGGAGATACTTTTACAATAATCGATTTACCTAAAAAACAATATTGCGAACGATATTTTCAAGTTGTAGAAGTTAGTCATCAAATTGAACAAAGTATATGGAAAACTAAAATAAGAGGTGCAATGCGAAATGAAAAAAGTGGTTATAAAGATGGTGTTTCTCCAAAAACATATGATGATATAATATTAGCAAATAAAACCTTTAAAAAAATAGATAAACCAGAATGAGTGTAAATAGATACGATAGAATAAAAACGATAGCAATTCGTTCTAATACTAAATTTAAAACACATATACCAAAACCTACAAGTAGTGATTATAGTGTTGGGTATGTAGTTCGATATTTTATTCAAAAAGCTAACGATAAAGGTTCTCCGATATACGAAGTTAATCATCTTACTTTTAAACAGATGCAGAGTAATGTAGAATATCAAGCAATTAAATTACGATGGAGAATCTCGGGTTCAAAAACAGAAAAATATGATTCGCAAGGTAATCAAATAGATAAAGGAGTATCAGTATCAAATAGTATTTCAATTAAAAACAAGGCAAATCTTATTCCTAACTTAAAATTATATTTACCAAATTTACTACAATTTTATAAAAGTTAATATATATACATATACAAACTAAATTAGGTTATATGAGTTATTTATCAGCTGCAGAAAAACAACAATTACAATTCGATTGGAGATATAGAGGAGTATCTATTTTAAATTTACTAACAGAATCCGAAACTGATGCTATTTCAAGTGAGTTGGAAAGAATTCGAGTTAAAAGACAAGAAAACGATGTAAATGGAGAATGGGGAGATTATGACCCTTATATGTATCCACATAAAGAATCAAAATTACTTACTCGATTAATGAAACACCCTAAAATAATCCAAGCTTGTGAATTTTTAATGGATTCTAAAATATTAGGTGTTCAAACTTGGGCATACTTTAAACCACCAGGTCAATTAGGTAGAGATATGCACCAAAACATATTTTACACACAATGTAATACTAACGAAATAATAAATGTTTCAGTTGCTCTTGATAATGCAGACCCTCAGAATGGTTCTGTTTGGTATTTAGAAGGTTCTCATCGTTTAGGTAAGTTACCTATTGAAATAGATGAAGAAAGAGTAGGTTCAAATCCCAAAAATTGGAGAAGTGAGAGAGGTAAAGCATGTGTATTACCTAAAGACCATAATTTTCCACATATAGATGGTTATTTAAGAAAAGGACAAGTTGCTTTATTACATTCAAATGTAATACATGGTTCAGAAAAAAATATATCTGATAGATTCCGAAAAGCATTCTTAACTGGTTACATAAAAGAGGGAGCTAAGTTTGCAGCTGGTGCACAAATGAATAGAAAACCAATTGATGTTGGTTCTGCAAAACTTTAATGACCCTTATTTAGAATTAATATAAATTAAAAAATAATTGACTTTTTATTAGGTTTTCTCATACTTTTTTCGTATATTTACTATGTAAATAATTAATAACACTAAAAGATAAAACATGAGTAAATTAAAAAAGTTAAAATTTTCAATCAACAAAAACGAATTCACATTACCTCTTGACTCTTATAGAGAACAAACTTGGGGTGGTTCTCTTGAGAAGTATATCCATATGAGTGCAAAGAACTGTGCTTCTATAATCAAACAATTTGTTAAAAAGAATTATCCTGAACTAAAAGTATGGGCTGGTTCTGATACATATAGTGGTGGTTCTTCTACAAGAGTAAGTGTTTGTAACAAAGATGGTTCAGAAGTAGATTATTCAACTTTCAAAGAAATATCTAAATGGAAACATATATTACAAGGTGGTAACTTCAATGGTATGGAAGATATCTACGAATATAGAGAAGATAAATTGTGTACTGATAATGGCATGGAGTTGAAATACTTCCCTTCTTATATCTTTATTGATAACAAACCACAATGGGGTTCTGTTGAATATTGGTTAAATCAGTATAATGAGTATAAATCAAATATCAATAATCCTGATTACTCTAAACAAAGAGAAATTATGAATGAGAAATATAATGGTTCGTTCTTAGAAATGAATAAAACTTATATGACTAAAAAAGAATATGAAAGATGTTCATTAGTATTATCTTAGGTATTAAAAAATAATGGAATCTGCATTAAGAGTATTTGAAGAAATCCAAAAACTTTCAAATCCCTCTAACAAAAAATTAACAGATGTTAATATAATAAAGTTAGATAGGGATTCTGATGTTATATTTGTATTATTACCTGAGTGGGCTCCAAACCTACCTCCATATAACATAGCAAGATTATCATCAATACTAAATGAAGCAGGTTATAAATCATCTTGTCTTGATTTAAACATTGAAACTTATCAAGAATCTAAAAAATGGGTTAAGAAATTGGGATATAACCCCTTTAATCCAAATAATCTAAATAAGTGGGCAATAGGAGAATATGAGAAAACGTTATCAAAAGTTGTAAATCCTTTTTTAGATAAATGGATTGAAAAAATAGTAAAAATAAATCCAAAAGTACTCGGATTTACTCTATATTTTTGTAATTCTGGTCCTGTTGATTATGTAGTAAAAAAACTAAGAAAAAAATTACCAAATACAACTTTTTTTGCTGGTGGACCTGATTTATCACAAATTAAAGATAAAATCAAAAATGGTGAACTGTATTGTGATGATAACGATACTCCTTATTTTGATTATGGTATTCTTGGAGAATCTGAAATTATATTATTAGATGTACTTGAAGAAATAGAACAAGGTGTTGAGCATAAAGGAATGAAAATTCTTACTCAACCTATTAAACAAAGAATTAATCTAAATAACTTTCCACTACCAAATTATGAAAACTTTGATTTTTCTAAATATAAAATATCAGATGGAGCATTAACAGAACTAAGTAGAGGTTGTACTGCAAAATGCACATTTTGTTCAGAAACACATTTTTGGGAATATAGACAAAGAAATCATACTTCGGTTTTAGATGAAATACAATATCTTTATGATAAAGGAGTACGAATAATATGGTTTGTTGATTCATTAGTAAATGGAAATCTAAAAGAATTAAAAGAATTTGCACAAGGAGTTATTGATAGAGAATTGGATATAAAATGGCAAGGATATGCAAGATGTGATGGTAGAATGGATTATGAGTATTTAAAATTACTTAAAGATTCTGGTTGTCATTCATTATCCTTTGGTGCTGAATCTGCTAGTGATAAAGTTTTAAAAGATATAAACAAAAGAGTTACTAACTCTGAAATGGAACAAAACTTTAAAGATTGTAATAAATTAGGAATTCATATATTTTCAACATGGATTACATCATTTCCAACAGAAGATACTGAAGATTTTATAGATACTCTTGTTTTTTTAAACAGAAACACAGTAGATTCTATTTTTTTAACACCAGGATTTCAACTTACAGATGATTCAATAGTTGGTCAAAACTTTGAAAAATTTGGATTAGCACCTTTTAGTTATAATGGTGGTTGGATTAAAGATGATTATTCCTACTCAAAACCACATATACTAACAAGAGCAAAACTATTTGATATATTTGCTAAAGAATTTACAGATATAATTACATGGGATAGACCATTACTTTCAAAAATGTATAATATCTCCTTTAATAATAAATTAAATAAAAAAATAGATTATTATAGAACTGATATTAATGTATTTAAAAAAGATAATAATAACTTTAAAAATAATTTGTTACTTGAGCCGTTTTATGTATTTCACTTAATGTGGAAAATAAAAGGAGGTTTTGAAATAAATTTAAAATTTGATAAAGATATAGATTACCAAGAATATGGAAATGTGTTAGAAACAAATTACTGGTCAGATTTTTATTTTAAAATAGATGATAGTGGTAATTGGGAAACAAAAATAAAATCTAAATTTCAACAAGTACCAAATGCATTTAAGTTCATTGATTATTCTCAGAGAAAATCTCCCACAATAGAAAGAGCCAGAGTTCACGCAAAACCAAAATGGAAAGATGGCAGTAGAACTGTTGCTGAAATTAAAGAAGGTTTAAAAACTGAAAATTACTTAAATAAAACAAAAGATTTTACATTTAAGTTTGATTGGGAAGGTAGTGGATATTGGGGAGAAAAAAATAAAAACTTATTTTAATTAGGATATTAAAAATAAATTTCGTATATTTGATTCATTATGAATAAAACAGATTTAACACAACAAGATGGAATGTATTATGTAGGACACTTAATCGATATCGATGGAAGTGGTTATGTAGATGAAGAAACTGCAGAACTAATCCTATTAGAACATAATGCAGGAGTTACTGAATGATTATAGTAGAAACTAATAAAGAGAAAGACCAATTTCTCGAATATTGGAATAACGAAGAA
>MDTC01020731.1_pt1 | contig 13995 bp, 11 predicted proteins | sample 811181 | NCBI WGS metagenome assembly MDTC01 (sample SAMN05326644, study PRJNA326480) | marine metagenome | isolation source: seawater | place: Pacific Ocean: North | collected 2011
AGACCAAGGATCCATTGAATCAGGGAGAAGCTTGTCTGCAATTGAACTTCAAGAATGGGAAGGCACCGGATTGGATTTTTATCAAAAATTCGCCGGGGACCCCAAGCGAGGCGGTGTTTTGTATATACGTGAGACTGAAGAACTATTCACTGGTGTTATAACTGCACTCGATGATAAAGGAAGAAAAGAAGCACTTCTAAATTTTGTGAAAGGAAAGTACCATGGAACAATTTCAAAATGGAACGAAAAAGGTGATCTTTGGCAGGAAGGTGAGTTCGACAGAGGAAATTTGGTCCAATTTTCCATTAAGGAAGGTGAGCCTTTTGATGGTAATCAAATTATAGATTTATCGGAAGATCCAAGTATGGTAAATTTACTGTTTGGTGAATAATTAATCAGACACTAATTATAAGCCTATGGCACAACAAGTGCTCAATCAAAGATTATAATCAGCTTAATCTTGGAACATTCAAACTCTTATCAAGCAAATTAAAGAGTGCGGTAGCGTATCTGTATATGAAATAATTGTTCTACAAATCGATTTGAAACTGTTTAATTTTGTTTCGCAAAGTTCTGACATTTAACCCAAGTTTTTCTGCCGTATGAGTCCTGTTTCCAAGACAAGCTTTAAGAACATTGAAAATATGCCTTCGCTCGACTTCATCCATTGATTCGAACTCATCATCATTTTTGAGAGACGGCAAATTTTCCGCAGCATTGGAAATGACTTTTTTTTCTGCTTTTAGTCTTCTCAAACCCAACAATTCTGGTTCAATTTGTTTACCAATTTCAGCCAATATAACAGCTCTCTCAACAGCATTTTCGAGTTCCCTTACATTTCCAGGCCATCTGTGGGAATTGATTGATTCTTCACATTTTTTTGAGAAGGAAATTTTACTAATTCCATGCCTCCGAGAATGTCTTGTTAGAAAAGTTTTCGCTAAAATTAAAACATCTTCTTCACGTTCCCTTAAAGGCGGCACGAAAAGCGGAAAAACATTCAATCGATAGTATAAGTCTTCACGGAAGTCTCCATTTTCAACTTGTTTCATTAAATCACGATTGGTTGTCGCTAAAACTCTAACCTTTACCTTGATAGTCTTATTTCCCCCAACCCTTTCAAACTCTTTTTCCTGAAGTACTCGAAGAAGTTTTGCCTGCAATGCCGGGGCGATTTCACTGATCTCATCTAATAAAATGGTTCCTCCATCAGCCAACTCAAACCTCCCCTCCCTCCGTTCAGTTGCTCCAGTAAAAGCACCTTTTTCGTGGCCAAAAAATTCACTTTCCATAAGTGTCTCCGAAATTGCTGCACAATTTACTCTGATATATGGCTTTTTCGAAAGCATACTACTTCGATATAATTCGCGTGCCACTAGTTCTTTACCGGTTCCATTTTCTCCCGTTATCAGAACACTAGCTTCTGTCTTTGCGACCTTTTCTACAAGACTTTTAAGTTTAATAATCGATGTACTTTCACCCACAATATCGGAGGATCGAGAATCGCTTTCTTCGACATAATATTTAGTGACACTCTTCATTTTATCGAAAGAAGCAACCTTATCTACAACTACCTCAATTTGATCAAAAGAAAATGGTTTTACAACATAGTCGAAAGCACCCATTTGCATGCATGTGACTGCTGACTCCACAGACCCATAACCAGTCATCATTACAACCATCGGACTATCTGTTTTTGCCATTAATTCTTCTAGTAGATCTGTGCCCTCTCCATCAGGCAAACGAAGATCTAAAAAAACGAGATCGAACGTATCCCTTGTCAAAATCTTACGGGCACCTTTCAAGTCTCCAGTAGAAGCAACAGAAAAACGCTTATTTCGCAATTGAGTTTCTAACGCTTTACGGATCATTAGTTCATCATCCACTACGACTATTTTTTCAATTGCCATAAAATTTCTTATAGTATCTTGTAAGGTTTTGTCGATGTTTTACTAGGTATTTTTTTCCTAGTTCGAATAAGTCTTTTGCATTAATTTTCTTAAATGAGCCATGTATCCTACTCACAAAGCGGTGAAGATATGGTCTTGAGATATCTATTAAAAGCCGATGGTATTGATTTGAATGCAGGAGGATTCTTCGTTGATGTGGGAGCTCACCATCCTAGAAGATTTTCGAATACTAAATTTTTTTACGACCTTGGATGGTCTGGTATTAATTTAGATCCAAATATAGGCATCAAAAAACTTTTTGACATGGAAAGACCTAGGGACACAAGCATTGAAAAAGGAGTTTCGGATAAAAAGGAATTGAAAAAGTTTTACGAGTACAATGATTCTGCTTTAAACAGCGTGAATGACCGTTCCAATGAGTTTAAAGGTACGAAAGTAAAATTAGAACAAGTGAGAGAAGTTGAATTTACTACATTAAGTGATGTTCTCGAAGAAAACCAAAAGTTCGATTTCGACAAGACAAACTTTTTAAGCATTGATGTTGAAGGGCATGAAATTGCTGTTCTTTTTGGCAACAAGTGGGAATACAACATATTTCATTATGTTCTAGTCGAAGAAAAATATAATGAAATCGGAATGAATAATGATTTAAAAATATGTAATTTCCTCAACGAGATTGGTTATATTTTCATCGCGAGGACTGGTCTGACTTCATTTTATAAACTATTAACATAACTGAAGTTATGGTAATTTTTATTTTTTATAATAATTTCCTATTAGTTGAAGCTGTATAACATTAGAAATTATCTTTTTAACTAAAAAAGATTTTTTAAACATTGCAAAGTGTTAATAATTGGATGGTATTATTTTGAAATATAAAATGGAATGTTTGTTATTCCTGTTTTGAACACCTTCCCATCATACATCTTTGTGCCCTTTGATTTTGATGACTGCATCAAAAGGGGAAAAAATTATTCAGTTGAATTTTTGTAAGGTAATGAATGAAAAATGGTCACATCGAAGAATGATTAAATTTGCAAGTTAGAGGCGTTTGTATTCCAATTGGATTGAAATCAAATTTCTGGATTATCCAATTAAAAAACACCTGCTCCCACGAACTTCGAAACTGATAGCTTGGAATTTATGAATGGGAAAAAACGAATGTCTAAAATTATAAAAGAATCATCAATGGACAAAAGATTTTTGAAATGTTTCGGTTCTGTTTAGATTCTGCTTAGAAATTGAAACAACTATGTATTGAAATTTAAATTCTCTCGTTGAAGAATATACTGAAGTTAAATCTTTAAAAAATATCTATGAAGATCGGTTGCAATCTGATGAATGCTTTAAACAGGAAAATTACTTGTGCAGACTTTAAATGTTTGAAATTAAATTTCTTCATTAAAAGGATAGTATTCCAGAAAAAACTCTTTTCATGTTCGGTAAGTAACTAACGATTTTCAAGTTGAATATATACATTACAGCAAGCCAGTTAGAAGAAAGTCCCTACCCTCTTTGGCATGATTTTCTAAAAAAATTATTGCTTCTAAAAAACACTTTCATATTAACGGAAGCATCTTTAAATAATCATGAAATAGAAGATTTATCGATAAGCTTGAAAAAAACCTACGGTCTTGCGGAAGATCTCAATTTTGCTTGGGAAATTGAGGATAACAATAAAAATAATGTGCTTCTTGATTTTCATGCCAGTTTAGCTTCAATGGAGAAATTTTCTGATTTTAAAAAAGTCGGATTCATAGGATTTAAAGATAATTTTGAAGAGAAAATCAATTATTATTCTTCTTTCGAATTCGATCTTTTAATAAGTGAGTTTTTACCTGATGAAATCCCACATACGCTCAATGAAAAGGAAATTTCTTTTTTCATAAGCACTTTCTACTTCCTCCCACCCCATCCATCATCGTTTAAAATTACCAAATCTATTGAGGATCAAATTTTAATTATTATCGACTCTCATTCAGTTACTTATAAAGACAAAGATCTTAAATACCTTAGAATATTGGATCGGTTTGAAACATTTAAGATTTTGGATGTTGGTAAAACAACTTTTTGTCAACCTACATTGAGTGCATCTTCAATTTTTTTCGCAAATATCAGCCCACAATATAAACATTGTTTTCGGATATCATCACCAATAAAAACTGAAGATCTGAATCAAAGAATTGATCTGGAAAGTCCACTTAGAAATATTTTCTTTAAAACAAATTACCTCGAAAAAGACCTCATTTTCAAACAAAACGAACTTTCCTTACGAGGTAAGTTAAATGGTATTCTTAATCAAAAAAAGGAAGAAGGAAGCAAAGAATTTGCCTCAAACCTTGACCCAAATGAAGAATTTTCGAGATTTCTGGGTTCAATAGAAGGAAAAAATAATTGTGCTGCCCTATTTAATTTTCCTCGGACTTTCGGTAAAGAAAGAATCAAAATAGTTCAGAAATCTTTTTTTCCCAACTGGATTTTTAAACCGACGACTGAAGCATTCTTATTCCACTTAATTAGTACTAGAATTGAAGAAGAAAAAAGCGGAGAAACATCGTATAGTTTTCCAGAAGAAGTTTTTGATTTCATCATGGATTCCTATTTTCTTCTACAAATTCTCGATAGAAATAATTTATTTCTTTCAAATTTCTTAAAATTGTTTGACCTTACTTCTGAGAATGTCCTTGAACGTTTTCACAAAATAACAATTTCTGCTAAAAGTAATTTTGTTGAAAATATTCCTGCAGTTGCCGATTGGTACTCTGAGATTGCTTACAAGTTGATTAAGCAAGAACTCCGTTTTACTTTTTCCGCACAGAAGCCCTCAATTAATCAAAAAACTGCTTCCACTCTCCTGCGTTTTATTCATCTTGGAGATTCCAATCAAAAAGATTCGGTGAATAAAAAAACGCGTATTGTTACCATTCTGATTATTTCGGATCAAGGCGACTCCGCTCTTGAATTTTGCAGGCAAGAGAAAGAATCCTCTGACAGGAATATTATTTGTGTCACTTCTGCTCTTTGCTTTGGAATTCGCGGTGAAATTGATAATTGCAAGAAAGCTCTTTTGCTCTACGAATTTAAAAATGCTCAGTACGGAAAAGATTATGTTTCTGTAGCTTATTTTTTTGCCAGTTTCTTGGCTGGGATTTACGAGAATGAGTTTATATTGAATACCATAAAGAGTTACAACTCACGCAAACCATCCAAAGAATGGTGGCAAACCGAACTTACTACCTTAGCTATACTTAAAACTATTCCTGAATCGCTTTCCCCAAATCTAATTTCTGTTTGTAAGGACTACCTATCTGTAAATTTAAATTTCAATGAAAAAGACTTTGTGATCCTTCACTCCTCAAATGAAACGGAGGATAAAGCTACCTTGGTTTTAAGGAAAATAATTCCTCTCCTTATCTAAGTCTGGTTATCTTGTTAATTTTGAGAATTTCTCACAATTCTTGATTCTAAATTATTCAATTCAATACTAGCTTTTTTCAAAACCTTCCTAATCCTTTCACTAATTTTGGGGAATTTTTAGTTTAGCGAGTACAAAAATGAAAGTTTAAGATGACTACTACTTTCGATGGTCCATTCACAAATTGGAAAAATACGTCTAATAAATGTGAAGGTTACCAGTGCGAAGAAATTTTAGCTAAGGTTCTTAAAACTTCTCTCGAAGTTCAGAAAGGTGTTTTTGCCTATGAGCGAGATTCCATAGGATTTACTGAACGCTCTTATAATTGGCCCTTGCTTGCAAACCTCCTATGCGAAGCACTTCGAAATAAAGGAAAATTAAGCGTATTGGATTTTGGTGGTGCGCTTGGAAGTTCATACTTTCAGCACCTGCCAATGCTTTCGGATTGCAACTTGTCCTGGCACATAGTGGAACAAAAACATTTTGTTGAAGCAGGAAAAAAGTACTTTGAATCAAAATCACTGCACTTTCATGACTCGATAGAAGAATGTATCTCAAGAATCAAAATAGATTGCATACTACTTTCTAGCGTCATGCAATACCTAGACTCTCCCTCCCTAATAATTGATAAAATCCTATCAATCGATGCTGAAAAAATTTTCGTAGATAAGACTATAACGAATGATTCTGGCAAGAACAGAATTTACATTCAGAAGGTTTCCCCTGCAATTTACAGTGCGTCTTATCCATGTCGCTCTTTTTCTGAAAAATGGTTGATTGGCAGTTTCTTGGATCACTATAATATAAAGACGAAATTCAATAGTCTTCCGTTTGAAGAACTAAAGTTCATTGATTCAAATTTCAGAGGATACATTTTTCAAAAGCGATATGATTAAGCTCATTACTAAGATTCTAACTCATGAGTCATTTAATTGTCGCCCACCAATTCTGTTAGATATTGTAGAATCTGGTGACACATTCCTATTATGGAAACAACTTATTCCTTTTTTTCATCTTATCGCTTTTGAGCCAAATGAAAGAAAGAGGCACGCTCTGGAAGGTGAAAATTTAATTTTTATAAATCCTACTTTGAAAAGTAAATCATGATCGATTTCAGACAAAATGGTCATCACTCTTAAAAACTTGTAAGATGGTTTTATGGTCACTCTAATTGAAATTTAATATGAGTAATAATGAACTGGATTTAGTATCTTTAGAAAAAAATTTGATTAATGATTTTTTAGAAAGTCTTCTAAAAGATCCTAGTCATTTGGGCTTTGCTAAAAATTTTGGTTCACAACTAATAAATGAACAAAGAAAACAACTAATAAAAGGAGAGTTCTTTGCCCTGTTGTCACAACATTTTGGGAACCGAGCATCAAGAATTCTCAAGCAAGGACAATGGGGACATGAATCTAAGCCGGATTGGTTTGATCATAGGCATCATTTTCTTAACCCAGATGAAGAGTTCAAAAATTCATGGACAGAATCGATTTCCCTAGTGTTGAGGCTTTTGCCAAGGAATGGAAGTGTTCTGAATTTATGTGCAGGTGACGCCTTTTATGACCACTACTTCCTCAAAAATTCTGCTTCTCGCATAACTTGCGTAGATTTAAAGCCTAAAGACGACTTCAAGGATTATTTAATTAAAAAACACACTATCCATGAAAACGTTGATTATATTTTTGAAGATGTCCTGAGTTTCAAACCTAGAAAAGTAAGGTATGACATAGTATGGATAAGGGGAGCTATTGAACACTTCTCGGGAAAGAATCAAATTAAAATCTTCGAGCTAGCAAAGGAATCACTCAATGAAGGAGGTTGGTTTGTGGGAGACACGCCAGCAAATCCAGCAAAACAAGCTACCAAACAACATGCTATGCATGAAAACGAATGGTCAAATGTTAATGAAGCTGAAGAAATTCTCAGAAATTATTTTAGTGAAATTCATGTCTACTCTCTTTTTTGTAACTGTGACGGAAGGGAAACCATTTTCTGGAAATGTCGTTAAAGCATTTTCTGAGGGCTTCGTAAAATTATGTTAGATGAACACCTTCTTAGGAAAATCACAGGTCATGAGGTCTTATTAAAAAAACCTCCGGTTTTACTTGATATTGGAGCATCTGGTGACACATTCCCGTTATGGAAACAGCTTATTCCTTTTTCTCATTGTATCGCTTTTGAGCCAGATGAAAGAGAAAGGGACGTTTTGGAAAGTACCAAAAATAATTGGAAAAAATATACTTCCTTTCGTTCGGTTGCTACATCCGAATCAATTGAAAACCTAGATTTTCATCTAACCGAATTTCCTTTTTGTTCAAGTACACTAAAACCTGATAATAAGTCTCTTGCGGATTGGGACTTCGCGGATTTGTTTGAAGTGCAAAAAACAGTTGCTATCGAAGCCTCAAACATTGATCGGACTCTGTCTGAAGCCGGAATATCCCACATCGATTGGTTCAAAACTGATAGCCAAGGTACAGATTTAAGACTGTTTGCAACTCTCTCCGAAAAATTGAGAAGAAATATAGTGGTTGCTGATTTTGAACCAGGAATCATTGATGCTTATGTCGGTGAAGATAAACTTCATCATGTTATGGCCTTCATGGATAATGAACCCTTTTGGGTCAATTCTATGGAAATAAAAGGATCGAAGCGGATTCTTAGTTACGACCTGAATAAGTCCGAGATTGACCATAAACAATTAATTACAAACCAGAAAACTTCCCCCTGTTGGTGCGAAATTTCTTACTTAAATGACATGAAATCATCTGCTATTAACCTCAGAACTCTCTTACTTGGTTGGGTTTTTTCAACGTTATTGGAACAGCATGGTTTTGCTTTGAGAATCTGTCGGAAAGGTGATGAATTTTTTAAGGATAAAATTTTTAAAGAGCTTAGTAACTACTCAATTTCTCTCCTCTCTTGACTCATCATTTTTGTTGCCATTTCGATCATCGCTACCTTATACGAGCCATTGAAATGGTAGATAGCCTCAAAGCACAAGGCTTTGATTTCAAATTATGGGTGCTTTGTCTCACAGATGAATGCAGAAACGTTTTAGATTTCATGAACTATCCGGAAATAGAGTGCGTGAATCTTCAAAAACTTGAAAGCGGTTACACTGAACTAAAAAAAATTAAAAAAAATAGGTCCACTGCTGAATATTATTTCACCCTTTCACCACTTTGGCCAAAGTGGCTTTTTGAAAATAAGCCCCACATTGGGTCGATAACATATCTGGATGCCGATTTGGAATTCCATTCATCCCCACAACCACTCATTGATGAAGCGAAAGACTGCTCAATAGGAATAATCGAGCATCGTTTCCACCCAACTTTCGACATTAGTAAATATTCAGGAAGATTTAATGTAGCATGGGTTCACTTCAAAAAAGACAAAGAGGGTTTGCGTTGCTTGAATAAATGGTGTGACCAATGTTTGGACTGGTGTTCAGATCAACCTGCAGATGGTAAATTCGCCGATCAAAAATATTTGGATTCATGGCCCGATGAATTCAGCAATGTTCACATTTATTCAAATCCGGGAGCAAATTTGGCACCATGGAATTTAAATACTCATAAAATTACTTGCAGAAATGGTGAATTATTCTCCAATAACGAAAAGATAATCTTTTATCATTTTCACATGATCAAGGCCTACGATGGGAGTCATCTTTCCACTTCACTGGACATTTACCGTGTTGATGTGGAACTAAAAAAACAGATAGTTAAGTATCTGTATCGTCCATACATAAAAAAACTATTGCAAAGAGAAAAGCTTCTCCGTCAACTTGGTTTCAAAATGAAGGCTATACAGTCTTGCAGAGAATATTCCGAATTAAATCAAAAACCGCCTTCAGATTCAGAGATCAAACAACGTGTGAAAAACGGTGATCTGCTTGAGATTTAAATGATTTGATGTCCATTAAAAAAAAGAAATGGATTTTCATTTACGGTCCTGGAAGGACTGGTTCTACATACTTGCTGAGACTTATTAGAAAAGTTGCAAAGTGTAGCGTGAGTGATTGGGGGTTGGGATCAATCTTGAAACCTTTCACATCGATGCCGGGTGGAATTGATAAAGAGAAGTTCCTTCAAGACTTGGCTAAAAACCTTCTTGAATCAAGCAGGAGAAATGATGTGGGACAACTAGACCTAGTGATAAAGTCTGCCTCTGGAAATGCAGAAGAATTTGAATGTTATCAAAAAATGTTTGGACCAGCTCAAAGAGTAATTTTCACAATTCGGGAACCATCGGGTTATATGGCCTCTGCGATAAGAAAATTCTCCGATCACAATATCGAAGACCTTCAAATATCCTACCTTACCATGCTATCCTTGTATCAATGCATTGGTGGAGAAATCTTTGACTACAAATCAAAATTAAAAACTGAAAACTACCTGAATTTTTTATCTCCCTTAAATTTCGAAAGCGAGGGTTTGGAAATTTTCGAATTTAAAGGTAAGAAAGCGGATGATTTGGTGACGGAGGAAATGAATTCGGCCTATGAAATTTTGCTTCGAGAAAACCAAAGATTTATTTTTAAGATTTGAAAGTAAGCGCAATTATATCCACTTTTAATTCTTCGAAATTCATAGGGAGCTGCATTTGGAGTTTGCTGGATCAAACTCTCTATCAAAAAGGAGATCTTGAAATTATTATCATCGATAGTGGTTCGGAGGAGAACGAAGACAAAATTGTAAAGCAATTTCAAAAGTCGCACCAGCGAATCAAGTATTTAAGGACCGAAAAAAGAGAAACATTGTATCAGGCATGGAATAGAGGAATTTCTTTGAGTGAGGGAGAATTCATTACCAACGCAAATACTGATGACACTCACGATGAAGATTGCCTAGAGATTCTGTCTATCGAGCTCTCTCAAAACAAGGATTTTGGTTTGGTTTACGGAAATGTCAGAAAAGTTTTTAATTCAAAAGAGACTAAAATCTCGGTGACATCGATAGAGTGCAAATCACAAAAATTTTTCTCCGGTTCTTTATTCGTCCATTATCCATATGGTGCTCAACCAATGTGGAGAAAATCACTGCACGAAAGAATTGGTCTTTTTAACTCAAAATTGAGTGCAGTGGGAGACTATGAATTTGCCCTGCGATTAGTTGAAAATGGTATAAATTCCAAATATGTGCCTAATGCATGGGGAAATATGAGGTGGAGAACCAATGCTATATCAACCACTGATTCTACTGCAATAAATGAAAAGGTTGCTTTACATGAAAGATTTCGAAATCTCCACTCAATTCAAAAGGCTTATCTTCCCTACCTCCCCACTCTCCCTAAATACTCCAATGAAAATTATTTCAACGAATGTTTATTGGATCTCGGATTGAGAGGGTCGTGTTTTTTTTCCCAATTTTCTGAAGTGAAAAGTCAAACCGATCTTTCTCTGCTGAATTTTGCATACAGTGCAAATATTTCTGACAGAAGGCTCTTAAACAATAGGCTTCTTTATCACTTACTAAGCGGAGAAGAAGTTGATGCGTCTACAATTGAATATTTAAAAAAATCAGTGTGTGATATTTGCAATCATAATTTAACTCTTTTTGAGGGTAAGAACAAAAAAGGAAAGTTTCTTCTTTTTGGCCCCTCTTATGATTTTCCTTCTGAAATGGAACTAAAGGAAACTTCTTCCTCTTACCTCAAATTTAAAAAGGAAAGACAGGATGATGAATTTACCAAGATTCGAATTTTTAGCTTTGATTTAGAGAAGTTTTTCAACTGTAATTTTAAGGATTTCACAATTGATGATCTTATACTATTCGATTCGATCTTTATTTGGGGAATGGCTGATAAAAGTAAGATTTTTATCAATTTGCTTGAAAGTTCGATTCTTGAGAAAATAAGTCTTATTGATTCGAACCCCCTTTTAAAAGAGCAAAGGCTTTTTGAAAAACCAATCTTATCATTTTCCAAAATTAAAAAGAATAACGACTTTACCAAAACAGCTTTTATTTTGGGGATGAATTCAATCCACAAGCGAGAAATAGAAGAACAGATAAGGGAAAAATTCATAAATCCAACTATTTTCAACCTTTAAATTTTGAATATTCTTCATATTTCAACCTTTCTTCAAGGAGGTGCTGGAAAAGTGGTCATCGATCTAGCTGTCGATGCCATGAAAAGAGGTCATTCAGCCACCATCGTTTGCACAGAAAATAGTATCGGTGACTATGGAAATTATGAGAGTCATATCCAGCAAATAAAAAAAGAGAGGATTCCCCTACTCTATCTAAATTCCACCTTCTCCAGAGAGCTATTCTTAAATATTAAAGCGGCAAAGAATTTAATGATTCAAGGCGTTTTAAGTGATATTGACCTCATTCATTCACATGCTTCGATTCCCTCTTTGGTATCTATAATGGCTTCTTCCTCAACCCCCAAAAAAATACCTATTCTTCAAACTATGCATGGCTGGGGCATTTATAAAAACAAACGACAAGAAAAACAGGATGTTACAATACTCAATCTCGTGGATCATGTTGTCACGATCTCAGAAAGTTCGCGAAATCTTTTAGTTTCAAAAGGAGTAGGAAAAAATCATTGCTCAGTCATTTACAATGGAATCACGAAAAGTGACTCTTGTAACAAACTAGAGAACGACGAAGACTTAACATGCTTAAATCGATTCAAAAAAGAAGGATTCAAAATCATTGGCATAGTGGGCACTGTTGATAAAAGAAAAAATCAGGAAATTCTTCTAAAAGCATTGCTACTCCTCCCACGAGAAATTAAAATAAAGGCATTCATAGTAGGTGAAGGCAAAACAATACCAGTGCTTGAAAAGTTTTGTGAAATTAATCAATTAAATGATACCGTTCATTTTACAGGTTATAAAAAAAATGGAAGGGATTTCATTCGTTCGCTTGACTTGCTCCTCAGCACATCTTTGTCCGAGGGTGGGCCTCCGATATCAGTAATCGAAGCGTTAGCAGAGAATATTCCAGTAGTAGCTTCTATGACTCCGGAACATATTGAAGTAATTGAAAACCAAAAAAACGGATTCCTTTACAATTATAAAGATGCAAAGAATTTAGCCGACACAATTATTAATGCTTTGAATCACAATAATCTGAAAGAGATTACCGAAAAAGCGAAAGAATCTTTCCAAGAAAAATTTGTTTTTTCTAAAACCCGTAATCTCTACCTTGAACTCTACAACAAAATGGTTGGAAATCCTTCACTCAGGAAATCGCCAAGCTCGACTTCGCGTTTGCTTTACTAAGTTGTGGAGGATACGGGATGATAAGTTCGGCATTCATTAGAGAAGCACTTCAGGAATCTGTCATTTATGTTGAAGGTGCATTACAATTTTGATTTGGAATCAAAGGAAAGAGGTGGAATCAACACCCAATAATATCTACCTTTTACAATGAAAATTGGATTCGTGCCAAAAAGCGAGATTTCTCAAGGGAGTAAGCAAGTAGAAAACTCCTGCTATTGGTAAACAATTAAATTTTTTCATTAAATGCCTTGATTTCTTATTTTATTAAAGTAAAAATTCGGAGTGGTTAAGGACAAAGCAAATTCAATTAAGTGGGCAATTGATGAATTGACCAATCAGCGCGAGCAGTTAGAGGGCAAACTTCAGGTCGCTCGCAAGAGAGATGAAACAAGTGCATTAATTGAGGAGGTGTTTGCTCAGAAAGAGGCTTTACAAACCAGAATCGCCGCACTTGAAGACGGTCTGAAAATATCTTCGGAGCTTGTAGAGATGCCCGTTTCTGAGATTGAAAATGAGGTGTCGAAATTAAATGATAAACTTGAGATTGCACAAGAACGACTTGAATCACTGGAGCAAGAAGAATACTTTGCGGAATTGGGTAACAAGCTAAATCGCTCGATTGAAAAAGGAAACGAAATTCCAAAATCTCCTTCTGTAGAAGATCTTTCCGAGAAACTCCCCGACTCCTCTTCGACTAATTTCGAAAACACTGAATCCGTTGTTGAGCTTAGCCATGAAATTATTGACTCTTCCCTCTCCGGTGAAAAAAATCCCACTGCCATGCTTATGAAAACTACTAGTAATCGAGTCACATCTAACGATACCGATGACACTGATTCTGGAACACGAATCTCTCAAGAATTCTCGAGTAATCCAGTTGGAAACCCTAGTTCTTCAGCAAATGCCCAAGCTTCTTCCCTGGAAGAGACTGCGTCCAGACTTGGAGTTGAACCAGAATTTCTAAAAGAAAAAGGTATTCAAGCTATTTTAAGAATGGTTGCAAGAAATGGTGGAAAACTCTCTTTTCCTTTGGAAGTTGACCAAACAATTTAAGGCAACCAAAAATGAATTTTTTAATGGTTCCAAGCGAACCATTTTTTTTGTCTGTTTGTAATTTTGCACTCAAATTCCTAGTAATAATTTATTTGTTTTAGTCTTATACTAAATAAATAGTGATCAATGGAATCTTTAAGAATAAAAAGTTCAGTCATAGTGTTTTTGGTGTTACTTTTCCATTTTTATGAATTATATGGGGAAAAAGAGCGAACAGGCTCCCTAATCATTCGTGAATCAAATTCTACAAATGAAAAATCAGAGATTTCTAATACAAGAAGTTCAAAAAACCTAGATAACCCGCCAAAAACAATTTTTCCCGAAATCAAACCATTCAAAATTGAACTCATGCTTGATGGATTCATTGAAGATCC
>MDTC01256517.1_pt1 | contig 13991 bp, 15 predicted proteins | sample 811181 | NCBI WGS metagenome assembly MDTC01 (sample SAMN05326644, study PRJNA326480) | marine metagenome | isolation source: seawater | place: Pacific Ocean: North | collected 2011
ATAAAATAATAAATAAAATAAAATAATAAATAAAATAAAATAATAAATAAAATAAAATAATAAATAAAATAAAATAATAATAAATAAAATAATTAAAGATATCTTGAGAATTTATATAAATAATGGAAGGAGAGGATAAAAAACGATCATTTGATAATCTTAATTTAAAAGATAATTTATTAAGGGGAATATACTCATATGGATTTGAAGTTCCATCACATATTCAAACTTTAGCAGTTCCAAAATTAATTTCTGGTAAAGATCTAATTGCACAAGCACAATCCGGAACAGGAAAAACAGGAGCATTTTTAATTGGTGCTTTACAGAAACTAAAATCTGAACTAAATGAAACTCAAATATTAATTATTAGTCCAACACGAGAATTAGCAATGCAAACATCAAGTGTAGTTGAACAGTTAAGTAACTACATGGACGAAGTTAGTACACTAGAGGTTATTGGTGGAACAGATATGTATCGATGTAGAGATGAATTAAGTAAACAACCTAAAATAATTATAGGAACACCTGGAAGGATTTTAGATATGATCGAAAAAAGATATTTATTTACTGAAAAAATACATACTCTTATTTTTGATGAAGCAGATGAAATATTATCATATGGTTTTAAAGAGACTATTTATAATATTGTGAGATCGATCCCTGAAAAAACTCAGATTTGTTTATTTAGTGCTACAATGCCCTCTGAAGTTATCGAATTAACAAAACAATTTATGAATAATCCAGAATCTATACTCGTAAAGAAAGAGGAATTGACCCTCGAAGGAATAACTCAATTTTATGTAAATGTAAAAGTAAATGATTGGAAATATGATGTTCTTAAAGATCTATATGATACAATTAATATTGCACAATGTATCATATATATTAATTCGAAAGCAAAATTAAATGATATTTATGAATCACTCAATAAAGATAACTTTCCTGTATCTTGTATTCATGGAGAATTATCTTCAGATATCCGTCGTTCTGTTATGGATAATTTTAAATCTGGTAAAACCAGGATTCTTTTATCAACTGATCTTCTATCAAGAGGTATTGATATCCAACAATTATCATTAGTTATTAATTTTGATATTCCTAAATCGAAAGAAACCTATATCCATCGCATTGGAAGGAGTGGAAGATATGGACGGAAGGGTGTAGCTATTAACCTTATTACTGATAGAGATATATCTATGATGACAGATATTGAATCTTTTTATGAAACTAAAATTGTTGAAATGCCTCAAAATATAAATGATTATTTGAGTGTTTAATACTTAAGAAATCTCTGCGCGTATATATGATAATATTAAAATTATAGACTAATTTAAATGGTAGAGGAAATTAATTTAGATTTTGATGGAGACAATAAACAAATTAATTTAGATAATAATATTGGAGATAGTTCTATTAATGTTAAAAGTAATCAACCAGATGATAGTTTAATAGGAGTTGAATTATTGGCAAATAAAGTGACCAGTAAATTAGATAATACTGAAGGTTATTCAAGTGGAGAAGAATCAATCAATACTAAGAAAATAAAGGAAGATTATGATTTTTTCAACGATAATGATAAAGGTAAAATCTCTCCAAATGATATTGAATTAAATAATGATAATCTTGAAGATCCACCTCAAAATAAAAGTATTCCTATTAATGATCCTATGATGGATTCAATTAAAGGGTCAGAAAGTGGATTTAAAGCAATCTCTTCAATGAATTCTCAAGAAATAAAGAATGAGAAAATTGATTTAATTTATAAATTTAAAAAACTAGAAGATCAAGGGATTAGAACAACTATGAATTATAATATGAACTCTCACTTAGAAGATATGCGAAATGAATATTTAAAATTAAGAAAACAAAGGGAAGTCGATAATTCAGTACGATTTCAACGCAAGGTCATGATGGCTGCTATTACAGGATTAGAATATTTAAATAATAAATTCGACCCTTTTGATGTTAAACTTGATGGATGGTCTGAATCAGTCAATGAGAATATATATGATTATGATGAAGTATTTGAAGAACTTGCTGAAAAATATGGAGGGAAGTCTGATATGGCACCAGAATTAAAATTATTAATGATGTTAGGGGGAAGTGCTTTTATGTTCCATCTAACAAATACAATGTTTAAATCATCGATACCTGGTATGGATGATATCATGAAACAAAATCCAGATTTAATGCATCAATTTGCGAAAGCTGCTGTAGGTTCGATTGGTAAACAACCTGAACAGGGTCAAAATCATAGTGGGGGAGGAATAAATCTCCAACCTCAACATCAACCCCCAAGACAAACTAAATCTCCTAAAAAGAAGAGTACGAAGCTCGATATGGAAGGACCTGAAGGTTTAGATAATATTATTAATCAAATGAATATTCAACCAAGCGATATACCTGATTTAGATAATATCTCTCTATTAAGTGGAGATACAGATAGAATCAGTAATAGGAGTGATGGCGGATTAACACTTAATATGTAATTTCAATTTTCCCTTCTACTTCCTTTACTTTCTTCTCTTCTTCTTCTTCTTCTTCTTCTTCATCTGTAGTTTCATCCTCATTTTCATCATCTGTTTCATCATCACTGCTATCTGATTCATCTTTGTCATGATTTATAATTACACTAATAATAAGAGCAAAAACAAGTGTTAATGCAATGGAAGATATTATATCTCGAGTGGCCATAAAGAAAGCACAAAAAACGAAAAATCTTCGAAATGTTGGATTATCTGTTATTTCTTGTTTCTTTTTCTCATCTAATTCTCCAATTATAAATCTCCCGCCAATTGTTAGAGTGATCATCATCAATCCAATAAAAAACTTATTTGTATTTACTTTTTCTAAATAAGAATTTGCTTTTTCCATTTAATATATAAATTATAAAAAAAATATATATTACTATTAATATGGTTGTTGTAGGATGCTCTTTAGATGAAGCCTATGGAATATTAAGTAAGAAAAAAGATAAGAATAAGAAAGAGAAAAAGAAAAAAATATTAAATGTAAATGGTTATGAAGAGACTCAAAAAGAATATAGTCCTGTATCAAAAATAGGACATATTGAAGTGAAAGATGAAATGCCGAAATTACCTTTTATGGTTTTTGATAAAGATGAACCTTCGAATGATAAAGAAGTAAGGTCAGAAGTAGTTAAACCTGAATTAATTCCACAACCAAAAAATAAGGATGAAAATATTCAACCCTATAATATTGACCATAATGATCTTATTAATTATTTAATTCACAAAAGAAATATTACTGAAGGGTTCACGAATCAAAATAATACCTTTAAAAATGTAAATGATGGGTTTAATGATGTATTATTATTTGCTTTATTTGGTATCTTCTTCCTGATCTTTACAGATTATATTTATAAACTTGGAAAGAAGTCTTATTAAGTTATAATAGACCTTCTGTTTTATATTTAATTGATGATAAATCATTATCATTATAGAAATTACCAGATGGTTTATACTCATCAATTAATTTAAAATTATCTTTTTTATATTTTGGCCTTAATTTTATTTTTGATTTTTTTTGAATTGTTTCCCAATTAATAAATAACCAATTTGGTTCAACATAAAGAACTCGAAATCCGTCTTTCTTTAAAGAATTTATTAAATACTTCTGTAAATCATTAATATCATATAGGGGAACACCAATAATAAATTCAGGTATTTGATAAAAACAATACATCTTTTCATGGGTTGCATTATATTTAATACGAGTATGTATCTTTTTTAAAACATCATCAAAAATACGTAATCTCATTATATTTTTATTATTACTAGTTTCATATAGATCATTTATGTTTAAAGAACTCATTTAATATATTTAATAATAGAAAAAAAAAGATTCAAAAATATTCGAATATGAAATTTTTAGATATCGATACATTATTCCTTTCTGGTGGAGGTGTAAACTCAATAGGTGTCCTTGGAAGTTTAAAGTACTTATTCAATGAAGGTCTTCTTGATCCTCAATTGAAAGGTATTAAAAATATTATAGGTGTATCTGGTGGATTAGTTCATATATTACCTATTATACTAGGTTATTCAATTGATGAAACAATTGATCTTTTCCTTCGAATTGATATTAGTAAATATTGTGATAATAAACTAAAATTAAATAATATTTTAACTAATTATGGAATTAATGACAATACTATAATTCAGAATATATCCGAATTATTCCTTAAACATAAACAAATTGATATTAAAATAACACTTCGTGAATTCTATAAACTTACAAATAAAAACATATTATTTAAATCAATCAATCTAACAAAAGAAGAAGTTGTTTTTATTAATCATAAAAATTACCCCGAATTACCATTAACACTCGCCCTATGTATGACTTCATGTGCTCCAATTATCTTTACACCCGTGATTTATAAAAATCAATTATATATTGATGGAGGTGTATGTGGTAATTTTCCATTTGATATAATTAAAAAGAGAAAATTTAAAAAATACATTGGAATTAATATCATTGAAAATAATATTCAAAAAAGTAATATTAATAATAAAGTCGATAGCTTCTTTGAATATCTATTATTAATTTATAATATCTATGGATATCAATTAAGAAAAGAAGATAATACTAAACGTATTATTAATGTTTACATGAAAGGTTCGGGTTTAAATTTTGAAGAAAGATCAAAAGTAAAAAATGACATACTCGATGAAGGATATAATCAAACTAAAAAATTCTATAGTAATATTATTGATGGACTATAAGATTATGGAAATCATCATTCGATTGAAGGTCAAAAAAGTTCGCAGTATTCATTGAATTCAACTTATTATATACTCCACACCACTCCTTATCATCCCTCTCAATATAAGATCCCCCCGCAAAAAGAGTCAACTTTGTATTCCCCCAATTTGATGGATCGGTTGACAAAGAACTGTTATTTTTTAAAATACCCAATGACCTTGATCTCTTCATTTTTTGAAATAATTCGTTAATTAATTCTGATTTCGCGGAATTAATTAACATCTTTCTCTTCGTACGATATGCATTCTTCTGTTTTTTATTAAATTCATTCTTCTCGACTATCACACCCCTTCTATTATTCTTCTCTTGAACCTTACGTCGATACCTTTTCTTTAATTGTGCGACATCCTCACTCGATAGATCTCTATAATAATGCTTACCATCATTAATCTTCCCCTGAATATATTCTCCATACTCAAGGAGATTCATTCCATCTCTAAGGAAATTATCTTGTAATGCGAACAACCTATCAATTCTAGTTACAACTGTTTTTTTTATCTGTCCAAGTGTTTTATACTTCCTTTTAGGTAGAGGGATACTACTTCTATTCTTAACATGTTCAAGTTTATCATTTTTATTAAGTTCACGAGATTTAGGTGGATTCTTCAATGCTTCACGTACCTTATTCACATTAGAACGTCCGACCTGACTATGGGTACAATACATTATTAAATTCTAATAATAATATACAAGATAGTTTTAAGTACATTAAAAAAGGTTTATACTAATAATTAGGAAACACGTACCAGTTAAGAATCATCTTCGATTGTCTTGAAATTAAATTTCGGAAATCGATTGGTTCCATTAGGAGCACCATCACTAACTTTCTTACCCAATACTAAACCATATTCCGTTTTCTCTTGTAATTTAATAAGTGATGATTTGATTTCCTTTTTCTCTGGTTTCTGTTTTGCAGGAATACCAATCTCATCACAATAACTATCCCAATCTTCATATAATTCATCAAATGCGCAAAATTCATCCGTCTCAATTAGACAGTCTTCGAACCAATTCATAAAGATATCATTACTTGCTTGATATTGTTTCGTTTCTTCCTTAACTTGATTCGGAGGACAAGTGCCTTCTTTATCATAAACCACATACTTTTGAAGAAGTTTAAGCATAAAGAGTAGATTCCACTTTTCTAATTTTGATGTTAATTGATTATCAGCAAGATATTGATTTCTCTTATGATCAACATGCCTTTCATTATCAGTGAACTTTGAAATATACTTTACAACCTCAATACGCCTCCATATACCTCCATCATTACCACCAAGTTGGGGTAAATCATTACACATCAAAGCAATCTTAAATTGAGGTTTAAATTGAGTTGTTCGACAATGTAATTGGCGAGAAGTCATTTTATCACCACCTGTCATTTGCTTTAGTTTGCCTACATAAATAAGATCATTCTTCTCAGGCTCAGACATGTAGACAAATCTAGCACTTTTAATATTCTCCAATTCTGGAGATGCTGAAGAACTACTCCCTCTCTTAGTTGTTAGAAAGGATACATCCATTGAACGACTATAATCACCCAATGTAAAATCAATCAATTCAATTAATTTTGATTTTCCATTACCACCCGATCCTGTCCAGAAGTAAAACTTTTCTTCCCTTATTTCTCCAGATAAACAACTTGACAGAAATCTCATAGTATATTCTCTAACTTCATCAATTGGGAAAACCTTTTCTAAGAAATCATCTAAAGCATAATTAAGTACGTCGTAATCGTCAATACATTTTGATTCCTCAATTAAATCATCAATATTAATCGGAAGGTCATATCTCACTACAGGAAGAGTAATACCTGTTGAGAGACTGATATAATCCGAAGGAAGACCGCCTCGAAAGATTGAATTATTTAAATCATAAATTCCGTTTTCAAATCCAATTAAATGTTTTTGATCATTTAATTTTTCATTAAACTCTTTATCATAGAAATATTCCTTACATTCTTTCATAACTTTATCCTTATATCCAGAATCCTTTAGTTGAATCTGAATCTTAAGACATTTAGTATGTTTATCATCTTGGAGTTTTGCAGCATCCTCATCATTAGATAATTCTTTTCCCTTTTCCTTATAAATAAGACCATAATAATTATAAAGATCAACTATCTCGTTTGATAACCTTGATCGAAGTTCATGCCCCACCTCGGTCTCTTCCCATTTACCACCCTTTGTTTCATTAAAATAGAACCAAAGGTTATCTTTAATATTCGCACATACAAAACAATCTTTAAAATAATGATAGATTACATTAGCTACATCCGCATGTGGACCAGTATTCTTATCGCCCTGTATACTCTTATTAACTAATGTTCTTAAGTTTTTCATAATAACTTTCTTCCAAGCATCATAATCGTCTGTTTTCGCCCAATAATGCAAGGATCCAATCGTTAATTTTTTATTATTATTTTTATGAAACCAGTGCCATTGTCTTTCACATTCCTGAGAATTATTATACATTGACCATTTCTTACTAAATGCTATCCAAGCAGGAAGTAAATCTGTACTAATACTATGTAAACAATAACCAACATCGATCCAATCAGAATAATTACTGGCTCTATCTTGAGAAAGAATAAGGGATAATTGTTTTGCTATATTAATATCATGTTCTTTAGTTTTACTTATTACAATTGGATTGATTGTTTCATCAGATTCAATATTACTACCCGCTGATAATGTTTTTTTCAGATTACCAGAAGACATCATACTTTTCAAATATTCTTTATAACTTACATTAATATCTTCTTGTTGAGAAACGCTATTTAACTTTATAATTTCCTCTGGATTATCAATGTAGAGTTCCATTGGAAGATTAATTAATTTATCATTTGATAGTTTATAAATCTTCTTTAACTTATAAATTATCTCACCTGGCTTACCTGATCCATAAATAAACCAATTACCATTTTTATAAATATTATCATCAATAATTTCCTCCATTGAATTTGATGGAGGTATAAACTTATGGGATTCAAAGAACATCTTATAATCTGTTTGAATTAAGAGTTCTCGAAGTTTCCTATATGTCTTTTTTTCAGAAATAATATAAGGAAACAGAAAATGAAGTCCATCCTTCGATTGGTAATTTCTCTGAGGGGCATCTAGAAATGATTCTTTTTCCATCACCCAACATACTTTTTGATGATCTTCAATATCAAAAATAGTTGTAAGGTTACTAAATATATTATCAACAATCTTTTCAACTACATTCAAATCATATTGTCTTTCACTCAGTTTATCGATATATTTAAAATCAAGATCAATGACTAATCGAGATATATTTTGTACTTTTTCAACCATCGAAACCTTTTCTTTATCTTTAAACAAAGCTTTTGCTAGTAAATGGTATAATTCTTCATTTTTATCAACTGGAATTGTAAATGCGCCTCCACCTTCATCTTTATTTCCAAAGATAGTATGTGTATGTTGATCTTTCTTAGGATACTTCTTTAAAAATGATCTAAGTTTAGTATTTTTGACCATAATAATTGTATTATAGATATTTTTTTATATGGGTTTTCAAATTTATAATTATTTAAAAAAAGATTATGAATTATGATTTATACAACTACATGTCTACAAATGCATTAAAAAGAATTATTAATAAAGATATCAAAGAAATATCAAATACGAATTTAAATTCCACTGGAATTTATATTCAATTCGATGAAGATAATATGTTTAAAGCAAAAGCAATGATAGTTGGACCAAAAGATACTCTTTATGATAATGGTTTTCTTTTTTTCAATATAACTTTCCCCAAAAATTATCCATTTTCTCCACCTGATATTTCATATGTATCAAGAAATAAAGTTCGAATTCATCCAAATATATATGTTGCTCATCATTCAAGTGGATTTGGTAAAGTATGTTTGTCCATACTCGGAACATGGAGTGGTCCAAAATGGACATCTGCGATGGACATTACAACTGTATTATTAACAATTCAATCACTATTAGATAACAATCCATTACACCATGAACCAGGTCAAGAAAAAAATCAAACAAGTCAAAATGATCTATATAATCAAGTAATAAAGTATGAAACTATTAACACACTTTTAATACGTAATTATATTGATATACCCGAAGGCTTCGAAATATTCTATAATGATATGAAAAATATTGTTGATAAAAATAAAGAATCTATGTTTGAGAAGGTATGTGCTCTTGAAAAAGAATGTAAAACTCCAATTATTATTAATATACCAATTTATCGTATTCATTTGAAAATTAATTATAAAGAACTAAAGGAAAAATATCGATCTCTAATTTATCAATAAATTAAATTTGATATTTAAATATTTATTTTATTATAATATAAATAATGGAGATCAACTTTTGTGATGTTTGTGAAAACTTAATGTTTCTATATTCTTCAGAAGATGAAAAAGAATTATATTATGCATGTAAAAGTTGTGGAGAGAAAAAAGAAAGTAAAGTAAATAATTGTATTTATAATAATACTTATGAAATAGATTTAAGTGAAACTATTAATACAAATCAACATCTAAAAGAAGATGTTACACTTCCGATGATTAAAAATAATCAAAATATTAAATGTCCTAAAGTAGATTGTCGTTCAAATACAGATGATTCTGTCGATTCCGAAATATTATATATTAAGTATGATAGCGAATCAATGAAATACTTATATGTTTGTAAAGAATGTCAAACGAAATGGACAAATCAATAAATTTGATAAATTATATAAATATAAATAAATATATATAAATATAAGAATGAGTGAAAATAATTTGGATATCCGTGATATTTCAACATTCAATCAAAATTATTCAGAAATGAAAAAGGGTTATAAAACAAGACCATATTTAACTAAATATCAGAAAACACAAATCATATCAGAAAGGTCCCAACAATTAGCAAATGGAGCATTATCTTTACTTAAAAATCCAGAAGTATATCCTTCTGTTTATGAAATTGCCCTCGAAGAATTAAAACAGAAGAAAATTCCATTTATTATAGGAATTCCACTTTCTGGAAGAATAGAATATTGGAAGATTCATGATTTAGAAAATTTTTGAATTAATTTTAACTTTTCTAAAAAATAATATATTATAATATATAAAATGGACGAGATGTGGATTTTTTTACTAATTTTAGTATTACTGATTTTTGTTTGTAGGTGCAATACTTATGAAAATTTCGAAGATGAAGAGGTTAAAGTTGCGGCCAATGGAGCTGCCCAGAAACCTCCTGCGGCGAATGGAGCTGCCCAGAAACCTCCTGCGGCGAATGGAGCTGCCCAGAAACCTCCTGCGGCGAATGGCACGGCCAAGAAACCTCCTGCGGCGAATGGAGCGGTCAAGAAACCTCCTGCGGCGAATGCCGCCGCGCAGAGACCTCCGGCGGCAAATGGAGTCGCGCAGAGACCTCCTGCTGCCAATGGAGCTGCGCAGAGACCTCCGGCAAATGGAGCCGCGCAGAGACCTCCTGCTGCCCAGAGACCTCCTGCTGCCCAGAGACCTCCTGCTGCCCAGAAACCTCCTGTTGCCCAGAGACCTCCTGTTGCCCAGAAACCTCCTGTTGCCCAGAAACCCCCTGTTGTCAACGGAGCAGCGCAGAAGAAACCTGTATATGGTGCTAATGGAATGTTAGGTTACGATTGGGCGTCTACAGCATATTCAAGTCCTACCGCGCCTAAGTTTGGACAACTACTAGAATTAAATCAAGTTGAAAGAGTAAAAGATGGATGGTCGCTTGTAAATCAGAATAATGGTAAAGTACCAGCAACCCCCCAGGGTATTGATGCTTCCTTACCTTCCTTTGCTCCCTCAGCAGTTGTTCCATCAATGATAGATAAAGTTGGTCAACCAAAAAAGGCACCGCCAGTGGCTCAAAAACAAGCACCACCAGCAGGTCCTAAAAAAATGCCACCTCCCGCCCATGGAGGTTATGACGTCCTTATGGTGTACGGAGAATGGTGTGGTCACTCGAAGAGAGCCCTCCCAGCGTTTACGGAATTAGCGGGTATGAAGGATGTTAAAACACCTTCAGGTAAATCAGTCCATTTCGTATTAGTTAATGAAAAGAATGAACGTGAAAAAGTATCTGCCTTAGGAGTAAGAGGGTTCCCAACATATATGGTTGTCGATCCATCTGGTGAAGTGAAACCATTCAATGCTGGAAATAGATCAAAGGAATTCATTCTAGCAGAAGCAAAAAAATTAGCTTAATATAATTTAGTTACATGTAGTGGATTTTTAGCAACCTTAGTATAATTATTATCTTCTCTTTTTTCACCTGAATAATTTTCTTCAGAGTATTTCCAATAAGAATCTGCTCCTATTTTAAATTCTGGTCGTTGCTCGGCCTTATACCAAAAAACTTGATCTTCAAGTTTATTTGATTTAGCATTATTATTAATTACAAGACATTCATAATTTTCAGTACATTGATCCATAACTTGACAAAACATCTCGAATGAAGGGAACATTCCAGCATAATGTTCATATAACCTTTTTCGATTTGAAACATAATTCTCTCGAAGTATAAATACATAATCTATATTTGTCCTTAAATTTGGAGGAATTCCTAATGCATATTGCATAGTTAAAAGAAATAATAATTTATAATGTCTACCATTCATAAATACAGACCTCATGTATTTATCTTTTGTCCATTGATTATCATATAAACAATCATCTAAAATTAAAAATGCTCGAGGATCCAAATTCTCTCCTTGATGGATTTTTTCTATCATTATTTTCTGTCTTTGTAACATATTTTGAACAATATCAGTTTTAAATTCATCATGAATAAATAATTTAGGAACTATTTTACTATAGAATTGATTTGCCCCTTCTGTTCCAGATATAACTTGTCCAACTGGTATTCCCATATGATGATAAAGTATATCTTTACATAAAAAAGATTTACCTGTGTCTCGCTTCCCAATTAATGCAACAACCTTATCATCACCAATTTCTTTCATATTAAACTTTCGTAATTCTAAGTTCATAGCCATTTAATATAATACTTTAAAATATTTTATTTAATAATTTACGCATTTGTAAGTTTATTCTAAGAAAAAATTGTATATAATGTCTTTAATTATGTATAATAACAAAATACAACTATATAAATGGGAAAAAAAGAAAAAAAACCTATTTTTTAAATCATGTAAAGATCTATTAGATATTAAAGAATGTCAAATATATCAACCTTATTTTTCTTTATACTTTCATTTACATAATACGAAATGTTCTCATAAATTAATGGATATTAAGAGAAGGTATTTTGTAAATGAAATACTTGAAATTAATAAAGAAAAATACCATACATCCAATGTTCAAGTAAAATGTAATATACTTGATACTAAATATGACAAAGTATGTCAAGATACTTTATTTTGCAAATGTGTCCCATTACTCGATCCATTAAATTATATGATGAATAATTATAATAATTTCATTCACCGTAATCCTCTATTACCATCATGCTATTCATATAATACATTTTCAAAAATAAATACAATGGATAATTCTGCATATATCGATACATTCTTCTCTTTAATTACCTCCGAAATAACATTAAATAATATTCTTCCTTCCTTTCCAATTTATTATGGTTCCGTAAATGGTATTAAAAAAACATTCAATTATGATATAACAGACGATTATACAAATCTACGGAGTGAAGAATGGTTTTACAAAAATTTAGGGAAAACATATTCAATTGACATGTATGTTTCTTCAGATGAAGAAGATAATCAAAGTGATAGTGATCAAAGTAATAGTGATCAAAGTGATGATGATCAAAGTGATAGTGAATATTATCAAAGTGATGATTATATTTCTTCATTAAAGAATATTCCTTGTCAACTATTCTTTATTGAAAAATTAGAAGGAACAATTGAAGATTTACTAACTAATAATATTAATGAATTGAATATTGACTTATTATTATCATGTCTATTTCAAGTATCATTTGCTTTATCTTACCTTCAGAAACATTATCAATTTACACATAATGATTTACATATTAATAATGTAATGTATTGTAGGACAGAAAGAGAATTTTTATATTATAAATTTAATAATATTTATTTTAAAGTACCAACCCATGGATATATTTTTAAAATAATTGATTTTGGAAGAGCAATATTTACATATCATAATAAATTATTCTTTAATGATACATTTGATAAACATAATGAAGCAGAAGGACAATATACATTACCATTTAACAAATTATTATTTAAATCTAAAAAGAAGGAAGAAAAAATAGAACCTAACTACAATTTTGATTTATGTAGATTATCAATTACAATTATTGATACATGTAGAATTGATATTGATAAGGATTATAAAGATAAACAATATTTTATCGATTTCTTATCTAATTTAACTCTCAATAAAGATAATGTAAGTTTATCAAAATTAAATGATAATTTTGATATGTATATATCGATAGCAAAAGAAGCAAATAATGCTTTACCTAAAGATATAATACAAAATTTTATATTTAATAATTATAGGATTAAGAAAAAGAATTTTCCTAAGAGATTATATTATTCACTTAATTAAAAAGGTGGCCTTGAACTATAAGATAATGCATCTGCTCCACCACTCGATACACTTGGTGTATTTAAAGTATTGCTTGATAAAGATTTTAATATAAATGAAGTAGCAAATGTTATACCAAATAACAATATTAATTCATTAGATCTACTATTTTTATCCATTTTATTTGAAGAAGTACTTGATCTAGTAAATAAATATAAGAATACAGTATTAACAACACTTAAGATTAAACTAAATACTAAACTATTTTCTAACATAAGATTTTACTTATTAATATATAAAAAAAATATTATTTTTCCTAATTATCCCTCTTCCTCTATATCATCAAATAAAGTATATGCTTTTGAATCTTTATCAATTTTCACACCCTTGTTTTCCATTACTTTAGATACATGATCAAAAAAATCATCAACTGTTTCCGTATCGGATATCTCATTTTTATTTACACTTATGATTTCACTTTTATCATCTACCTTATCAATATCTTTTTTAATAATATTAATCACATCCTCTTTTACATCCTCTTTTACATCCTCTTTTACATCCTCTTTTACATCCTCTTTTACATTATCTTTTACATTATCTTTTACATTATCTTTTACATTATCTTTTACATTATCTTTTACATTATCTTTTACAT
>MDTC01007044.1_pt1 | contig 13990 bp, 12 predicted proteins | sample 811181 | NCBI WGS metagenome assembly MDTC01 (sample SAMN05326644, study PRJNA326480) | marine metagenome | isolation source: seawater | place: Pacific Ocean: North | collected 2011
CATGCCATTTGGTTTCACCGCATAAGCCATAAACTCTGGACCTGGAAGCTTTACTGGTTGGCTCGTTTTCTTTCCAACGTCGCGCGCTGGTTGACCGGAATAGAAATCCATCCCGGAGCCAAAATTGGGCGCCGTTTTTTCATTGATCACGGCATGGGTGTCGTTATTGGTGAAACCGCAGAGATTGGTGACGATGTGACCTTGTATCATGGTGTGACTTTAGGGGGCACCAGCTGGCATAAAGGCAAGCGACACCCGACGTTGAAAGATGGCGTTGTTATTGGTGCCGGTGCAAAAGTGTTAGGTCCTTTAACCGTTGGGCAGCAAGCGAGAATTGGCTCGAATGCCGTGGTGGTACGTGATGTTCCTGAGTTAACAACGGTTGTTGGTATTCCTGCTCGTGTGGCGAAGTCGGGTGTCGACAAAGAGACCAGCGAACGTCGTGAGAAAATGGCAAGAGAGTACGGTTTCGATGCGTATGCCATTTCAGCGGATAACCCAGACCCTGTCGCGACCGCAATTGGCCGCATGCTCGACCATGTTCAGGTTCTCGATACAAAAGTTTCAGACTTGTGCCAGGCGGTCAATAAGCTTGGTGGGGATGTGTGTAGTGAAATTCCGGAAGTTGATGTCGATGACGTGGACTTTTTGGAAGAAACTGAGCGCGCCGCTGAGCGACGCACTCATCATAAAGAGCAGGATAACTCTTAGGACTTCAAGTCAAAGCGTTCAATAAGCGAGTAGAGCTGCTTAATGGTTGATTGCAGCTCTGTGCTTGAACTTTGAGTCTGCTCTGACGTTGCCTGAGTAGAACGAGCGGTGTCCGCAATAGACGTAATTTGTTCACTAATGTGTTCAGCAACACCGCTTTGCTCTTCAACGGCTGACGCCATTTGTGTCGACATATCGGAAATTTCCTGAATAGCCGTTGATATTTCACCTAACGCGGCATCGGCTTCCCGAACCTTGTTAACTCCGTCCGCTGCGGCTTCTTCGCCTTTATTGGATACAGACACTGCGTTGCTGGCTTTGTCGCGCAGCTGTTGAATAACCTGATGAATGCTGTCTGTTGACTGCGTTGTGCGCTGAGCCAGGTTACGTACTTCGTCGGCGACTACCGAGAAACCCCGACCGTGCTCACCAGCGCGAGCGGCTTCAATAGCGGCATTGAGCGCCAGCAGGTTGGTTTGGTCAGCAATAGATGAAATTAAATCTGCTGCTTCGCCAATAGCCCCTGTTGACTGATCCAGCTCATGGACTGTTTGAGCAATTTCTTTAACAGCATCGTGCAAGCTGACAATAACGTCACTTGCCTGACGGGCTAAACGGACACTGTTCTCAACGTTCGCATTAGCAGACTCGGCTTGTTGCGCATTACGTTCAACGGTATCGGCGACCTCCTGAATAGCTGAGGACATTTCGTTCATTGCCGTTGCCGTTTGCTCGGTCGATGCTGTTTGTTTGTCAATTTGCGTCTTACTGTCAGCTGCTTGCTGATGCGTGTCTTCTGCAATAGTGAGAAGCCCTGAAACTGCGTCCTTCATGCGGCTTAGAGCGGTTCTATTTCGTGCGCCTTCACTTAGCAGCTGCATTGCCAGTTTCGCTTCACGACCCTGCATATCGAAGTAGGTCATGCCGACGAGCTCAGAGTCGAATGCTTCTGGGCGCAAGTTGAGTAACCCTTGCAGCATACGGCCAATATAGGCGCCGTAAGCGAAGGTCGTTACGGCGGTTGCCGCAAGCGCAATGAGCGCAGAAATGGGCTGGCCCATTAAGGCAATGACGGCACTGGCTACGGCGCCTGGTATTACTACGGGCATCAAGTCTTTGCAGCCAAGCCATAAACGCTGTGCTAAAGGTAATGCGTTCTTGCCTGCGTTTAAGCGATCATAAATGGCTTGCGCGCGTTTTTTACGATTGTCTGATGCGGCGACACGAACGGACTCAAACCCTTTAGGCTTTCCGTCTTCCATAATGGGCGTTACATACGCACTGACCCAATAGTGGTCGCCATTCTTACAACGGTTTTTAACAAGCCCCATCCAGGGTTTACCGCGTTTAATGGTTTTCCACATTTGCTCAAATACGCCGGCAGGCATATCCGGGTGGCGCAGAATGTTGTGAGGCGAACCAATGAGCTGGTCCCGTGTATAACCGCTGACCTTGACGAAGTCCTCATTGCAGTGACGAATAACACCTTTTAGATCTGTCGACGAAATTAGCCGATAGTGTTCGGGAAAGCGGTGTTCTTTGCCGGTAACCGGACCATTATTTTTCATAGCAACCTTTATTACAGAAGTTTGATTAACATCAACATTAGTAAGGTTATCGTATTTTTGGGGGGAAAGTTTAGGGAAAACCGAAATAAAGTTGATTTTTCCATAAAAAAACGCCGCTTAAAAAGCGGCGCTTCGAAATTCTTTAAAACGCTTAATGCACAATGTGCACTAAGAGTTCCTTACATAGGAACTACGTTTTCAGCTTGAGGACCTTTAGGACCTTGAGCAACGGTGAAAGAAACTTGCTGGCCTTCAGCCAAAGTTTTGAAACCGTCTGCTTGGATAGCGCTGAAATGTACGAATACGTCTGCGCCATTTTCTTGCTCGATGAAACCGAAGCCTTTTGCTTCGTTAAAGAATTTTACTTTACCAGTAGTAGTAGACATGCTGATATTTCCTCGTAGTGCATGTTAAAAACAAAAATGCTCAAAAAACTTGGTATTACTTGGACTTACAAAACGAGGTACAGCAAAAAGGACTTCGTAAATAATCTCAAATCAATAGCCGAAATTTTCTCAGCGGCTTCGAGTATACGCTTAATACAGCCCGAGTCAACAAGACCTTGTTTTATTTTAACCAGTTACGACTAATGTGGCGGAAAGTATCGGTGCCAGACTTCTCAAGCCATTCAAACGCCGCCATTTCGGAGGTAATAATTTCAACGCCCGAGTTTCTCATGCGCTCTATCGCACATTCTTTGTCTGTGGGACGTCGTGAGCCAACAGTGTCAGACGGCAAAAACACCTGGTAGCCGGCGTTTTGCATATCAATGGCGGTTTGCATGACACAAACGTGAGTTTCCATACCCATGACGACAATGTGTTTTTTATTGTATTCACTAAGAACATCGCGAAACGTTTGCTCTTTCAATGCACTGAAGTGCGTTTTCTCAACCACACGACCGGCTTCAATAATTTCCTGCAAAGAGCTGACGGTGTAGCCCAGGCCTTTAGGGTATTGCTCGGTAATTAAAATGGGTACGTCCAGCTGCATAGCAATTTCACCCAGCCAGCGCATACGAGAGGTGACAATGTCTCGCTGGTGAATGGCCGGTAACAGCCGTTCCTGAGCGTCGACAATAAGAAGCAGCGAGTCTTGGGCTGAAAGCAACATGGAATACCTCATTAGCAATGTTTTATTGCATTCTACCTTAGCGGATTAACAAGGCGATTAGCAAAAAGTCGTAACCTGCTTAAAAAATCCGCAGTAAATTTGCAGTCGTGCCCGCCAATAGCTACAATTCCCGCCTTTCCAAATGCAGATGCACATCCAAAACAGTAAATAAAAGGTGACACCATGGCTCCGGTATTGATTCTAATGGGTTCCCAGTCCGATTGGCCGGTAATGCAAAAAGCAGCAGAAATGCTGGAATCGCTGAACGTAAAGTGGCAGGCGAAGGTCGTTTCTGCGCATCGTACGCCGGACTTACTTAAGTCGACGATGGAACAAGCCGAGCAAGACGGAGTGCCTGTGGTTATAGCCGGCGCCGGCGGCGCTGCTCACTTACCGGGTATGCTGGCGGCTTATACGGCCATTCCGGTGTTTGGTGTGCCGGTTCCAAGCAAGCAGTTAAAAGGTTTAGACAGTTTATTGTCTATTGTGCAAATGCCTAAAGGTGTGGCTGTTGGTACTCTGGCGATTGGTGACGCCGGTGCGGCCAATGCGGGCTTGTTGGCTGCTCAGGTTATTGGCAGCTTTGACAGCGAAGTGCGTAAACGCGTCCATGAATTCCGCAAAGCGCAGAAAGAGAAAGTGATGGCTAACTCAGATTTGGAGCTGCCAAAATGAAAATTTTGATCCTTGGCAACGGGCAGTTAGGCCAAATGCTGGGTAAAGCCGTTATTCAGCAGGGGCATGAATGTGTCTTATACAGTGACCGGCTGGATAAGGTGATGGCTCTAGGTAGCCAACAACCTTTGGCAATGACGTTAGCTGAGGCGAATGACTGGGCGGATGTAACCACCTGGGAGCACGAGCATTTAGGCGAAGAGCTGGTTGCTAAAACCGCCGATAAGTTCTTATTAAAAGCAGAGCGTTTCAACGGTTTAGTTGATCGTCGTACGCAAAAAGCGCTTTGTGATGAGCTGGATATTCCGACTTCGGCCTGGAAGGCTTATGAGAATGTGGCTGAGCTGACGGCTATTTTAGAAAGCTGTGACCATGCGGTTGTTATTAAGTCGGCGAAAGGCGGCTACGACGGCAAGGGCCAGTGGCGCTGGAAACCGGGTGAGGACATCGCCGCTGTCGCTGAAGAGGCAGGGCAACGCCCGGGTATTGTTGAAGAGATGATTAACTTTACCGACGAGGTTTCTGTTGTGGGAGCTCGCTCACACAAGGGAGAGCAGCGCTGTTTCCCGCTGACATTAAACGTCCATACTCAGGGTATTCTATCTTACAGTCTGGCGGGCGCAGAGCATTTTTCTAAAGCGCTTGAAGCTTTAGCCAAAGAGCATCATAAGAAGCTGACCGACGCGCTGGATTACGTGGGTGTATTAGCGATTGAGTTCTTTGTCGTTGGTGAAGGCGAAAACCAACATTTGCTGGTGAACGAAGTGGCTCCGCGGGTTCACAACTCCGGGCACTGGACGATGAGTGGCGCTAATTGTGACCAGTTCAACCTGCACATTCGCGCCATTACCGGTTTACCGCTGCCCGACTTACTGATAGCCCCCACCTTAATGGTGAACGTCATTGGTGTTGCGGGTATTCCGGAAGCTTTATGGGAAGCCGCTGCAGCCGACTGCCATTGGTATGGTAAGGATGCGCGACCCGGTCGAAAAGTGGGCCACGTGAATATAATGATCGACTCGTTTGAGCGCGGTGAGAACCTGGCCTCAACCTGGGCGGATAAACTGCAACTGTTAGTGAGTTAACACCTGCTTAGATGAGCGGTTAAAACCGCTCATCCAGCCATTTCTGCATATCCTGAACCTGCTCTAAGCACAACGAGTGCGGCATTGGGTAGGTTTGATACGTCACTGAAAACCCTTTCTCTTTCAAAATTGCGCAGGCTTTCTGACCAAGAACTTCCGGAACCACAGGGTCCTGAGTACCGTGCTGAACCAAAATTGGCAACTGTGCATTGGCTTCATTAACCTGAATATCACCGGCGGTGGCAAAGTACGTAGAATGCGCCATTAAACCCGCCAGCGGTTTCGGATAGGTTAAAGCGGCTTCATAACCCACGGCACCACCTTGAGAGAATCCGGCAATAATAATGCGTTTACTGTCGATGCCCTGAGCAATTTGCTCGTCTATCATGGCGTGTACTTTAGCCGCCGATTCGCGTAGCTGTTTGCTATCTATTTGGCGGTCGATACTCATATCGGTAATGTCGTACCAGGCAGGCATGACCATGCCCTGATTGATGGTTACCGGCATTTGCGGTGCGTGAGGAAACAAAAAGCGAACCTGCGCGTTGGCAAATTTCAGGTGTTCGGTCATAGGCACAAAGTCATTGCCCGAGGCTCCCAGACCATGTAACCAAATGATAACGGCATCGGCTTTGCCTGCCGGCTCGTGTTTTATGACTTCCAGAGACATTACTGCTTTCCTATTTCTGCGGCAGGGTAAGAGCCCAGCCAGTGAATGTTGTTCATAGCGGCCAATTCTTTAAGAGCCGAAGCGACACCCGGTTCGCTGCGGTGGCCATCAAAGTCGATGAAGAAATGATAGTCACCAAACTGACTACCCGCCGGCCGTGACACTATGGAGGTTAAGTTAATTTGCTGCTTCGCAAACACCTGCAAGCTGTCGACCAGCAAGCCGGGATGGTCGTTGTCATCAATGAGCAGCAAGCTGCTTTTCCAGCGCTCATCTTTTCTGTATTCCGGCTCTTCAGACGCTGCGGATAATACCACGAAGCGTGTTTCGTTGCGTGGGTTGTCAGCGATATTGTTACTCAATATCTGCAAAGTATCCGGGCAACTAATGTGTTGGGGAACTATGGCTGCAGACGCCTCTTCAGCCGCCAGCAGAGCTTGAAGCGACGCGGCGTTACTGGCTGTATGAATAATGGGCAGCCCGAGCTTGTGTAAGTACGAATTACATTGCCCTGCTGCGACAAACTGCGCCCATATCTGGGCAGGCTTCGCACTATTACTGAGACACTGGAAGCCAACAGGAATACGGATTTCCGCCTGAATGCGTAAGGGTCGTTGCACCAAATAGTCGACGACTGGAGAAACGAAGCCTTCGGTCAAATTTTCAATAGGAACAACGGCAGCGTCGCATTCTCGTCCAACCGACTCCAGGCAGCTAACCAGGTTATCCAGTAACTGAATGTCGTGATTTTGTTCCGGCTGGTAAAGCCCTGCGGCAACCTCCGAAAAGGTGCCGGCAGGGCCTAAAGTGGCTAGCTTCATTTCTTATATTGCTCGAACCAGGCCAGTGCATGCTCAATTTTGGCAATCATGTTGGAAGGACGAGCTGTAACGCCATGAAAAGCGCCCGGAACACGAACCATAGCTGTATCTACTTTTTGCAGCTTTAATGCCTGGTAGAACTGTTCGGTTTCCGATATCGGTGTGCGACGATCCTTCTCGCCGGTGAACAGCATGACCGGTGTTTCAACGTCACCTACCATAGACAGAGGCGAGCGCTGCCAATAGTGTTCTAGTTCTTCCCATGGCATACCCGGGAATTGGTTGGTAATTTGACCAATTGAGCTGTCAGCCGTCAGTACTTTACTGACCCAGTTAATCACCGGGTTAGTGGCTGCCGCGGCGTTGAAGCGATTGGTCAGTCCGACTGCATAGGCTGTGGCGATACCGCCTGCCGAGCCGCCGGCAATAAACAGGTTGTCTGAGTCGGCAATGCCTTTATCAATGAGTAAATCAATGCCAGTCATGTGGTCAGCAAAGTCATAAGGTGACGAGTAATTGCCGTCCAACAACATGGCGAAGTCTTTACCGTAAGAAGTACTGCCGCGGTGGTTTACATAAAGGACCACATAGCCCTCGGCTGCATAGCGTTGGTGTTCTGCGGCAAAATGCGGACCATAAGACAGGTGAGGACCGCCGTGTATTTCTAACAGTAACGGGTACTCCTTGTTTTCATCGTAATTCGGCGGAGTAATATACCAGCCATGAATCTCCTGACCGTCATAGCGTGACTCATAGCGAATTTCGTGAACTTCACCCAGCTCACGGTGGCCGAGCAGATCTTCATTTAACTGAGTAAACTGAACCGCTTCACCACCTTGTGGCTGATAACCGACATCGGCGGGGCGATATTCAGACCCTTTGGTGTAGGCAATAGCACCGGTTTTTGAGGCTGTAAAAGAGCCCATGGTATAAGGGCGGCTGACATAAACGCCGGAAACGTCATCCACTCGGTTTGTCAGTTCATTGCTTAAAGTGACATCAGCAACAACAGTTTTCCCCTGATCGGCGTATGAAACTGCTAGTGATTCATTGCCAGTCCACTGTGGCGAGCTAAAAGAACGGTCAAAGTCAGCTTGAAGTTCTGTCTCTGAGCGTTCGCTCCAGTCCATGACCCACAATTGTGACTTATGGTAAGGCACCGGCTCGTTAGAGCTGTGTAAGTAAGCCAAACGCTCGCCGTCAGGAGAAAACTGCGGTGACGACTCGCGGCCGGGTTTGTCGGTAACTTGCGTCACTTCCTTTGAGCTCAGGCTGACGCTGTAAAGGTCACTTTCATTCACCTGATACGCCCAGTCTTCAGAGCGGTTTCCGGAAAATACGATTTGGCTATCATCTTCTGTCCAGGCCAGTGGGCCGCCATGTCGGTAAGGGCCGTCGGTCAGCTGGCGAGCCGTGCCACCCTCAGCCGGAACCACAAAGAGTTGTGTATGCGCCGGCTCCAGAACACCTTTACCGTCGCGCTGATAATAAGCTTCTTCCACAATAATCGGCGACTTAGACCACTTTGCGCCTTTCGGCTTCTTCGGCTTTTTTACGCTTTTAGCGAACGGCGTCGGTTCAGCATTCACTGACATGGTGAAAGCCAACTGAGAATCATCGTTAGACCAACTAATGCTACCCGGGCTATTGTTTACGTGAGTGACTTTGGCGGTGCGCTGCTCTTTAATCCAGTGCACATGAATTTGGTTCTTTTCCGAGCGATTAGAGGCAAAAGCAAGGCGAGTGCCATCGTTTGACCAGGCTAGGCTACCGTAGCTAAATTCATCGTCAAAAATTGGTAAATGCTGACCGGTTTCGGTATCAATCAGCCATAATGAACGACGAGTATTGTCTTTCATGTCGTCGAAGCTGTTGCGGATGTACGCAATGTACTTACCGTCTGGTGAAATACTGACTTGATTGGCGTATTCCAGCTGGAAAATATCTTCCGCCTGAAAGGTCGTTTTGGCGGTTTCCTGAGCCAAAGCTGGCGCGGAAGTGAAAAGTAGCGCTAAGCTACCTGCGATAACGGATTGCTTTAACCACATTGTTGTTCTCCTTTCAGTTATGGCTTTACGTTACTCAAGCTGACGAAGCGATGCAAAGAGTTCCGTTCAAGTTCGCAGAAAATACGGTAAACTGACACTCTGTTCCCAAAGCAGGTATAAGGAAAACGCATGCACTACCGCCAAACTCGCGCCGAAATATCGACCGCAGCAATAGCACATAACGCTCAGTGGGTGCGTAAAACAATGGCGGATGGCAAGCTTCTGGGAGTGGTAAAAGCAGACGGTTACGGACATGGTGTTGCTCATGCTGCCAATGCGTTAAAGCCACATGTTGATGGTATGGCGGCTGGTTTTATGGAAGAGGCGTTAGCGGTTCGCGAAGCTGGGTATCAGGGACCTTTGGTCATTTTGGAAGGCTGTTTTTCGGTGTCAGAGCTGGCTGTGTGTGCAGAATATAATTTAAGCCCCGTTGTTCACTGTGAGCAGCAATTACAGGCTATAGAACAGACTGCGTTAAACGCGCCGCTGTGGGTATGGTTAAAAGTCGACACAGGCATGCATCGCCTGGGTTGGTCTGAAGAACAGGCGCAACAAGCACTGGTGCGATTAAACGCAAGCCAGAATGTGGCGGGTGTTACCCTCATGTCGCATTTAGCGAACGCGGACGCAGACCATAAGCTGAACGCAGAGCAAAAGCGACTGTTCTGCCAGTTGTCTGAGAGTACCAAAGGCTACCAAGCTCGCAGTTTCCACAATTCAGCGGGTTTATTGAACCCGGAAACCCAGTGGGTGTTGCAGGACAATGATTGGGTTCGGGCGGGATTGTTGTTGTACGGCGTTAATCCGTCAACGGTCACAGAAGTGCAGTCTAGCTTAAAGCCAGCTATGCGTCTGGTTGCTCCCGTTATTGCGTTGCATAAGCTCGAGAAAGGAGAATCGGTTGGGTACGGCAGTGCGTGGACAGCTCAACGACCAAGCCTTATAGCAACCGTAGCAATGGGCTACGCGGATGGGTATCCACGCCAAGCCGACAATGGAGCACCAGCGATGGTGCGTGGGCAAGCGGTAGGCTTAGCAGGGCGCGTGTCTATGGATATGCTGACGATAGATGTGACAGATGTTGCCGATGTTCAGATAGGCGACGATGTTGAGCTCTGGGGGCCAAATGTCGATGTGCGTGAGGTTGCGGCTCATGCCAGGACTATTTCCTGGCACTTGCTCACGGGTGTTAGCGTGAGAGTGCCCAGGGTTAAGGTATAGAGCAGCCTCAGGCTATTAGCCATACAAAAAGTATGGCGATTATTAGTATTTGTCCTGCAAGCGCACCTGATCTTTATCAATAAGGGCGTATACTGAAGGTAAACCGAAATAACAGGTGTTTGCCATGTTTGAGAGTTTTGACGCATTGTTCCTGGCGCGCTTTCAGTTCGCTTTCACTATCGCGTTTCACATTATTTTTCCTGCGTTCACCATTGGTGTGGCTAGCTATTTAGCTGTGCTTGAAGGGCTATATCTAAAAACCAGAAATCCGGTTTATCAGAAATTATTCCGTTACTGGGTCAAAATTTTCGCCGTTGCTTTTGGTATGGGCGTGGTGTCCGGCATTGTGATGAGTTACCAGTTTGGGACTAACTGGTCGGTATTCTCAGACAAAGCAGGGCCGGTTATCGGGCCGTTAATGGGTTACGAAGTACTGACTGCGTTCTTCCTTGAAGCCGGGTTCCTTGGTGTCATGCTGTTTGGTATGAACAAAGTGGGTGAAAAGCTGCACTTCTTTGCTACCTTGATGGTTGCAATTGGTACGGCCATTTCTGCTTTCTGGATACTATCGGTAAACAGCTGGATGCAGACCCCAGCCGGCTACGCCATGAATGACGTTGGCCAATTTGTGGTGACTGACTGGTTCGAAGTGGTATTCAACCCTTCTTTTCCGTATCGGCTGGCGCATATGCTACTGGCCGCTTATTTAACCGTGGCCTTTGTTGTTGGTGCCGTCGGTGCATGGCACTTGTTAAAAGACAAAACCAACGCTGCGGCACGCAAAATGTTCTCCATGGCCATGTGGATGGCGTTAATTGTTGCGCCTCTGCAAGTCTTTGTCGGTGACCTTCACGGGTTAAATACTCAGGAATATCAGCCTGCAAAAGTAGCTGCAATGGAAGGGCACTTTGACACCGAAGCCCGGGCACCACTGTACTTATTCGGATTGCCCAACGAAGAAACGGCGGCAGTCGACTACGCCTTAAAAGTACCGGGGCTTGCCAGCATTATTCTTAAGCATGATATTAATGCAGAAGTCACTGGTCTTGATCAATTTCCACGTGAAGATTGGCCCCCAGTAGCGACCGTGTTTTGGTCATTCAGAATCATGGTCGGAATAGGACTTTTGATGGTGCTGGCGGGACTATGGTCAGGTCTGCAGCGGTTACGCGGAAAGCTTTATGACAACAGTCTGCTACTGCGCTTTAGTTTGTTTATGGGCCCTATGGGGTTTGTTGCTGTAATTGCTGGCTGGATAGTCACCGAAGTGGGTCGTCAGCCCTGGGTTATTTATGGCTTATTGCGCACAGCCGATGCTGCATCTCCTATTGATAAAGCGGGTGTCGCGGGCAGTCTGATAGCCTTTATTGTGGTTTACTTCCTCGTTTTTGGTGCCGGTACGTTCTATATTCTGCGCAAAATGGCAGCGGATCCTGCAAAAGTAACGATTCCCGAGTATGCCAAACATAAGCCGACAATGGCGGCTGAGCGCATTTACGATGAGGAGGCCTAAGCTATGGATTACGCACTGATTTGGGCAATATTAATTTCGGTCGCCGTATTTGCTTATGTTGCGCTGGACGGCTTTGACCTGGGAATTGCACTGCTTTTCCCCTGGTTCAAAAAGGAAGAAGATCGCGATGTAATGATGAACACTGTGGCGCCAGTCTGGGACGGAAATGAAACCTGGCTGGTACTGGGCGGTGGTGGCTTGCTGGCGGTGTTTCCGCTTGCCTACTCTGTGCTCATGCCTGCACTTTATATGCCGGTTATTGCTATGCTGTTGGGGCTCATTTTTCGCGGTGTGGCTTTTGAGTACCGCTTTAAAACTAAGCGAGCAAAAGGGGTTTGGGATTTATCCTTTATTATTGGTTCATTAATAGCGGCGTTGAGTCAGGGCATTATGCTGGGCGCAATGCTACAGGGTATTGAGGTAACAGACCGAGCCTATTCCGGCGGCTGGTTTGACTGGCTCACCCCATTTAGCTTCTTTTGTGGTGTTGCTGTGGTTATTGGCTACATGATGCTGGGAGCGACTTGGTTAGTCATGAAAACCAAAGGTGACCTGCAGCGTCAAAGCTATCGGGCGGGCTGGTACAGCGCTATTCTTTTAGTGGCCTGCATTACTTTTGTAAGCTTATACCTACCTTACGTTGATACCTACATCGCTGAGCGTTGGTTTACGTACCCTGCATCGGTTGGTTTGTGGGTGTTACCGGTATTGCTAGTAGTTATCACCCTTGGGTTGTTACGTTCGTTACACAAACGACAAGAGGGTCGGCCGTATTTATGGGGCCTGGGGCTGTTTCTTCTGTCTTTTGCCGGGTTTGCGGTCAGTATTTTCCCTTACCTGGTACCGCGCAGCATTACTTTGTGGCAGGCCGCCGCGCCTGAAAACAGCCTGAAGTTTCTGCTGGTTGGTGCCGTGGTGCTCTTGCCGATTATCTTTGCTTACACCGGTTATACCTATTGGGTGTTCAGAGGTAAGGTAGACCCGAACAGCGGGTATCACGACTGATGAAACCGGTACTTAAAAAGTGGCTGTGGTTTATCGGTTTGTGGTGCCTGGGTGTGCTGGCTGTCACTTTAGTCGGTGGCCTTATCCGCTGGGCGTTGTTGTAGATATAGAAAAGGCACCCATTGGCGGGTGCCTTTTTATTTGAGATCTAATGTTGCTTAGTTTTCTAACTGATGAACCCACTCAGTTAACAAGCGCACTCCAAAGCCGGTTGGTCCTGCCGGGTGAATACCGGTATCAGAACTCACCATGGCGTCAGCGGCCATATCGATATGGATCCACGGTGTGTCACCGGCAAAGTGTTTAAGAAACGCTGCACCGGCCTGTGTGCCCGGAGAACCGATGTTACGAATATCAGCCAGCGGGCTGTCGATAATACCGTCGTAGCCTTCTAATGGCAGCTCCCAGACTTTTTCACCCGTAACATTGCCAGCCTCGATAATGGCTGAGCGTAAGTCGTCCTCAGATGCAAACAAAGCGGCGTAACCAGTACCCAGGGCGCCAACTTTTGAACCGGTTAATGTCGCAATATTAGCAATGGCACGAGGTTTGAACTTGTCGTTGGCATACCAGTTACCGTCGCCAAGAATCAGACGACCTTCGGCATCGGTGTTGGCAATTTCTACCAAAGTACCGTCACCAGCTCTAACGACGTCGCCCGGCAATGTTGCTGAACCAGAAATAAGGTTGTGCGACAGAGGTGCTACAGCAACCACATTGACCGGTGCTTCTTGTGCCGCTAGCGCCATAACCGCGCCAATAACGGCTCCAGCACCAGCTTTGTCGGTTTGCATGCGCAAAATAGAAGAAGAACTGGTTTTTAAGTTATAGCCACCGGTGTCAAAGGTGTTGCCTTTGCCGACCAATGCGATTGGGTCAGCGTTACTGCCCTTATAGTGGGCGGCCAGCAGGTATGAACCATGTTGGCTGCCTTGGCTAACGCTTTTCAATAAACCCATACCCATTTCGTCGACTTGCTCAGGCGTGACGATAGTCAGCTCAATGTTTAAGTTTTTCATGGCCTCCTGAGCTAACTTCACAATGGCTTCAGGGTAGCCGTCGCTGCCGGGCAGAGCGGTAATGTCGCGGGCAACAAACACGCCTTCAGCAATGGCGCGCGAGGCCAGATATTTTTTCTCTGCCATGTCAGGGCTTTTCACTAACCAATGGTAAGCCGTTTGTGGACGCTCTTTTGGCTCGGACTGATAACGGTCAAAGCGATAGTTGCGCAAGTCGATGCCATGAGCCATGTGCGAACTCAGTTCGGCGGCAATGCCCGGGTTGCTGATTAGGCGTGTGTCGAAAACAACGCTTTCTAGCTCAGGCTTTAAAGCAGCCGCAATAGACGCGCCTAACTTCTCCGCTTCAAAACGGGAAAGTTCAGCCGGGTCACCGACGCCCGCCAGAAGCAGATGATTGGCTTTGGTGCCTTCCGGGGCAATAACCGTGGTTAACTGTGACGCCTCGCCTTTAAATTCCTCAATCTCTGCAGCACGACTAACGGCATTTACATCAGAGCCTGACCATTCTGGTAGCTCAACTGCCGTACCTTCCGGCACA
>MDTC01102566.1_pt1 | contig 13989 bp, 10 predicted proteins | sample 811181 | NCBI WGS metagenome assembly MDTC01 (sample SAMN05326644, study PRJNA326480) | marine metagenome | isolation source: seawater | place: Pacific Ocean: North | collected 2011
AAGATTATCATCTAAAATGACTGATAAGATTAGTCGCGCACCAGATGACAAAACAAGAGTATTAGAAGTTCTTTGCAGAGATTACTCTAAGAAAAATGAAGAAGCGCATTTGTTTTTCGTTATTGAATGTATGCTTGGCGAAACAATTTTTAACGAAAGTTATACAGGCGTTGGCTCAAATCCGTTTATATGTTTCCGTTGGTCTAAATGTGCTGGCGAAGTTTATGGGCGTGGCCCTCTTATCAATGCACTTAGTGCAATTAAAACCACTAACCTGACAATAGAACTTATCCTTGAAAATGCACAGATGGCAATCTCTGGCATATATCAAATGGATGATGATGGCGTTGTAAACCCAGATACAATAAACTTAGTACCGGGGACTGTTATACCTAAAGCCGCAGGGTCTATGGGCTTGCAGCCTATTCGCGCAGCAGGTAGCTTTGATGTAGCTAATCTTGTTCTTTCAGACATGAGATTAAATATTAAAAGGGCTTTGTATAATGATATGCTTGGCAATCCTGACAGAACCCCAGCTTCTGCCACAGAAGTTGCAGAGCGTATGGCAGATTTGTCGCGTCGTATTGGTTCTGCTTTTGGAAGACTCCAAGCTGAACTGGTACAGCCTGTATTACAACGTGTAGTTTATATTTTGAAGAAACAAGGCAGGATAGAACTGCCAACAATTAATGGAAGAGAAGTAAAGGTACGGTCTGTTTCACCTCTGGCACAGGCTCAAGCTAACCAAGACATTACCTCAGTTGCAAGATTCCTAGAGTTGGTGCAGGGAAGATTTGGCCCAGAGATAACTAACATTCTTATTAACTCAGAAGAAACTGCTGTTTACCTTGCTAAGAAGTTTGGCGTTCCAGACAATCTCATAAGGGATTTGAATGAGCGTCAACAGTTGGTGCAGATGGCGCAACAATACGCCATGCAACAACAGCAAATGCAACAACAAGCAGCAGGAGTTACTATTGGCAACGAAGGCCCACCTCAGTCTTGATGGACATCAACGCCCACAAGACATTGATAACCAAATATCTTTAAACGTAGCTGCCTTGTTTAATACAGATGTTGGGAAGTCTGTATTGCAATACCTACGTTCAATAACTATAGAATCTGTGCATGGCGCGGCTGTAACTGATACGGAGTTGCGTCACATGGAGGGCCAACGATATATTGTTGGCATTATCGAAGCTCGTATCAGACACGCACATAAGGTAAAAGAAAATGAATGATGTAGAATCTACCGCCAGTGCTGAACCAACAGAGGCAGTCCAAACTGAGACTGCGGTTGAGCGTCCTGAGTGGCTTCCAGAAAAATTTAAATCAGCAGAAGATTTGGCAAATGCATACTCTTCTCTTGAGGGCAAACTAGGCCAGAAAGAAGAAGACTATCGTAATTCTTTTATGGAAGAGATTGAAAAAGAAGCCTATGCAAATAGGCCAGCAAGTGTTGGTGATTATGAATTGCCAGAAGGTATTGATGAAGAGTTAGCTGCGGACAATGAATTACTTTCATGGTGGGCTAATCACGCATTTGAAAATGGCTTCAATCAAGAAGAGTTTAGCGAAGGTATCAATATGTATCTCAGTGCGTTGAATGAAGATGTGCCTGACTATGATGCTGAGTTAGCAAGACTAGGTGACAATGCAACAGCAAGAACTGAAGCAGTTTCTTTATTTGCAAATCAATTCTTTCCAGAAGAACAACTTGGCGCAATAGAGCGTATGTGTGAAACTGCTGATGGTGTTATGGCACTTGAAACTATTATGGAAGCTATGAAAGACGGTGGGCCTAGCACTGACCAAGTTGGTATGGCTAGAATGAATGAAGACCAATTAAGGCAAATGATGCTTGATGATAGATATCATAACCCTGCTAAACGTGACGCTAACTTTGTTCGTCAGGTAGATGAAGGGTTTAAAAAACTTTATGGTCGATGAAATCAAACGAGTTGGGCGGCTCTCTCTTACAGACAGTCGCCCAGATGACGCATACGAAATCGCTCCATATCTAAGATTTCAAGACAAACGTGAATGTCTTATAATGGGCCTAGAGCCATTGGAAGCTCTGGCAGAACCGCTTAGTATTGATGGCGCGAAAACATACACAATAAAATTTGACAATCAATCTATAGCTATGTGCGGAACTGTGCCTGTAGATAATGAAACAGGTAGAGTTTGGATGTTGGGTACTGGCGCAATAAACTCAAACTTTCGACCTTTTTTAAGAGGCTGTAAAGAAGTTATTGCATTGCTACAAGGTGACTACAAGGTAGTAGAAAATTATGTTCCTGTGGATCACCATGAAACAATTATGTGGTTAAGTTGGTGTGGTTTTGTGTTTGATGAACATCTGCATGAAATAAATGGACATACTATGATGAGATTTGTGCGTTGCATAAATCGTAAAAATAATGTTTACTATCTCCAACAACGGCCTGTAATGCACTGAGCGACCCTTATGGATAATCGCGATGAGGATGAAACGCAGACAACCGACTATCGTGTAACTTTAAAAAAGGACTGATGAAATGGCTAATACCATTGATGTAGCTTTTATCAAACAGTTCGAGTCTGAAGTGCATATGGCTTATCAGCGTATGGGTTCTAAGTTACGGAACACTGTGCGTATGGCTAGTCAAGTAACAGGTTCGACTGTGAGATTCCAAAAAATTGGTACAGGCTCTGCCTCTACTAAATCAAGAAACGGTAATGTCACCCCTATGGAACTTGCACATACAACTGTGGAAGCAACAATGGCTGACTTCTATGCCGCAGAATACATTGACAAGTTAGATGAACTGAAGATTAACATCAATGAGCGTCAGGCTGTAGCTCAATCTGCTGCTGCTGCTCTTGGTCGTAAGACTGACGATATCATCTACACTGCAATGGATGCTGGTGCTAACTCAACTCAAATTAACTCAACATCTGCTGCGGTTGACAAAGCAGATATCTTGACTTTGTTTGAGACATTTGGCTCTGCAAATATTCCAGAAGACGGTCAGCGTTATCTGGCAATGCATCCAAAAGGTTATGCTGATTTGTTTAATATTACAGAGTTTGCTTCAAGTGACTTTGTAGGTGAGCAAAATCTTCCATTTGCTGGCGGCATGACAATGAAAGAGTTTATGGGCTTTAAGATATTCTCTACTTCTGCAATTACAGCAGGTAAGAATATGGCTTATCATACTTCTTCTATTGGGTTGGGTGTCAACTCTGATGTCTCAACAGAGATTAACTATGTCGCAGAAAAAGTAGCGCACCTTGCAACATCAATGATGTCAATGGGTGCTGTCGTTATTGATAATAACGGCATCTACGAAGTTCTTGACAACAACTAATAGGAGTGAAAGATGGCATTTAATATTGCAAATTTAACTCGGTTGTCTGGGGCATCTGGTGTAAACCTTTGGCATTATACCTCTGCTGACGCTATTGCTACTGTAAAAGCCTCTGGTTATTTTACTGGTGAAGCAGTCAATATGATGAATGCGAGAGATGTTATTATTTGTGTTGATACAAATACACCAACAACTCACATTGCCTCAGTGCTTACCAATGACGGTACTACTGTGAATACATCACAGGGTACTGCTATTGCTGAGACAGACTAAAGGATTGGGGAGGGGCAACCCTCCCTTATTCACACATGGCAGTTACTAGCACACACGCAAATACCCCTGTGGATTTATGCTCAAGAGCATTGATTCTTATTGGGGCTGAACCGATTACTTCATTTGAAGATGGAACAACCGAGGCTCTTGTCTCGGTAAATATGTATGAGGATGTTGTTAGAACTTCTCTAGTTAATACTAGATGGAGGTTTGCAACTAACCAAGCAATTCTAAACCTGCTTACTGCTGCTCCAACAGGAAGGTATGATAGAGCTTATCAATTACCATCTGGCTATTTAATGGTGCATACAGCAACTGTGGAAGATAATATAATTGATTATCAAATTTATGGAGACAAACTTTTTGCAGATACTTCTGCCTCTGATACTGTGATTCTTGATTATACTTTTCGTGCAAATGAGTTAGAGTTTCCTTCATATTTTACTATTGCTGTTGAGTATGCGCTTGCAATGGTATTTGCTACATCTATTGCTAGAGATGCATCTTTGGCTGCTCTTATGGAAAAGCAAGCTACAAATGCAATGGCTAAAGCTAGAAGCCTAGACTCACAACAACAAACAACACGCAAGTTGGTTACATCGAGGTTTATTACGAATAGGCGCAGCTAATGGCAAGGATTAGAGTTCCCCTATCTAACTTTCAATTTGGAGAAGTCAGTCCTTCTATGGTGTCTAGGACTGATACTAAAGTATATCAGAATGCTGCAAAGAAGATTGAAAACTTCTTTTTAAGAAATGAAGGCGGTCTTCTTAAAAGATTTGGTACAAGAAGAATTTATGAGTTTGATACAACTCTTGATACTACAAAAAGGCAGCAGGTAAGAATTATACCGTTTATTTTTTCTGACGATGAACGATATATCATTTCTCTTGAACATTTAAAAATACGCTGCTTCAAGATTGATCCAACAACAGGTGCAGTAAGCATTGTTACAACGATTACTCAAGATATAGATTCTGCTGCTCTCCCAATAACCGATTCTATTTTAGATGAAATAACATTCGCCCAATCTGGTGATATAATGTTTTTGTGTCATCAAACATTTATGATTAGGAGATTGGTTAGGACAGGGTTAAATAGCTTTGAAATGGATACTTATTCGTTTGTAAGCGATTCAGACAATCATTACATTCATCAACCATATTATTCATTTCATGGAGAAGATGTTACTCTTGACCCCTCTACAACTAGTGGCTCAGGTGTAACTCTTACAACATCTGCAAACTATTGGGACATTACTGGCACTCAATCTGGTGGTAATTATCCAAGCTCCAAGCACATTGGAATTGTTATTCGATATCATGGGCAAGAAATAACTATTACATCCGTACAATCTCAAACTCAAGCTACTGGAACTGTCAAAGATGCATTGAAGGTGCATCTAGATACAGATGCAATAGAAACAACAGATGGTACAGCAGATATACAAATTACTATGGCCCTTCATGGTTTAAGTACCAATGATAGCATTACTATATCAGATGCTGGTGGGATTGGCGGCATTAGTGCTGCAAATATTAATGGGACAAGAACTGTTCAAGAAATAGTAAATGAAAATGTTTTTATTGTAACTGCTGGCGCAAATGCAAACACTAATAGTATTGGTGGCGGCTCCCCTAAAATAGAAACTCATGCTCCAACAACACAATGGGAGGAGCAGTCATATAGTGCGCTAAGAGGATTCCCTGCGGCAGTTGCTTTCCATGAGAACAGATTATGGTTTGGGGGAACTCTATCTCAGCCTGACGGAATATGGGCGAGTAGAACTGGTCTTTATTTTAACTTTGATGTTGGCGATGCAGAAGATGATGATGCATTAGATTTAACAGCAAGCATTGGTGAGATAAATACTATTAGGCATATTGTGTCAAATAGAGATTTACAAATCTTTACAAGCACTTCAGAGTTATATGTTCCTGCATTTACAGATAAACCAATAACACCGACTAATGCACAGATTAGAAGACAGACACCGTTTGGTGCTTCATTTGTAAGACCTCAATCATTAGATGGTGCAACATTGTATGTTCAGAAGAATGGCTCTGTTGTAAGAGAGTTTATATTCTCTGATGCTGAATCAGCATATGTAGCCAATCCAATAAGTCAAATTTCTGCACACTTAATTAATAATCCTGTGCAAATGAGCATACTTAGAGGTGCTATTAATAGACCTGAATCCTATGCATTTTTCTTAAATCAAGATGGGACTATTGCAATTTTTACCTCAAATAGAGGTGAGCAAAGAGCAGGATGGGCAAAGTTTACTACGTCAAATGGAAAGTTTCATTCTATAGCTACTGTTGATGATAGAGTATTTCTTGTTGGTATTTATGACATAGGGAATAATAATAACAAATTTATTTTGACAGAATTTGATTCTAGTCTTCAATTAGATTTTTCTAATACATTTTCTCAAGGATTTGCTCCTGCTGGGGTTTTTAATGTTGCACCTCATTTTGCAAATGGTGCTGTTGTTGATGTTGTTAATGGAGATGATCATCTAGGTCAATTTACTGTAGTAAGTGGTCAAGTAGATGTAACTGCTGTTGAAACAATTACAACAGCAGAAATAGGTTATAGCTTTAATGTTGAGGCAGAAACATTACCTATTGACGCACAGGTACAAGGTGGGCCATTGACAGGCAACCCAAGAAGAGTAAATCGTGTTATACTTGATTTGGTAAATACATTATCTGTCTCTGTAAACGATAAACGATTAATTATTCGTCAGGTAACAGATGACTTAGGAGCTGGAAGAATTGCTGTCACTGGCAAAGAAGAGTTTAGATTATTGGGTTATAGCAAAGACCCAACGGTAAGAATTACACAATCAGCACCATTGTCATTACAGATAAATGGTTTAATCGCAGAGGTATCATTTTAATGTTAGACCCAGCAACACTCCAACTTATTGGCACAGGTTTATCTATTGTTTCTGCTTTAGGGGCTGGCAAAGCTAGAGCAGATGACGCTGAGTTTAATAGATATCAATATCAATTAGATGCTCAAGCAAAACTAATAGAGGGTAGACAAAAAGCAAATCTTAGACTTAGAAATCTTGCAAGTGCTAATTCTTCAAACAATGCTTTGTTTGCTTTTATGAATAGAGACATTGGGTCAGATAGGTCTTATCGTGCATTTATGGAAGCTCAAAAACGTATTGCCTATGCTGATGTAGAATCAATAGGTTCTAATGCTTTGAGAGCCGCAGCGCAATCAGAATCCAGAGCTGGGATGGAGGCTTCTAAAGGAAGAGCATCTTTGATTGCAGGTTATACTGGCGCAGCTTCCGCTATTGTATCTGGATTGTATAGATACGAACAATATAAGGTTGGTTAATTATGGCGGTTATTAGGCAAAGAAGAGAAGTAATTGACAAGCCTATAGGCGTCATTCGTGCTGATACTTCTTCAGCACAAGCATACGAAAGCATTGGTAATTTAGCTGATACTCTTATCGAAACATCTTTCGATGCTCTCAAGAGAGAAGCAAAGCAAGCTGGCACAACTTCTGCACAACGTCAAGCGTTAGAAGGTTTGCGTACTATTAATCCAGAAACAGGACTTCCTGAAGCATTCCAAGCTCCTGAAGGCTATGGAACAATTGCCCAAGATGCATATCAAAGAGTAATAGAAGCAAGATTTACAGGGCTTGTCGAAGCTGATTTTAAAGCAGAAGCAAAACGTTTAGCTATAAAACATCAATTTGATAAAGATGGTGTTCGTAAATTTGAAGAAGATTTTAAAAGTTTTTATCAAGGATACGGTACAGAAACATTTGAAAAAAATGTGAAAGTTGATCCAAAAATTGCTGGCATTGTAAACAGCATTGGCTCTCAACTTCTTGCATCAAATAAAATGAATTTGCTTGAAAAGCACGCAATTCGTGAACGTCAGGAAACTGTTACTGATTTTACTACACAATTTACAGAAGGTTTAAGTCAGCTTGAGTTTCTTTATGCTAACCCTGCAAGTGCTGATGACGCAAGGTTTTTAGAAGACCTTTTAGATTCAAGATTGGAAGATATGATTAGCAGTGGTCTTATCACCTCTGATACTCAAATACGTCAAAGCAGAAATCAAATTTTGAAAATAAAAGCAAAGGGGTTGTCTCGTAGAGTAGAGCAATCTGTTATTGCCTCTGAGGGTATGGACTCTGCAACAATGGCTATTGCTGAGAGAGTTATAAGAAACAATGGCAATGGGATTGAAGATTTACCAAAAGAAGTACAAAAAACTGTACAAAATATTTTAGATTTAAAGGTAGATGGCAAGTCTGCGCTTGCAATAGTTTTGCCAGATGTTGAGGCATATTTTAATGATGCCGCTTCAAACATGAGGGCTGAAGAATCTGCTGCAAGATTTGAGCAAACGCAAAAAGAAAGAGACGATAAAGAAAGAATAAGGCTTACAAAGCAAGAGCAAGAAGAAAAATCTGGCACTAATCTTCAAACAACTGTTGATACTATCTCAAAACATCTTGCTAATTTTGATATACCATCTGCAATAAATGAGTTTAATGCATATGAAAAAAGTGTGCGTGGCACATTAATGTCAGAACCATTTAAAGAAAACCTAATTAAAAAAGCCAGAACTGTTATATTACAAGACCTTGCAAGACAGGCAACAACATCTCAAACAAGAGAGCCTCTGCCAACATCAGATGAACTAAGTAGATGGCAAACATATATTTTATCAGATGGTCGTGATGTTATTGGTGATAAACTACCACCAAAGTTACAAACACTTGCAGATGAAATATTAAAAATATACAGAAGAGAATCTGATGAAGCATCAATGATTCGTGCCACAAATGCAGAAGTCAATAAAGTAATAAGAAATGAAAAAGACGAAGCATTAACAAAAACAGAACAAGAAACAAAAATGGCTGTCGAAAGTGGTTTTGGCAGTACAACAAACAGCAATCATAGAGAGTATGTAGGTAAAGTTGTTTTCCAAGGAAAGCCTGATAATTATGTTTTTTCTCCTGATTCTCTTACAGATAATCAGATGCGTACACAAATTATCAATGCTGGTATTCTTCCACAGCAAATGTATGACTTTGGTAAAAAATATTTAACAAGGTCTATGTCGCCTCAAGAAGAAATTGTTTTCCTTCAACATTATAATAATTACAGAAATGCTTTAAGTGCCAATAATCAAGCTGGTGAGTTTAGAAATATGTGGCTTGATGCTGGGTATTCTATAAAAGAAGTTGGCTTAATTGATTCTGTAATTTATGCAGCTTCAACTCATCCAGAAGGAATACAGGCTGCACCAGAGATAAGAGCGACTATTATGCAAGCTCGTAGAGATTCTGACAATTATGGAGCAGCAGTGGCTAATTCTACTGGTGGCAAAGGCATTAGAGAATTTGTTGATGAAATTACAACATCTGATCCGTGGTTTGGTTTTGATGTTCCTAATCCGCAGATAACAAGTGAGCTTATTCCATACACAGAATACTTCATTGCAATGGGTGCTAGTCCAGAAGAACTTAAAACGAAACTTACTGGCATAATGAAAGACTACTACAAAGAAACTGATGGCGTTGTTGTTGACTTACCTTTTGGCTCTATTAGTAAATCGAGAAATTCTTTTTCTAGTATTTTCCCACAAGACCAACATAGGGATATGGCTGTCAAATGGCTGAATAATCAACTTGTAGATACTTATAAAGTACAAGATGCTTATTTTCGTAGAAGTTTTATGCCAACAACAGAATTTGCTGAAACAGCATCTACAGCTTTTGATACAGAGTTTGGTGATACTGCAATGGAGCAAACAGATATTCCAGAACCTGAGAGACTTTATTTACAACCATTTCCAATGTCAGGCACTGCACAAAACAATACTCGTTTTATGGTTATGAAAAAAAATGCTGGTGGTGGGTATCAACCATATATTGCTAATGGGCAAATGGTGGCATTCGATACTGCTCAAATTGTAAAAGGTGTTGAAGAAATGCTTGGCGAAGCACCTGTTTTGGGTAAAGCAACACAAGAACAGATTGCGCGTCGTGAACAAATGAGATTGCAAGGCTCTACAATGACTGCTGAACAGGCACAGGACAGAGAGATACAAGCTCCATGAACGACATTCTTGACCCATTTAGTCAGAACTCAATTTTGTATGCGCCAAATCCAGAAGACGATACAGAAGACCCTTCTTTCTTTGACACTCTTGGCGCAAGTCTTGGATATCAATATGACCCAATTGTTGAGTATATTAGAAATCAAGTTAAGTTTCGAGATGAAGTAGACCCTAACTATTTTCCATTGCAAGACATGGAGGGCTACGAAGAATATGAATCTGATTTATTGTTTGCTCAAAATGCAGAGCATATGGCTGAATTAAAAAGGGCTATCGATGAAAATGTCGAAAGGCGTAGAGTTCTTGCTGAGTCAAGTTTTGGTTCCCATTTTTTTGCTGGTCTTGCTGATCCTATCAATTTGGTGGCACTTCCATTTGGTGGTGCTGGTGTTGGATTGGGTAGGGCTTTTATAAGAGGTGGTGCTGGTGTTGCTACATTACAAGCAGGACAAGAGGCATTGCGTATGCCGTTTGACCCTCTTGGCACACCAGAAGAGGCAGCTATCAATGTAGGTTCTGCATTTGTTGCTGGTGGGCTTTTGGTGGGGGCTGTAAGTGTTCCTATGACTCGCAGGGCTACAGCATACAAAGCTACAGAGAAAGCTCTTGGTGAGCGTCATTTAGCTGAACAGCCTGATATTAACACATCATTTCCAGAACCAACTCCTGACAGGCCATTGAGTCAGGTTCAAAATTGGGAAATTGATGCAAAATTAAGTTCTGGTAAACAAGTTATACCACGCCTAAAACAATTAACAGAAGATGCAGAAGAAGCTGTTGCACAAGCTGAAGCTAAATTTGCATCTGCAACCACACCAGAAAATATGAAAATAGCTAAAGCAGAACTAGATGAAGCTGAAGCAAGACTAACAGAGTTTTCTCAAACTACACGACAACAAGAAACTGAATATAATTTATTCAAAGCAGAGGCAGAAAAACGTCAAGCAACTCAAAAGCAAATTGATGATATTGATAATCCATATGCAATAAAAAAGAATTTATTTACAGATAGCTGGGCTTTCCAATTTCTTACAACACCTGTCAAAAGAGTTTTGCAAGATAAAGGCGCAACAGATTTTGCAAAAAGAGTAATGATATCTATTGGCGGTGATAGTGGGCTGTCTCTTACTTTGAACAAATTTGGTTTGCGTGTCGGCCCTTCTGTTTATCAAAAGGCTGCTATTCGTGATGGAGAATGGGTACAGGTTTATGATAGAGCAAGAGACTTATACAAAGCACAATATGGCAAAGGCAAAACTTTTCTTGATTATGATATTGCAACAAATGTTATAGGTGCTGGCAAAAAAGTTGGCCTAATCCCACAAGAAAATAAAACATTTTACGATTGGATTACTGAAGTAAACATTAAAAGAATGAAGGGCGAAAAGCCAGCAAATGAAGCAGAAGGTCAGTTTATGGCTGACCTCGAAAAATATTACAAAACTTGGGAAACACGTCTCGACCAAACAGGTTTGCTAGGTAGCGCACAGTTTGCTCGCAGAGAGCTTGTTCGGCTTGAAGGTGAAAAAGCAATTTTAGAAGATAGGATTAAAAAATTAAAAAATAGAAAAGCATCGAAGCGTGGCAATGTATTTGAAAGATTGAAAAACTCTCAAGAAAAACTTTCCCGCATTAATGCAAAAATAGATGAAACAACAAGTTCTATAGAGTTATTTGCAAAAAGTGTACGCCCTGATTTTGCAGAACCATTTAATCCTAGATATTGGAGACAAGATATAATACAGGAGCGTAGGCAAGAATTTTTTAGAGTATTGCATCAATGGTACACTGAGAATCCATACACATATAAACTTGATGAGGCATCAAATACTTGGACACAAGTAAAGTTGCCTAATGATTATGATTCTGTTGCTGGTCGCGTAAATGAAACTATTGATAAAATTCTTGGCATTAGAGATGTTTCTGATGAAGGTAATGCGTTTTATGGATTTACAAAATCAAAACACTTTAGGCACAGAGATGTAGACATACCAAACTCTTTGGTTGTTGATTTTATTGAAACAAATCCAATAAGTATAATGAGGGCATATACTCAAAAGATTGCACCACAGTATGAGTTTCGGGTGCAGTTTGGCAAAGATATTGATGATGTTCTTGATGATGTAGAAGATAGTTTGCTTGCAAATGGAATGAAACCAACTCGTGCAAATAGAATTTTACGAGATATCCGTCATGTAAATGAAAGAGTGCAAGGAACAGTTATAAGGGATGCAGATGCATTAAGTTTGAAAAGTGCTGTAATCTTAAAAGATTTAGCAATGCTTAATTATTTGGGTTCTGCTGGATTTGCCACTCTTCCAGATTTTGCAAAAATAATGATGGAACATGAATTAGGCCCAGTATTCAAATCATTATTTGCAACAATGTCTGATCACAGAGTTAAGTTAAATGTTCAAGAAGGTCGTATTGCTGGTGAGATTATAGATATTCTTAAAGGTGATGCACATTTGCGTCATGTTGAAATGATGCGAAATAATCCTCTTAATGATGGAGTAATGAGTAAAGTTCGAAGTGGGTTTTTCTTTTTGAATGGTGTTGCGCCTATGACAACCATTTTTAAGAAAATGGACTCTATGGTTCGCGCACACACTTTAATTGATTATTCATTAAAATTAAGTGGCAAACATCCTGATGGCAAAAAAGTTACAGATTTTGAAGTTGAATATTTAGCTAGATACAATATTACAAAAACAGAAGCTGATAGTATTTCATCTGCTCCATGGGAGAGAACAGATAGTGGTTTGTTTTTGCCTAATACATTAGCATGGGAAGATGCTGGAATCCCAATTACAATTAGAGATGATTATAGGGCCGCACTAAACAGTGGCATTGGTAATACTGTTCTTATGGGTACGCCAGCAGATAAGCCAATAGCTGTGGATGGTGTGTTTTATGTGCCTATTCATGTTGCTCGTAAACTGTTTCCTAATGTAAGAGAAGATGCAAAATATAAAGGATATTATAGAATAGAGAATGGTTTGCTTGGTTTGCCATTCCAATTTATGTCTTATAGCTTTGCGGCTGCAAACAAAATTACAGCGTCTATTGCACAGAACCAAGTCCGAAATAGGGCTGTCGGTATGATTTCTGCAATGGGTCTTGGATATATGGGAATGGAATTAAAATACAGCGATTATCAAATGGATAACATGGATTTAGGCACAAAGATTGCTCGTTCATTTGATGCTTCTGGTCTTGCCGCTATGCATAGTGATTTGTTTTATACAGCTATGGCTACAAGTTTAGCACTTGGTGGCCCTGATATTGGCATGGGTATTATCAAGCCAAAATATAAACAGGGCAAAGATATTGGTGATGCTATAACTGGTGTTCTTGGTGCTGGCCCATCTTGGGCATATGATACAAGTAAAGCGGCTGCTTTGTTTTTAAGTGGAGAGTATGGGCAAGGTGCGGGAAGACTGCTTAGACAAATGCCTTTTTCTCAATTGTTCTTTTTAAAAGATACAACAAATGAGTATGCAAGAGCCTTTGCTGGTGGGCGATATTAATTGTGCGTTGAGGTAGTCTTTAATTTAAGTTAGGATGCGAACATGACTATTAACTTAGCAGATAATGATCCACGTAACGAATACACTGTTTCTGACGGTAACAATCAGACTGTGTTTACGATGGACTTTGAGATTTTTGATAACGCAGATTTAAATGTTTACGTTGATAATGTTAAACAAACACTAACAACTCATTATAGAATATCTGATTCTCAGACTAATGCAACTGCTGGTCATACAAGTGGTACTGATGGATTTGTTCATTTTACAAGTGCTGTAACTGCAAGTGGTGCAGATAAGAAAGTAGTTCTTACAAGAAGTATTGTGCTTCAAAGAACAACTGATTTTCCTGCATCTGGTGCTTTTCAGATTGGTTCATTAAATACAGAGCTTGATAGAATAGTTGCGATTCAAGCTGACCTAAAAGACGATATAGACCGCTCATTGCGTCTTACCGATTCTGATGTAGATGTAGCATTGACCCTCCCCAATGTTGACGCTCGAAAAGGTAAGACGCTTGCATTTAATGCTACTACAGGTGTTGTTGAAGCTGGGCCTAGCATTTCTGATGTTCAAACTGTTTCTGCTGCTTCTGCCGATATTGCAACACTAGCTGATATTGAAGATGGCACTGTAGCTACAGATGCAATATCTAATGTAAATGCTGTAAGGGCAAATGTTACTACTGTTGCTGGCGTTGCATCTAATATTCCAACAGTA
>MDTC01072560.1_pt1 | contig 13988 bp, 1 predicted proteins | sample 811181 | NCBI WGS metagenome assembly MDTC01 (sample SAMN05326644, study PRJNA326480) | marine metagenome | isolation source: seawater | place: Pacific Ocean: North | collected 2011
CATTTAAAATTCTAATTTGATCTGTAATTATTGCAGACATTTTGCCACAGTTTTTTCTTTATTTAGTTACAGAGTTTCGTCATATCTTACGAACGCAAGAGATTTATCTCTTACAACTAACGTAGATGTAGATATGCCACCAAATCCACTCATGTTGTATGCAGTAGAAGCAACCGAAACTCCACTTTCAAGAATAATCTTACCCCAACTATAAGAACCCAAATATGTTCCTGTAGTCATTCCAGTAACACCATTGAAATTGGTATCAAAATCATATCCAAGAGGAGGATTATCAACCTTAGCACGAACTCTTATCACAGCATCCTGCTCATTACCTATAACAATAGGATGATCTCTTCTTTCTACAACTTCATAAACACCATCCACAAATGATGTGCTGATGCCTAAAACATTTCCATTTCCATCATAACTTGTTATAGAAGTTGTTGCTGCTCCTAAGTTTGAATTGAAGATTGTAAATACATCACCTTGCTCTATCGCAGAAACTGTTATTCCAGTACCAACATACTTAGATTGACTAAAGATATTATCCTGGTCGGGGATAAACAGATCAAACAAAGCATAAGTCTCATTACTGATTGAAGTTGTTGCAAAACCAACAATACTGCCAGAATCTCCTCTATAACCACCAGGGAAAAATACCTTAATAGTTTGAGTTGTACCTTGACTTGGTGGAGAAATTAAGACTTTAGGAGCAGTTACTGTAGAATAACCAACTCCACCACCTGTTACGGTTATCCCAGTAACAACTCCATTCGTAATAGTAGCTCTTGCTTTTGCTGTTGTAGTTGTTCCAATACCAACACCAGTAGTACTTGCGATACTTACATTTGGAGCAGATAGATATCCACTTCCTCCATTTGTTATTGTAAAACCAGTAACTGTTCCTGCCATAGAAACAGTAGCAGTAGCAGCTGCTGAAACTTTTACCTCTTGCTGGTGAATTTTGATTCTGTTCTGAGACAAACGACCTTGAGTTGTATCAAATTCATTACGCTGGTTAAACAGTGGTCTAACAGTGCTAAGATTTAATACAGTAGAACCAATTCCAACCGGTTTAAGTAAATAAGCAGCAGGTAAAATATTTGGTTCATGGAAGGTTCTTGCTTTAGAGACACTCTGTCCATCAATAATCTTATCTTCGGTCTGACGACACCAAGTAACAGGTCTTGTAAAATTAACATCATCAGTGTTTCCTGGACCAAAATATGGAAGAGTTTCTACAGTATCTGTGGAAACAATATCACTTATAGTTCTCTTATCCTCTTTGTAAATTAGATCATCTGAAGTAATCTGAAGAGTATCACCTTCCTTCACAGTTTGAATTACATCAGTTTCAATAACATCATTACCTTCACCATTACCCTTGTAGAAAACAATTCTCAAGAAATCGCCAACTCTAGGTGCTTCGGAGAATCTAATTCTATTTCCTCCAAAGAAGAAGTAAGAATCACCTGGGACCTGAAGAATATTATTCAAGAATACTAAGAGTAACTGATCTGTTTGAATTTTCGACCCTTTAGCAGCAATAATTGAAAGTCTTTCTCCACCTCTAAACAGTGGGAAGAGTTTTCTCTTACCATCAATATAACTATCAACATTATCCAGAATCTCAAGTTCACCAAGAGACCATCCATTAAAGGTGTCGTCAAAGGTTTTATCTACTGTAATTTGGAATTCTCTAAAATTAGATGTGGTTGGAATTCCAGTTCTTCCTCCTACAGGAACAGTTAGGATATCACTTTCGCCATAAGCGTAACCATTGTTTGTAATGTTATACGAAACTACACTAGAACCATTGCCAACCTGAATATCAATTTTACCTTGCGTACCTAATCCAGTTAATACCTGATCATTGGAATATACCAAAGGCATATTTGCATATGGTTCTGGATCATCAAATATAATTTGAGGAACAATTGTTAGTGTATTAACACCAACATTAAGGTTGAATCCTGGATTAGTAATATTAACACTAGTAGAAATATTACCAGTGCCAGTAATAACAGTTGCAAAACCAATATGCTGGACAGATGTAGTTGCAACACTTACAACAGCACCAGCATCACTACCAACAAAAGTATGTGTATACTGACCACCAGCGCGAACAGCATTTGCCGTTGCACTCACAAATGTATGAGCACCAGAAGCAACAGTTGCTGGGTTAGTCCCAACATTGACAGTAATCGTAGTAGAAGTTACTGAACTAATATCGAGAGTTGTATTTGCTGCAGGGTCAGTTGCACGAGGATAAGAATGCTGAGTTGCATTACCATCCTGAGCACAGGTAAAGGTCAGTGAATTGGTCTCAAGGGATATGCCTCTGCCAGCAACAAAATTATGACTGCCAATAGTAAGTTCTAAATCGCCAGTGTTATGGTCATAAACCGCACCGGAAACATTAAAGTAAACAAACGTTGAGAAACCAACAAATACTATAGCATCTTGACCTCGAATCTCTTCAATTCTCAATGGTCTTCTGCTTGCCCTAGTGTCAAGATTAGGTCTAGGATATGACTTGGTACTAGTATTATTATCACTAGCACAAGTAAAGCGTAGACTATTATCGTTAATTGTAATATAATCTCCAGAATTTAACGCATGGTTTGCTGGAAGAGTTATAGACAGGAGTCCAGTTGTAGGAATATAATCTGCATCCAATACATCATAAGTAAGTCCTGCAACTGCTCCTGGACTAATATTACTAGTAGCAGCACTAACATTAACAATACCAAATGGTAAAGTAACTCCGATACTTACTCTAGTTCCTGCAGGAACATCATTAACTGGAGCAGCACTCGTAGGAACTTGAATATGAGTAATCCCAGCTCCAACATCGGCACCTAGATAAGCAACTTTAGTACTATCTAATTTTCTGAAAGTTCCAATTCCAATATAAGCATTATTTCCATCAAATACAGTCTCTAAGACGCCAAATACGCTATTTTCATTAGTCAAATAGATGTTGGTTGAACCTGCAGAAATAGTAGAACTAGTTGATACAAGAATCTCATAATTATCTTTACATCTGTATCCACTTCCAGTATAACCAACAGATATGTTAGTTACTGTTCCAGCAGTGGAAACGGTAGCAGTTCCTGCAGCAGCAACAAGAGGTTGATAACCAAATCCTTCAGTAGAACCAATAGATTGAATAATACCTGCAGCAGGGAAACTACTAATTCCAACATCATATCCGATTGATTGAGCACTTCCATTAAATACTAACTGAGTATCCCCAGCAGCTTCTTGGAGGTTGTAATCCTCTTCTACAGTTATGCCTGGAAGTTGGAATACACTATTGATCAGTACAATAGCATTATCATCAGCAATATTCGTTATACTTTCTCCCTCAGTAGTTTTAATAGGGAAGTTTCTTTCAATACCATTAAATCTATCAGCAACATCTTTGAAAACATGATTATTAGCATAAGTCTCAGATAATCCTGTAGAGATAGGACCTCTCATATAACTTCTTCCATGGAAAGAAGAACCTTTAGCAATACCCTCCCAATCAAGGGAATTAGGATCTGAAGGATCTGCTACTGGATCTGGACCATATGGAGGTTCTGCAAAACTCAGTTTGTTACCAATAATATTGTAGTTTCCAGAGATCTTAGTAACTAAGTCGCCAGCGGTATGATTTGCAAATTGTGTTCCCAATCTTGCTCTTCTAACTCTAACTTTATTAGGGTCGTTATTTGCTCCAACTCCAGTAACCTTCATAATTTCATCATTAACTTGGAAGAAGTCTCCACCAAAGAATGAAGTAACTCCAACAAAATCAACAATGTCAGTTGTAGAAAGAGCATCAGCACTTAATGTCGTCGTAATTGCTGTAGAAACAATTGGACTTTGGATCATATTATCAAGTGTAATCAACACTCTAGCATTTTGTCGTGTAGTTATAAATCTATGAGAAGTACCACTACCTACATTTGTAATATCAATTAGTGAAGGAGTAACACTTTGAGCATTTTCGGCACTGGTGCTCAATCCAATATAGTTGTCATCAATCTTAACTGCATAAACATTATCTCCTCCATTAGGAAGAAGCGTTGTTAATCCAACACCAACAAAGAAAGTTTGTGCAACACCAATTGCAGAAGATTCATCATTAATGTCATTTCTATAGTAACTCAGTCTTTCGCCAGAAACAAAGAAGTGGTTTGGAAGTCTAATAGTATCGGATGTTGTACTAACAATTCCAACATTTCCACCATCAAACCAATATTGGAATATATCTTGTCCCCCATGTTCTAAATCAAAGTCTGTTTTGACATCATTAAATGTTCCAATGTAATCATCTCTATCGTCAGTAATAAGACCATTACCAAAATCAAGTTCCGTCTCTACAACATCACTTGTTTCAGACTTCAGGTGATGAGCAAAAACATTTACTTCAGTATCAATATTTGGATTTGGAGTAAAATGTAAATGTAATTCAAATCCAGTAGAATCAATTCCTGCTCCAAAAGTACCAAGACCTGATGAAGTCCTTACATTACCATATTCTGTGAGGAATGCTTCACTAGTAACACCAACAGCATTAATTGTATCCACTGCAACTAATTCTACAAATTCATGCTCATTATTCGTTTTGTCTGCTACATGTACCCAATACTTGGATGCATGGAATTCTTCACTATTATCAATATAACGATATTTGTTTACAGTAGTGATTCCTGGAGATGCTGATGATGCAATAGTGGTGGATTCTGCCTGAATCCTTGCATGGTTCATATTATACGTTGCAATTCCTGATGTTGCTGTCTGAGCAATACCAATTTGAATTGTATTGATAACCGCAGTTGTACCAATTCCGGCATTAGGAATAAACTCAACTACAAGATTATTATTAGCAAGATACGGCCAGAATGTTCCATATCCAACAGAAGAATCTATAGATCCTAAATCGGTAGACAGATTTGTAATTTCTCCGCTCGTTGCTATATCTACTCCATCATGAACAAAGTTCATTTGAGTAAAATTAAATTCCTCATTCTGAGAACCATTATCAGGGTTTATGGAGAACATAACAGAAACAGAATTAAAACTGCTTCCTATAGAAACAACTGTAACTCCAGTTCCTACAGTATTAAGTTTAGAACTTGAAGTTTGTATGACAGCAATATCACCAAATGTACTAGTTCCTATTCCAACAAAACTATCTTCTATCTTATAGGCAACATATGAAACATTAAAGTCATTATATGCTATTTTATCATCGACAGGATAGAATCTAATGAATCCTTGTCCCTCAGAAATAGCAAAATCAAATGTACCAATATCACCAACTGTTTGGAGGAATGCATATTCATTAGAATATCCATAAGTGCCGTCGTGAATAACATCAAAAATTGATACTTGTCTTTCTGAAGTAAATCTTCTATCTCTAACCAAAGTATAATATCTTAAGAATCTTCTCTTATCAAGATCAAACGTATCAATATCAACATATTCTTCTGATCTTGGGCGATGACTAAATTGATCACTAATATCGTCAATACTTAAGACTCTGTTGAATACTGCCTGGTCAAACGAAGATATGAGTCTACTTTCAAAATAAATCTCTGTTGAAACTAAATCTCCAACATCAATAAAGTTTTCTCTGACAAGATCAAAGTCATTAACACAATTCATATCAACAGTTTCTACAATATCTTTTATCAAATTGAGATAGGTAGATCCTTTTGTTGGATTTGTATCTACTCTAAGTCCTCTTTCATAGGACTCTAATTGATAATTCGCAAACTTCTTATAACCAGAAATGTGGTTCATCGAAGATATGGGGTCATTCCAAGTTTGTAGAGGTACAGTAGATTTCAAAGAGTAAGAGAAGTTTTGATAATAATCATTGTCAGGTGTTCTCTGAAGATCATTATTTAAGAATCCTGCTATTTGTTTCCAACCCTTATTTTGCTGTATTGTACTTCCATATCTTCCATATTCTTTGAATGGAAAAATATTTTCGCCAACAGTAGCAATTGATTTTGAAGTTCTACCAGAAATAGAATCATTAGTAGAAAATTCATCAATAGAATTAATTTTGAGAATTGAGAATTCTTCATCCCAGTCTTCTACAACAGCAGTCTTATTGCCGGAGGTAATAATTTCATCAGGGATAAACTTATTCTTCTTAAGTTTAATATCAAATACAGGGAAATCTCTCTCAGGTAACAATCTTGCAGCAGAGTTAATCTTATCATATGCAGTAACCGTATCTGTTGCTTCCAATTGATCTGCCATACTAAAGGTTACAATTCCAGCCGCACCCCCGAAATTGGGATCAACTTCTGTAATAGTGTATAATTTATAGTTGTGCTCAGAACTATTAAATCCTTTTTCTGATCCAATTCCAGGATTAGAACCTTCAACCATTAATTTTTCGCCAACCACGAATGGATAATAGTCTCCAGTAGAATACTCTGTTTTTATTTGTGCTGCAACTGTTTTGGTCAATGGATCATAAACCATACCAATGCTACCTTGACTGTTGTCAACAGGAACTCCTCCACCAGAATTTACTGGATAAATTTTTGGAAGGACATCACTCATTCCGTAAGTATTTTGAAGTATTTTTACCTGAGGACTAGAACTGTTATATTCTAACTCAATATCCTCTACAATAGTATTAAAAATTCCATCAATAACAACCAACTCCTGTTTTCCTAAGTACCCTCTTCCGAAAGAAGAAATTCCTACAGAATCCAAAGATGTAAATGGAGTTATCTTCAGCGATTGAGGATAATAGAAAAGAGGTCTGATTGTTTGATCATATGGAAAATCATATCCATAATCTGTTATTTCTACCTTATTAATTTTTCCAATATCAGAACTTACTACTTCGATGATGGAATTAGTTCCATCGGCAGTAGTTATAGTTGTAAATCCAGGAAGAACTTTATAATTATCTCCAGTATTTAAAATTTCAATTTCAGAAATAGGTCCATCAGTATGAGTGCAATCTGTAACATAAGACATTTTTGCACTGGAGGACGTATAAGAAGAAGACTCAGGTGCTTCTACTAAATTGTATGTAAATGAAGTGGCAGTAGCAACTTTTACTTTGTGCGAACCAGAATAACCACTATTAGAAATTGTGATAGATCCAGCACCTTTTATAGACTTATCCAAGTATACGTCTTTTTTGGTATCCGCTAAAGGTACACCTTGAGTATACTTTGCATTTAAATTATAGAACAAATTCTTCGGAGTATTTGAATCTATAATTAATTTTACAATTCCATCTGTGCCAACAGTACCAGTTTTTAATACTTTGAATTCAGTATCATCTATATTTTTTAACCATGGTTTTTCAAGGGTTTCGCCAATATAGAAATCCAAATCAAATGCAGGATAATCGACAAGAGAATATTCATACCTCAATGATTCATCACTCAGATCAAAAATTATTTGATTAAATCCTTCACTATCAATAGGAGGATTGACTATACCTAAAGTACCTGCTGTTGTTGCCACACCGACAACAGTTACGGGTTGATCGAGAGTTGCATTATAAAGGGTTGAAGCAAGTTTAAATTTATCGGAGTCAATCTTAACAGCATAATACGCAGAATTATTATCAAAGGCAGTGTTTGTCCATTCACTTGTATGAATTAACTTGTCGCCCGTAGAGAAACCATGATCTACAATGGTTACTACACCACTTTCTGTGTTTACTCCAAGTGGTTCAAAGGATTTAGGATTGAAGATAATATTTCTATTATAATCGTCATACTTTACAATTACAGTCTTTTGACGATTGGGTACAACATCAAATACAATTCTATGATCAGAACTTAATCCATGAGTAGTTGCAGTAGAGACTAGTACTCTATTTTTAATCGCGTCTGCAGTAATTTTTGGATATTGTGTAGTAAAACTATGATACTCATTTGTACCAGCATTAGTAAAATCAAGCAATCCAATATTTCTAGTTGTTAATGCTACACCAGAAAATACGCCAGTCGAACCAAGACCAACTTGAACCGTTGCAATGCCAATAAAGTCTTTATCAATTTTAGCAACGTAGTAGTTTTGTCCTCTGGTAAAGAATGATCCGACACCTACGGTTGTAGTAGAATCTTCATATTTCAGTGCAACAGCAAGAGGATCATTCACTTCGTATTTTACTACATCCCCAGTTTTCAACCCATGATCTTTCAGATACAAAGATTTTGGTTTTATGTAAACAGAAGTTGCACCCGCTCCTGGAGATGAGAAAAATACTGTGGTGCCAGAACCAGGATTTACATAACTATCAGATAATCCAACAGATTCTGATGGATCAAAGTAGTACTCTTTATTTGATCTAAATTTAAATGAGTTATCATAGTCGGAATTAAAGAAAAACTGTCTCTGCATCAATGTTGCAGCTGTGCCGACAGTATGGATGGATGATGAAGATCCATAAAACTCTCTAAGTATCCTAAGTCTACCAGAAAGTTTATCAACATTTAAGACTTTGAATTTTTCTTGATTGACTTGGAAAACATCATTTTCTCTTACACGATCAAAACTTAACTTGGTAGTATACGCATAAGTGACAATTCCAGTGTTTGCCACTGTATCCAAAGCATACGTAGTAGAACCAAGACCAACAAGGTTGAATGTTGTTGGTTGAACAGTTACTTCATAACTACCTTGAAATTTAGATTTTACTGTAGAGAAATTTGTTAAGGTTATTAATTCTTTATCAAAATAACCATGAGCAGTAGATGCTATTCCAACAAATTGACCTTTCTTATCTGTTGGATAAATTTCAATTTCAGTTTCTGTAGTATCACACTCAATTTTGCTGATTTCTTTTCCTTTGACGAAAGAAACCTTAGCAGCAACTCCATTACCGCCAGAACCCTCTTGATCAAATACTAATCTATCATTTACTTTATAAAAATCTCCACTATTTAAAATCTTAACAGAATCAACCTTTCCATCAGTAACTGTCTTAACTGTTACTTTTTGCTTGAGGTCATTTGGAAGAGTTATATATGGATATCTGACATCTTTATCAAAGAAATTATACACTGAGGTATTTCTCTTGTATTCACTACTATTCAGATCAAAATCATTTTGGTTTGATTTTCTATCTTTATTAAACTTACTTGGTACAGAGAAATAATTGTCACCGATTAAGTATGGGAATACTGGTCTTCTATAACTTCTAAATGGACCAGAGTCTTCAGATGTTCCACTTATTGTTGTAAAATACGCATAAGTTCCGTTTGGAAATTCTGGCGTAACACAATACCTTCCATTATTTTCATCAAGTACTGTATCATCATCAACTCTATAGTAAGTGAAGTCTTCAACAAAATACCCCGAAGGATATTTGGGAGGTCTATTGGTTCTCAAAAGCGACTCATCAGAGTAACCACTCTTCATTCTTACAGCAACGCCACCAGACTTGGAAGAGTATCCATATGGTCCATAAATTGGATTTCCATCATATGCCCATCCAATAATAGGAGAATGATTAGGTGAATCAATCTCTACTCTATTAAAAGGAAGATCGCTGGAACCATACTTCTTTTGTCCTTCAGAATCACTAGGGATTAAGATATTTCTTAGATATCTTGGAGCAAAAAGATGACAATATTGAATTCCATAATTCTCAAAAAATGATCTAGTTAAAATACCATCGTCATTTTTTAACTTACCTATAGAATCTTCAAATAAATTTATTTTCCAAGATTGTAGATGTGGTTGAAATTTTGAACGAGAAAGTGATTCTGATGCTACTAAACTAATAGTAGTATTGTTTTGATTATAACCTCTACCACCTTCAAGTACAAATATTTCATCTATAGTGCCATCATTCTTTATAGTTGCAGTTAATACTGCTCCAGTTCCATCTCCCTCTACAATAACATCAGGTGCAGAAGTAAAAGACTCACCTCTGTTTAGAGGAATTGCTTCTGTTACTGCACCATTATTGACAATTGCCTTTACCTGAGTATTTTTGCCAATAGAATATGTAACTCTTGGTACTCTTTCAAAATCTTGTATATTGGTTACACCATACCCAACACCACCGTTAGAAATATGAACATTATCAATTGTACCCAAGAATTTTGGTTGGAGTTCAGCAACAAACTCAGAACCAACATTAGTTTTTCCGGTTAAAATAACTTGAATTGGTGGATGATTGAAAATATGTGTTCCAACACCAGCGTTTGTTATATTAACGTATTCTTTTCTATCTGCAAATATGTTGACAGTATTTCCAATACCAGATATGGATAGAGTAAAGTTATCCTTATCCAAAACTGTAGCAATATAATCAGTATTTAATGAAAGACCTGTTAACTGAGTGTCAGTACCACTAGCAACACCCTTGTAATGAATAATATCGCCATTAGAGTATCCATGATTGATACTAGTAATAGTATTTGTTGATGTATTGATTCCTGTGTTTAAACATGTAGTCTTTCTATTTGAATATCCCTCACCAGGTTCAACAACATTAATAGAATCTATTTGCCTCTTACTAAGAATTGCCTTTAGACTATGGACACCTATTCCGTAGGCAGTAAGATTTATTGTGTTTATTCCAGAAACCGCATCACTACGAGAATTGAATAATTTAATATTCTGTAAATCCGTAGATTTAACAAAGTAAGAAGAATTAGTTGTTAAACCGGCAATTGCTCTTTGTCCGTTAGTTTGATATACAACTTCTTCATAATCTCTAAACTTATGATAGGTAGAGAATCCAATACTATCACTAGTAAGACTTATACCTCTACTATTAAAAGTTGAAACATGCTCAGTTTGCTTCATGTTCACTAATACAGAAGCACCTTGACCATTACCACCTACAATCTTAATTGTAGGAGTTCCTTCATAGTCAAAACCTCTATTTACCAACTTAACATTATTGAGAGATCCTGTTACTCCTAAGTAACCATTTGCATTTTTCCCCTGAGAGTCTTCAATAACTAAATTTGGAGGATTAATAATATCAAATTGCTCATCTGAGAAAATTACATCAACACTCTTAACTTCACCATAGTAAATGTTATTCTTAGACTTGTAATTTAAGATTTCTACTCCATTCAGAAGCATTCCGGTTGTACCTGGAAGAGTTTTTATTTTTTCTGCAGAACTCTCTGAAGGTACAGGAATTTCTTTTAATAATCTTTGATCTTCAAGTTTTTGTTCGTAGAAATCATATAATCTAATTTTATTATTAGATACAGTTATGGAAGAAAATTCAACAAATTTCTTTGAGAAAATATTCTCCTTACTCAAAGAAAACTTTACAGTTTTAGAATCGACTTTTGTAATGTAATAAATTCCTTCATTAAATAATTTAGAACCTTCAACTAATCTAGTTGTATAATTGAAGTTCTCATCAATAACTTTCTCCTCAATAGTCTCAGGATAATAATAAACCTTATCTCCCGTCTTTAAATTGTGATCAGTAGAAAATGTTACTTCTGTTCCACTAAATGTTCCATCAATTTCTAAATCTATATTCTCAATGCCAATTGATTCTGATGGTATCGAAGAAGAAGCGACTAGTAAATTCTGCCCATCATTAGTATATACATTCTGAACATTAGAATGATAGTCCCTTACTAAAGGGAATGAAGCAGAAGTTCCCTTAAGAATAGTTCTCTTAAGTGTATAAATTTTAGTTAAGTCCAGTGTAGAAACAGATCTAACATTTATAGATTTTTCATTGATAACTGATTCGACTACTGCATCTACAGTGTTATTTGCATTATCAACAAACTGTACATTATCACCTTTAAAAATATAGTGAATATTATTTAAATTTACACGGTATATTTTATCCGTAAGATCAATAGCAGTAGTTGAATCAATAGTAAATATCTTCTTATCATTATAAACCCACTCATTAAATTTAAATCCTTCGCCTTCATATCCAAGAGTTTTAACTCTTGAAACAACATCTTTAATATTATAAAGAGATTTTGCTGGATACTTTACATCTGCAATAATTGAGGATATGTTACACTCAACCTTCTTTCCATTAATAGTTGCGTATGCAAAAGTATCCTTATCGGTTATATTTTCTTCTTCCTTGATTTCTTTATAGATATAATCAATATCTCTGAATTGATTAATTGTTCTAGATCCATAGTATAAAGATCCGCTTGTTCCATCACTATAATTAAATGAGATATTTCCTGTATTCGCAAAACCAACGGTTGATTCTACATCAAGGTAAGTTGCTCCAATAGAAACTGGGTTTACCAATTTCGTTTTTGGTGTTACTTTAAAATCGCCGTAGATTGCGCCATCAAATGTAATATCTTTATTATATCCTGCATCAATGTCAAGTCTGTAATATACTTTAGAGTCTTTTCCTTGTACTCTTTCTGAGTATGTGATGGGTGCGTATGATTTTGATGGAAAATCTTGGAAAAGAGTAATATTTTGAATATTGTCAAATTCGCTTGAGTTGACAGTTGGTTCTACAACTAAACTTTCAACTTTATCATATTGTGCGTCTGAAGGTCTAAACAGCAAATCTGCAGGATTTACTAACTCTACATTTACACCATAAAGTGCCTTAAACAGAATTTTAAAAGAATCTTCCGTTCCTTTTGAAGCATAGAAACTTCTTACTTGCTTTAAGAATGTATTCTGATTCAGTTGAGAATAAAAATCTCTATCATCGAATCCGAGAGCAATTTCTTTTTTTGTCTTGTTTAAGAACTCTGCTAAGAATAATACACTAAGATTTAAAACTTGTGCTCCCTTTGAATGAACTTCTGCTCTTGTTGATTCAAATAGAACTTCATCAGGTGAATTATTTTTTGAAAGATCACAAATTCCACTAAATCCTCTAACACAACCAGTAAAAGTTGTTGGAGTTTTGCCGGTGTAAGTAATGATCTCATTATCAATCTTTAAAAGACCATAAGAATCTGGAAATCCTTGAGTATCAGACACTTCAATAATAGTGTCTGTTGTACCAATTGATTTTCCAAGATCAATGGAATATACTCTATTAGTAAATGAATCAATCTTGAGATATCTATCGATATTACTAATGAGGTCAATAGGACCACTTTGGTATTCCTGTCCCTTGTAATACTCTTTTAAAAATTCAGTTATCAGAGGAAAATCTGTCCTAACATAGTCAGGAACTTGACTTTTAACAATTGTGGAAAGTTGAACTCTTTTTTCTGTCATTTTAATTTAAGTATTAGTATCCGCTGCTGTAACCGCCACCGCCGGAAGAACCGGAGGAACCTGAGGAACTGGAAGAACCTGAGGAACTGGAAGAACCTGAGGAACCGGCAAATGAGGAGGAAGAAGATGTAGAGGATGTAGAGGATGATGTGGATGCTGTATTAGTTGCAGGTGAAACGCCAGTGTTATAAACGCTGGTTCCGCTGGTAGTAGATGCTCTTGCCTGTGCTTCAGCGAGAGGAGTGGATCCTGCTCTTCCGCCAGACCTGACCAAATTACCATTGGCATAACTAGAAGTTGACACATAGGTAGATGCTGAAGAATCTACGCCAGAGGCAATATTATCAACCACCATGTCAAAAATGCTATTTCCAATGTCCAATTGTAAATATAGATCTTGTAATCCAATTACGTCATTTGACTTTGGTGTGGCAGAAATTTCAATAATGGGTTGACCATCACGCAATTTGCCAGAAGTTATATTTACTGGATTCAGAGTTACAATTCCATTTACATAATCAATTGTTCCAACATTTCTTCTTATAATCGTGGGATTTTGAGATGTTAGTGTTGGAACAGTAAAGAAGAACAAATCTCCAGTTTGATTATCAAAGTTTGGTACATCTCCAATATACAGAGTTTCTTGTATTCCACTAACAGTAAAACCAGATGATTTTATGTTGTATCCTTCAAGACTCTTAATGTGGAATTCGTTGCCAAATCCAATAGAGTACTCTGCAAAAGTGTTTAAGACAACTCTTAAGTCTCTTCTTATACTAATAGTAGTTATATTA
>MDTC01224168.1_pt1 | contig 13988 bp, 13 predicted proteins | sample 811181 | NCBI WGS metagenome assembly MDTC01 (sample SAMN05326644, study PRJNA326480) | marine metagenome | isolation source: seawater | place: Pacific Ocean: North | collected 2011
AAAACTAATAAAGAATTTACATCAAGTAAAATATTTTTAAAACAGAAGAAAGAAGGAATTAGTAAAAAATTAATTGGGTTTAAAATGCTCGAAAAAGGAATTCCAAGAAAAGATTATGATATTTTGAATAATGAAAATGAAAAAATTGGCGTTGTTACCTCTGGAACTATGTCTCCTTCACTAAACATTGGAATTGGTTTAGGTTATGTTAATATTGAAAATTCAGCTGTAAAGACGGAAATATTTATTCAAATAAGAAGGAATAAAAAAAAAGCTGTGATTGTGAATACACCTTTTAAATAATTTATACATGGGAAGAGCATTTGAATTCAGAAAGGCCAGAAAAATGAAAAGATGGTCAGCTATGAGTAAAGCCTTTACAAGGATCGGTAAAGATATTGTAATTGCAGTCAAAGACGGTGGTCCTGATCCAGATTCAAACTCAAAACTTAGGGCAGTAATTCAAAATGCTAAATCTGTAAATATGCCCAAAGACAATATTGAAAGAGCTATTAAAAGAGCATCAGACAAGTCAGTTGGAGATTACAAAGAAATATTATTTGAAGGTTACGGTCCCTCAGGTATTGCTATATTAGTTGAAACGGCAACAGATAATAATACCAGAACAGTTGGAAATATCAGAAGCTATTTCAATAAACATAATGGGAATTTAGGTACTTCTGGATCAGTCGCTTTTATGTTTGATCACACATGTAATTTCAAAATAGATAAAGAAAATATTGATATTGAAAATCTTGAATTTGATTTAATTGACTTAGGTGTCGAGGAAGTTTTTGAAGAAGATACAAGCATCCTAATTTATGGTCCTTTTGATAGTTTTGGAGAAATTCAAAGAGAGCTAGAATCCAAGAAAATTGAAATTATTTCATCTGGATTTGACAGAATTCCTAAAAATCTGAAGGAAGCTAGCAATGAGGATAGAGATGAAAATTATAAGTTGTTAGAGAAAATTGAAAATGATGATGATGTTCAGAACGTCTTTCACAACATGAAAGATTAGTTTTTTTTATAAAAGCTATACTCCTTTACTTTCCCAATTACCCCATCAAAATAGTTTTCAATAAAATTAAAATCTGATTGAAAATTACTTGTGGTATAAAACGGATCAGAAATAACACTTTTCTTGTTCATGTAATCAAGAGTTACCATAATTATTGGAACTTTAGCTTCTTTTGCTATAAAATAAAAACCAGTTTTAAACTTTTGAACACTCGTTCTTGTGCCTTCAGGTGATAGAGCAATTCTAAATTCATTATTTTTTTTAAAAATATCTGCAATTATTTTTACTTTATTGTTTTTAGATGATCTGTCAACTGGAACTCCTCCAATAGATTTTAATATAATGTTAAGTGGAAAGAAAAAGAGTTCTTTTTTGGCTAAAAAATTAGATTTAAAATTAATTACCCCTCTAATCAAAATACCTAAAAACAGATCTAACCAGTGAGTATGAGGAGCAGCTATTATTATACATTTATCAACAGATTCTTTTGAAAGGCTTATATTCCCCTCAATACTCCAGCCAATTATTTTTTTTAAAATAAAATTATAAATTACCTTTTTCACAAAATATTTTTATCGCTTTTTTAATATCTTCTTCAGTATCAATTCCAACAAATGTTTCGTTTGAATTAATCATTTTAATTTTAATATCATTTTCGATCAATCTTAGAGCTTCAATTTTTTCAGATGATTCTAACTCTCCTACTTTAAGTTTAGCAAATTCAATTAAAGATTTCTTTCTAAAGGCATATACACCAACATGCTTATGAGCTTTAGAAATATTTAAATTACTTTTAAAAGGAATTGAGTACCTTGAAAAATAAATAGCATTATTATTAACATCAGTGAAAACCTTGACGTTGTTTGGGTTTTTTAGTTCCTTTTCGTCCTTTATTGTTGTCATCACAGAAATTACTCCAATGCCATTTTCCTTGTCATTTGTAAAAACATTTAAAATGGACTGAATAGTATTTGAGTTAATAAAAGGCTCATCCCCTTGTACATTTATGATTATATCAGCTTCAATTTTAGATGCCACACCTGCTATTCTATCTGTTCCGGTTTCATAATTTGCATTATCAAAAATGTAATTAATCTTACCATTTTCTAATTCAGAAATAATTTCACGACTATTAGTTATAACAATAACGTCATCAAAAAGATTAGAGTTTACTACTGCCTCATGTGTTCTTACTATCAATGACTTGCCACAAATGTCTCTTAGTAATTTTTTGGGCAGTCTAGTTGAATCTAACCTCGCAGGTATTGCAGCAACAATTCTCATATTACAAAATTAACATTAAAAGATATAATATTATTGTTTAAAGCCAATTAGATGTAATTTACTTTTTGCTCTAGTTATTGCGGTATATAACCATCTAAAAAAATCTTCATCCACTCCATTTGGTAAAAAAGGAAATTCAAGAAATATTGAACTCCATTGACCACCCTGAGATTTGTGACAGGTGAATGAGTAAGCAAATTTAACCTGAAGAGCATTAAAAAACTTATTATTTTTAACGGCCACATGTCTCTTATATTTAGTCTTTAAATTCATGTAATCTTTTAATATTTCCTGATATAATTTATTCATCATTTTGAAATCCAATGCAGAGGTATTAATGAACAAAGAGTCTAATATTAAAACAGTTTCAAAAGGGGGAATTTTCGGATAATCTACCATTAATACTTTTACCTCTGCAAATTTAAATCCATATATATTTTGAATGTTATGAATTTCCTCAACTTTAATTATATCTCCATTTGCTATAAACCCTAAATCTCTCTTATTATTTAACCAAAAATAATTATTCTTTATAACCATCAATAAGTCTCCAACCGAGATTATATTCTCATTACTTAATATTTTATCTCTAACCGATCTGTTATAGAGATTTGCTCTTTTATTAGATCTTACAATTATAGCAGTTTCTTGAATTCCATAATTATTGTATGAATCTTGGATTAGATTCATTAATTGTTCACCATCTTCAACGTTAACAACATCATTAAATTTTTCAAAATTGAAATTTATATCATCAAAAACATCATTTTCAATTTTATTTCTGATTGACGTAGCAAAAGACAATATGCCAGACTCTTTTTCTTGCCTAACAACATCGGTAAGTTCTATAGAATAAATCAATTTATTATATTCCTTTTCTAAATACCCATCATCTAAAGCATAAGAAATATTTGATTTTACAGGAGGTAATTGAGCTACATCACCGATTATCAACAACTTACATTTAAACCCTGAATAAACATATTTAACTATATTATCCAACAACGATTGTGAAAATAAACCAACTCCATCTCCTCTATTTGTGCTGATCATCGAGGATTCATCAACTATAAATATTGTGTTTTTGTGTTTATTTATTTTTAAAGTAAATTCTAGATCACCCGAAAAATTGTTTTTGGTATTAAATATTTCTTTATGAACTGTATAAGCCTCTTTATTACAATATGAGGAAAGTACCTTTGCAGATCTTCCAGTTGGAGCTAACAAAACAACACTTTTATTAATTTTCCATAAATTTTTTACAATGTTTGAAATTATATAGGTTTTTCCTGTTCCAGCGTATCCTTTTAAAATAAAAATTTCGTCATTTGTTTTATTTTCAATAAATGAAATGATTTTTTCTAAAGCTAATTCCTGTTTTTTATTTAATTGATTTTGAAGGTTTTTTGTTATAATTGACGACAGATTTTCCTTCATATTCACAATAAAATTAGAATATCAAATATATAAATGTTTTTTATTCATCCAGATTTTCACAAATAAAAAAAAATTGTAGATTTGTTTATCTTATATAAATAAACTTTTATGCAAAGCTTTTTACAACTATTTATAATTTTTTTAGGAATAGGTTTTTTTGTTGCACTTTTCTACTTCATCGCCAGAATTCTTCCAAATTTTGAGTCAAAAAAATCAAATACTATTAAAAATATAATTATGATTGGCTTATGGACTATAACACTATTTATTTTTTATTTGTTTTGGAGTGAAAGGAGCGTATCAATTTTTGGCAATCAAATCAATTTACCTCAAGAATCTATATATGAAATAACTAGTTTTTCTGAAGTTAAAAACAATAGATATCAGTCAGTTATTAAAAAATTAAAAGACATACGCAACTCTCAGTTAGCTCATAAAACTGTTAAGGGCTTTTATCAAAATAACTGGGACAGTCTGGTTAAGTTTATCGAACTTGACTCTTTTAAAATAACTCAAAGAGTTGACACAAGTATCTTGGATAAAGGATTAACTAAGAGGTATAATGGTGTTAAGACATACAAAGACACTTTTTTGATCGAAACTTTAGGCTATGTTTCTGTAAAGGATTCATTATTTAAGAATGATTTAAGATTTAAAAATATGATGTATGTACCTTTTGCTGAAGAAACTAAAACAAAATTTAAGCTACAGACTGATATTTTATCTCAGGATGGTAATGATATTCCAGTTTTTGAGGTTTTAGTAGAAAAAAGTATAATACTATATGATCAACCAAAAGATTTAGTTTTACAAGAAAACGAAGTTCAATCTGTTGATGGAGTAAACGGTAAATTTTTAAAAATCGGGTCATTGAGCGAGGTTAATACTAATGGAAATTGGCCCAAAAACTATTCAAAAGAAAATTAAAATCAAAACCTCATTAAATATACATATTAACGAAAATTGGATTACTTATTGCAAATTTGAAAATAATTTATTGGTAGGTTTAAATAAAATCGCTTTCCTAGATAAAAAAAAGCCAGACAGGATTTTAAAATCGATAAAAAAATATTTAAAGTCTACAGATTTTCGCAGATCTAATTTGAATGTAAATTTAATATACTATAATAAATATTCGTCATTAACACCAACTCTATTGTATGATGACAAATATTCTTCTAGTTTTTTAAAATTTAATTCAATCGTTAATTCAAAGGATTTAGTAGCAAATGACCAAATTTTAAATAAAGAAATTACAAATTTATTTATCCCATATATTGACATCAATAATTATATCTTTAAAAGATTTAAGACATTTGATTTTTTTCACTACTCTTCTCTTTTAATCGAATTTTTTAACAACGAGATTTTTGAGCTGAATTCAGAGAAATTATTTTTAAATGTAAATGATGGCTTCTTTGACTTGGTTTTTTTTAAAAACAAAAAACTTAAATTTTATAATTCATTTGAATTTTCAAAAAATGAGGATGTTTTATATTTTCTACTTTATTGTTTAAATGAACTTAATTTAAATACTGAAAATATTCATTTGTTATGTTATGGTGATATTTCATTGAGTTCTAGCCTATATGAATTATTATATAATTATATAAAAAATATTGAAATAATCAAATTACCTAAAATCAATTCAGTTCGTTCTGATATTCTAAAATCAAATGTTCTCCTAAGATTAGAAAAATGAGAATAATTAATGGGAGGTTTAAAGGTAGAACCATTTTCGTTCCAAGGAATTTACCTGTTCGACCAACTACAAATAAGGCAAGAGAAGGGTTATTTAATATTTTGAATAATTCTTTTGATTTTAATAATTTAAAAGTTATTGATTTATTTTCTGGAACAGGATCCATTGGATTTGAATTTATTTCTAGGGGCTCAAATGTTGTTTTTGTTGATAAAAACCTAAAATGTTTTAAACACATTTCACAGACATTAAAATTATTAGAGGTAAGTTCAATAGTTTTTAAAAAAAATGTTTATCGCTACGTTAAGGATCATAATAAAAACTTTAATATTGTTTTTGCAGATCCACCATACAAAACTAGACATGATGATTATTTAAATTTGATTAATTTGACAACAAAAAACTTGCTAAAAGATAAAAACTCGATTTTGATTATTGAACATTTTAAGCAATTACATTTTAATGATATTGTAGAATTTAAAGAAAGTCGAAGTTATGGAGATAGCATATTTTCATTTTTCATAGAAAAAAGCGGGTAAAATACCCGCTTTCCAGTGAATCTATAAGCCGAATTCTGTACTTTTTTTAAAAAAGTTCTTGTCATTTATCTTGATATTTAGTTACCCAAATATTCTAGCTGCCTACCCTCCAACATCGAACGTACAATCCTCAAGAGTTGGTTTATATGGCATTTCACCGCACAGAGTTTACCCGATTTCACTACAGCATTACCTGTACATTCTTTCTGTTGCACTTTTCCTAACCTTACGATTGATGGCTGTTAACCATTGTGCCGTACTTTGGTGTTCGGACTTTCCTCTATAAATAGCGACAAGACGACTCACATTGCAAAAATATACAAATGTTAATATATAAGTTAAAAACAGACATATTATTACAAAAAAAATATATCCAATTTCCTATCTTTATCAATTATAATTTTTCAATTATTTAATTGAATGAGTGATTATTTAGTTTCTGCTAGAAAATATAGACCTGTAAAATTTGACGACGTAGTAGGTCAAGAGTTAATTACTGACTCATTAAATAATGCTATTAAAAATAATAAGCTAGCACAAGCATTACTTTTTACAGGCCCAAAAGGGGTTGGTAAAACAAGTTGTGCAAGAATAGTTGCTAGGGAAATTAATGGATTTGAATTAAACGATGACAACTTTTATAATATATTTGAGTTAGATGCTGCATCAAATAATGGTGTTGAATCCATTAGAAATTTAATTGAACAAACAAGAATACCTCCACAATACGGAAAATTTAAAGTTTATATTATTGATGAGGCACACATGTTATCTTCTGGAGCTTTCAATGCTTTTCTAAAAACTCTTGAAGAACCTCCTTCACACTGTATATTTATTTTAGCAACAACTGAAAAACACAAGATTATTCCAACAATCCTATCCAGATGTCAATCATACAATTTCAAAAGGATATCAAATGATGATATTTTAAAACATTTGAAAAAAATATGTGATTTAGAAAAAATAAAATACGAAGATGATGCTTTAAAAAAGATTGCTAATAAGTCTGATGGATCTATGCGAGATGGTTTACAGCTCTTTGATAAGATTGTTGGAGTAAATAAAGAACTCAACCTTAATTCAGTTTTAAATAATATTAATACTGTAGATTTTGATTCATTTCTTGATATATATAAATTAATTCAAAGCAAGGATATTCCGAAATTGATTGTTAGCACAAATATAATTCTAGAAAAAGGAATTCCAGGAGATATTTTTTTATCTGAGTTTTCTTCATTTATCAGAGATATTTTAATTAGCAAAAATGATTTATCGAAAAAACTATTAATATATGATAATAATAAAATTAAAACGCTGAATAAAATTAGTGAAAATATAAATTATGATGTTTTAATAAACTACATCAATATATTAAATAATGCAGAAATAAATTTTCAGAAGAGTTTAAATCAAAAATTACTAATTGAATTAACATTACTCAAAATTACTTCGTTGAAATATGACGAAGAAAAAAAAAAGTTGATTTTGAGTTAATTCCAAAAGTCAAGTTCAAAAATCAAGATTTTTTACAAAATAATTTTAAAACTGAAACTGAAAAAAAAACAATACCTACTGCAGATATTAATGAATTGAAATTCAAAACACCTGCCTTATCATTAAAAAGTATAGAAAAGAATAAAGAATTTGTTGAATCACAACATAATAAAAATATAATTTATCAAAACTCAATTGAGTTAAATACTCAAAATATATTAGACACATGGAACGAGTATGCAAATGAAATGGAGAAATCTGGCAGATATAATATAGCTTCTATTCTTAGAATTTCAATACCTGAATTTGATAATAAAAATAAAATAACTTATAAAGTACCGAACAATACAACCGCTTTTGAAGTTGGTACAGAAAAGAAACTTGTTTTATACTTAAGTAATAAATTAGACAGAAAAATTGAATTGTCTGTAGTTGTAGATAAAAAAATTGAAAAAGCTAAAATATACACAGATAAAGATAAATATGATTTAATGAAGAAAAAAAATCCAAATATTGAAGAACTAAAAAAAACTTTTAAGTTGTTTGTATGAAAACAAATATTATCGATTTATGGACTTAGTCTAACAACACTCCAACTATTAAATATTTTATTTCGTTTTTCATGTACATTTAATAGATTAAGTTGATCTTTACTGTTTAATGTGTATCTAAACCTATCATGAAGTCTATTTTCACCACCCTGCCAGAATTCATATTCAAAAGCTAAAACACTGTAACCACCCCAATTTTCAGGTCTAATTATTTGTTTGTTATTATATTTTTTGTCAATCATTTTATATCTTTTTTCAAGCAATCTTTTGGAACTAATTGCAGAACTTTGATTTTCAGAAACAACCGCTCCAATCTTGCTACCTCTAGGTCTTGATTTAAAATATTTATCATTTAGATTAGAACTAGTTTTTTTCGCTATTCCTTTGATTATAACCTGTCTTTCTAGTTTTTCCCAAAAAAAAGATAATGAAACATGAGGGTTATTTTCAATTGCTGCAGCTTTTTCACTATTATAATTTGTAAAGAACACAAACTTATCTTGAGAATAATATTTTAAAAGAACAATACGTCCTCTTGGTTGACCATATTTATCAACAGTTGACAAAGTCATAGCATTTATTTCGGATTCCTTAGAAATTAACTTTGCGTCATTAAACCATTTATCAAATAAATCAGATGGTTTTTTTGATAAATGTTTTTTTAACAGGCTTTCCTTCAAATATGATTTCCTATAATTACTGACATCTCTTTTCATCAAAACAAATTTATATAATTAATAGTATAATTTCTATATAACTACTTTTTTTCCTTCTTCAGAGATTACTACATTGGGAAATATTTCTCTCACCTCTTCAAAAAACAATCTGTAATCTTCATATCTAGAAGAAAAATGACCAATTAATAACTTTTTTGAATTAGACTTAAGAGCAAGATTTGCTGCATCAATTGTTGTTGAATGCAATGTGATATTGGCCTTATCATAATCTTTTTTAAGAAATGTTGTTTCACAGTATAATAAATCAACATTCATAACATACTCTACTAATTTATCAAAATATGCCGTATCACTACAATATGCAAAAGATTTTGGTTTACCACCATCAGTTGTAACATCTAAATAACTAATTTCAAAACCATTATTATTGATTACATTTTCACTTTTTGTTAATTTATTAAAATAGATTTTATCAATGTTATTTTTAATAGCTTTTTCCAAAATTAACTTTCTTCTTTTTGCTTTCTCTTTAATCAAAAAACCATTTGTATAGATTGAATGTTTTAATGGGAATGCATCGATTGTAAAAGATTCATTTTCAAATATCTTACTTTTAGATTCATTAGTTAAACCAATAATTTTAAGATCAAATCCGAGGTTCATTTTGGTAAATTTTAAATGTGCTTGTGTAATCTTTAATACAGATGTTGGGCAAAATATAGTTAGCATTTTATTTCTTTTTAATAAAGAAAGTGTTGATATTAAACCAATTAAGCCAAAATAATGATCACCATGTGCATGGCTAATTAAAATAATTTCAATCTTATTAAGTTTAATTTTATAATTCCTTAACTGATATTGAACACCTTCACAACAATCTAATAAGATATATTTACTACAAATGTTAACTAATAGTGAAGTTGAAAACTTTGAAGGTTTTGGAATTGCTCCTTGCGATCCTAATACTGTTACATTCAACGGTTAAAGTTTTTCTTGGCTAAAAGATATATAACTGCCATCCTGATTGCTAAACCATTCTCTACCTGATCGAGAATAATCGAACTATTTGAATCAGCTATCTCACTACTAATTTCAACTCCTCTATTAATTGGACCAGGATGCATTACAACAACTTCTTTTCCTATGCCATCATAACGTTTTTTGTCTAAACCATAATATTTTTTGTATTCCCTTATTGAAGGAAAATAACTTTCAGACATTCTTTCATTTTGTAACCTTAACATATTAACTACATCACACCATTTTAATGCATCATCAAGATTAGTTTCATGTTTAACACCTAAATCTTTTAAGTATTTAGGAACTAATGTATTTGGAGCACAAACCTTAACATTAGCGCCTTGTAATTGAAGAGCAAATATATTTGATAATGCCACTCTACTGTGGATAATATCCCCAACTATTAATATATTTTTATTATCTAAATCCCCAATTTTTTGTCTAATTGAATATGAGTCTAATAATGCCTGTGTAGGATGTTCATGCGCACCATCACCAGCATTAATTATAGTGGCGTCAACTTCCTTTGATAACAAGTGCGGAGTTCCAGGGTTTGAATGTCTAATTACAATCATATCTACTTTCATTGATAATATATTCTTAACTGTATCAATTAAAGACTCTCCCTTTTTTACAGAAGATTGTGATGATGAAAAATTTATAACGTCAGCAGACAACCTTTTTTCAGCTAACTCAAATGAAAGTTTTGTACGTGTTGAATTTTCAAAAAATAAATTTGCAATTGTAATATCCCTTAGAGATGGAACTTTTTTAATTGGGCGATTTATAACTTCTTTAAAATTATCAGCGGTTTTAAAAATTAATTCTAAATCTTTTTGGTTTAAATCTTTAATTCCTAATAAATGATTAACAGTTAAATTATCCATTATTAAAATTTTCTATATATATATAATCCCCATGTTCTTTATTATTCCATTCAACATTCACTTTCTGATCATTATAAACATCTACCTGAATTCCTTTATAATCAGGCTGAATGGGCAGCTCTCTGCTATATCTTCTATCAACCAATATTAATAGTTCAATAGACTTCGGCCTTCCAAAACTTTCAATTGCTGTCAAGGCAGCTCTTATTGTTCTACCAGTATATAGGACATCATCAATGAAAACAACCTTTTTTTCTTCAACTAATAATTTAAAATCAGTTTTATTTGGAATTAACACATCTTTATTCCTTCTAAAATCATCTCTAAAAAAAGTTATATCTAAAAAACCATACTTTAGTTCTTTAATATTAAATTCATTAGCGAGTTTTCTTACTATTTTTTGACATAAAAACTTTCCTCTAGGCTGAAGACCCACCAAAACAGTATTCTTAAAATCATCATGATTTTCTAAAAGCTGACAAGATAACCTAGTTAAAGATATTTCTAATTGATTATTATCTAAAATGATTTTTTTATTCATGAATTAATAATATCAACTTAAAATAAAAAAAAAGCCCTTCAATTGAAAGGCTTTTTTATTATTTTCCATCCATTTTATCCTTGAGCTCCTGTAATTGCTCGTTAGCATCTCCAATAGTGTTTTTTGAAGAATCTTTATCATCTAAAATTTTCTTATTCAGAATTTTTTTATTTGATTCTTCAAAATCTTTATATGTTTGAGTATGAGATAAAACAACTCTTTTCGTGTCTTTATTAAATTCAATTACTTTAAAATCAACAACCTCCCCTTTTTGAAGCTTACTACCGTCATCTTTAATCATATGTCTTGATGGAATAAAAGCAGTAACATCATTGTTAAGTTTTACAGTTGCACCTTTTGGAACTATATCGGTGATCTGTGATTTATGAATTGAATTTAGTAAAAACTCACCCTCATATTTATTCCAGGGGTTTTCTGTTAATTGTTTATGACCTAAACTTAGTTTTCTATTTTCAACATCTAATTCTAAAACAATAACATCTATATTGTCTCCAGTTTTACAAAACTCTCTTGGGTGTTTAATTTTTTTAGTCCAAGATAAATCAGAAATATAAATTAATCCGTCTACACCTTCCTCTAGTTCAACAAAAACACCAAAATTTGTAAAGTTTCTCACCAATCCAGAGTGTTTAGAGTCAACTGGGTATTTTTTAGTAATATCAGTCCATGGATCAGGAGACAATTGTTTAACACCTAATGACATCTTTCTTTCATTTCTGTCAAAAGTTAAGATCTTAGCTTCAATTTCATCACCAATATTAAAAAAATCTTGTGCAGATCTTAAATGTGTTGACCAAGACATTTCAGAAACATGAATTAACCCTTCAACACCTTCGGATATTTCAACAAATGCACCATAGTCAGCAATTACTACAACTTTACCTTTAACATTATCACCAACTTTAACTTCATCACCAAGAGCTTCCCAAGGATGTTTACTTAGTTGTTTTAAACCAAGTTGTATTCTTGACTTATCTTCATCAAAATCTAAAATAACCACTTTAAGTTGTTGATCTAGTTCAACAATTTCATTTGGATGATTAATTCTTGACCAGGACAAGTCAGTTATATGTATTAATCCATCAACACCACCAAGATCCATAAATACTCCATATGATGTGATATTTTTAACAACTCCTTCTAAGATTTGTCCTTTCTCAAGTTGTTTAATAATTTCTTTCTTTTGAGATTCAATATCAGCCTCGATTAATGCCTTGTGAGAAACAACTACATTTTTAAATTCGTGGTTAATCTTTACAACTTTAAACTCCATTGTCTTATTAACATACTGATCATAATCTCTGATTGGTTTTACGTCGATTTGAGATCCGGGTAGAAAAGCCTCTATTCCAAACACATCCACAATCATTCCTCCTTTAGTTCTGCACTTAACAAATCCATTAACAATCTCTCCAGAATCGTGAGCATCGTTTACTCTTTCCCAAGCTTTTATTACTCTCGCTTTTCTATGTGAAAGGATTAATTGACCTGTTACATCTTCTCTTATATCTATTAAAACTTCAACTTTATCACCTATTTTGAGATTAGGATTATATCTAAACTCATTTAAAGATATAACCCCTTCAGATTTAGAATTGATATCAATTATAGCTTCTCTGTCTGTAAGATGAACAATGGTCCCCTCAACAACATTATTTGTTAGAGTTTCAACAAAGTTTTCTTCTACAAGTTTTTCAAATTCCTTAATTTGATTATCGTCAACCTGATCAATACCTTCTTCATAATTGTGCCAATCAAATTCAGGAAATATATCAGCCTGTTTCTTTTTAGATTTTGTATTAACTGTTTTAAGAGCTTCTAATTTTTTAGGCTTGACTTCTTTTGCTTTAGTTTCTTTCTTTGTACTTGTAGCTTTTTTTGAAGATTTTTTTTTAGCTACATCTTTTACTACTGTATCCTCAGAAATTTTTTCAGTAGTTTCTTTTTTTTCTGCTTTTTTAGGCATATCAAAAAAATTTGTATTCTAAAATTTCAACTGATTTAACATATAAATTTTAGAAGAAATTAAAATTTTATTAAACCAATTGCATCAGTTATTATATGACAAAAGGCATGCGAAAATAAAAAATATTATTAAGATATTGGAGATTAAGTTGTATTAATTATCTATTTTTTTATCAATCAGAAGTATTATTTGTTTAATTTGCTCATCAATTGACATATTACTGTTATCAATTACAACAGCTTCCTTTTCAATTTTAAGAGGAGAATCAATCCTTGATGAATCAAGTTTATCTCTAATCCTTATGTTGTTTAGTATATCATCATAACTGACAGATAATCCGTTATTTATCATTTCTTCATACCTTCTGTTGGCCCTCACAGTATCTGATGCTGTAAGAAATAATTTTATATCGGCATCAGGAAACACTACAGACCCAATATCTCTGCCATCCATTACCACACCTTTTTTTCTGTCAATATTTCTCTGCAGCTTTACCATTTCTTTTCTTATTTCAGGAATTGCAGCAACTTTACTAACATAATTTGAAATTTCTAAACTGCCAATTTCTTTTTCGACGTTTCTGGAATTTAAAAAAATTTCTGAAATTAAATTGTTTTCATTAAATCTAAAATTAATGGATATATCGTTTAACTTTTTAATGAATAAATCAATATTATCATTTAATTCCCCTAATAATTTATTTTCAATTGCAAAAAGTGTAACTGCCCTGTACATTGAGCCAGAATTTATATATATATAACCAAATTTAACGGCTATTTCCTTGGCAATTGAACTTTTTCCAGTAGATGCATGACCATCTATGGCTATCGTGAGTTTTTTCATTAATT
>MDTC01059587.1_pt1 | contig 13985 bp, 13 predicted proteins | sample 811181 | NCBI WGS metagenome assembly MDTC01 (sample SAMN05326644, study PRJNA326480) | marine metagenome | isolation source: seawater | place: Pacific Ocean: North | collected 2011
GGAGGACACTGCGCACGTCATACTTCGAATGCGATCTGGGTTACCAGTCGTGATGATTCTTGACTTTAACCGTAGATCACCCAGGCGAGAGGTTATCGTTCAAACCACAACTGGTGAGTTGCAGTGGGATGCCTTGTCGCAGTCCGTATCAACCCTTTCCATTGGTCAAGTCATCAATGTCCAGCACTTCGATCAGTCTCGCGACGAGGTATTTCTCGATCAGCTTGAGGACTTCATTAACAGATCGGCGCGCGGTGAGCGCCCGGTCGTTGGAGTGGCGGACGCTTGTGAGACTCTCCGTGTTATCGACGCCATTCGTCTCTCCGACGAGTCCGGCGAAAGGGTATACCTGTGAAGACTCATGCTTTCGTCTTCGCCAGAGGTGGGTCCAAGGGCCTGCCGAAGAAAAACCTCTTATCGATCGGAGGAGTTCCTTTAGTGGGTCACTCTATTTGCACAGCACAACGGATCACAGAAGTGGACAGAGTATTTGTATCGACAGATGATGAAGAAATTGCAGCGACCGCACGAAGCTTTGGAGCCGAGATCATTACTAGGCCCCCTGAATTAGCACGTGACGACACTTCAGAGTGGCTTGCATGGCAGCACGCGGTCTCATGGGCGATGCGGGGTCACGGCGACTTTGGCCGATTCGTGTCAATTCCAACAACGGCGCCCCTGCGATCTGACGATGACGTCCGCGCTTGCCTTGAATCTCTAACTCCGGAGTGGGACCTTGTTATGACAATGACTCCATCAGCACGAAGCCCCTGGTTTAACATGGTAACTGAGGGAACAAACGGCGAACTCAGTCTCGTCAACGAACAACACGGCGGAATTTCCAGACGGCAGGACGCACCGTTGACGTTCGATCTCACCACGGTCGCCTACGCAGCATGGACGTCGCATATTTTGGAGAGCAACTCAATCTGGGGTGGTAGCGTTCGGGGTGTTACGGTTCCCTTCGACCGCGCGCTGGATATTGACAGTGATCATGACTTTCAGATCGCTAAATGGCTCCTCGAAAAACGCAAGGCGATCAACCAACTCCCAGGTTCATGACACCGTTGACCGTTAGTTGAAGACACGTAGTTCTCGAGCTGCACGCGCCCGAAAGTGCGTGTGAGATAGATTCTTCCATCCTAGGGGGGGCTCATCTAGGCGGAAGATTGTGCGGTCCCCGTACGGATCATGTAGCCATTGCCAGTTACGTCGAAAATTCTTGTGTAGGAAGCGAGCGTTCGACGTCCGACCATCAAAGACAATGACAGTGCCCGGCCACAGACTAAATTCTCGAAAAAGGAGGTCCGCCGCAATGGGGATCTCGTTCAGAGACGCCGCGTCGAAGCCTAGAACTTGCCCTGTGACCTGTCGAGGATCGGGGGCATCGACATAAATCACGTCCGGCGTGAAAGCGGGCACGCCGTCAAACACGCTGGCGACTTGACCCGAGTAGTCAATCAGTTTGGCAGGGGCGAGACACGTGGACACAACAGAACTGTATTCCCTGGGGAGGCGTTGCAGAGCGACCGTTTGCCAGTGCTGAGACGCATCCACGGTCAGTAGTTCGAAGCGATTTGGGTGCTCGTCAGTATACGCATCGCCGAAGGATGCCTTGTTCTCGCTGATCGCCCGACTACAGGCGAGGGTGGACCATCCGGAGCCATACTCCAAGAAGGAGATCGCGCACGTATCGCGAATCAGAGTATAGAGGAAGTGTAGGTCGTCCACATCATATGGAATCGCGTCGTGAGTGTGAGTAGGCCCTTGTGCCCCCAAGTCACTATCCGCGTGCTCACGTAACCATGCGACGAAAGTTGGTCTATCACAGATTGGGATTACGTCAGATGTCATCTTGCTGCCAATCTCTGTGCTAGACAAGTGTTAGAAGGCTTTCGCGTTATTGTCTCGATGGAGACTATCTTCTTTACGCACTACCGCCAAGTGAGTCGTCTCGGGCGGTCACATTCTTCACAGCGGTGTCTGAAACCGCAAGTGCTCAGACTCCAATCGCGGTATCAGCCTGACGGTAGTCATCGAGGGTTGATTCAACGGCCTAGCATCGTCGTTTCACTTTAGGCGGAGTGATTTATCAGCGGGGAGTTCCTGAGCCTGTGACAGAATGCGACTGCGTTTCGGCACACAATCGTTGAGTACATGTCAACCCATGAGTGTGTATTGACCGAATCGAAGACCGCAAGTCTCAAGAACTATTCAGAAGGCTTAATTTACGTGCGGCTGACTAAGTGATGGTCCTGGAGCCCAGTGGCATTTCACACGGAAGCCCGAAAGTGTTCTCACACCCCGACCTCGCGCTGAAAACCCTCGTCGCGCTCCGTTTGAATCCGTGCCCTGCTTATGCGCATCTCGCAGGCGGTCAAATCCACCAAGAAACTCTTCTGAGATCCTTCTACCAGACTCTGTCCTTCCATCTCGTGACTTGGGTTCCGAAGTCCGCCCCTTGATCGCCTGTTGCAAAGGTACGGCTGCTCCGGAACTACGACAACAAAGCAATGCGTGGCGTCGTGCTTGACTTATTTGACGCTTGTCGTGCCAGTCAGGCGGCTGTCTTACTTCTTTATCAATGACGGTCAGCTATTCACACATCCCCTCACATCAATGGCGAGCTGGAGTGAGGATGACCACTTCCCCTTCTATGCAAGACAAGATGACCAAACGAGATCACTACTTGTTCGAATTGACTCGCTTGCTCATGTCCCTAAAACGGTTTATCGCCATCCGGCTGCAAGCCTCCCCTTGCACATTGACCAAGCAGGATGAGCGCAGCTTGACTTTGATCAGATAGAGTTTTCCGATGAACTTCCTCGCAGGCCCGAGCAGAGATAATGACGCGTGGACTAGGCATTTCTTTGGTAACGAAGAACTTGCTTCATCTCAGGTTTACCCAGCCCAAGGTCTGATTCGGATTTTTCGAGGCGCTTATCCAACCTTGCCCGCTGTGCCGACAGATGGAGTAGCCGTAGATGTAGGTTGCGGAGACGGACGAAACAGCCGTTTTTTGTCCGACCAAGGCTTCCACGTCATTGGAATTGAGACGGACAAAAGTCACGTAAGTGAGTTACGAAGAGCCAATCCGGAGGGACAGTTCCTTGAGGGGCTATGTTCAAACCTACCCTTATCTACTGCGACAGCAGACGTCACCGTGGCTTGGAATTCTTGCTACTACATGGATGCGTCCGACGTATCTCTGTCAGATCATTTGCAAGAACTCTATCGCGTCACAAAGCCGGGAGGCATGATCATTGTCTCGATGCCCATGCCAAGTTCGTTCATCTTTAAGGGAGCAGTCCGAGAAACAAAGAAGGTGGACTCGCGGCGTGGAGTTCGGTACCTGGTAGTCGAGCAAGACCCCTTCAACTTGCGCAATGGCCAGACATTGGCAACGTACCGCAACACTTCGTCTCTTCGTGAACATGTTACTCAACTGGGGACCCTAGAGTTAGTGGTCTCAAGCGAAGAGGGCGATTGGTTCGGATACCGGTACGACTGGTGGGTGTGGACAGCGGTAAAAGGGCCTCACTGACCAGCTCCGCGCGAAATTAGGTAATTCGTATCCTCGGCAACTCTCTCTTCAATAAACCTTTGGAACTTCTGAATTCCTACGGATGCAATTTGACCGTTTCCAACGCGGGTGCTTTTCCATAGGGAAGTGTGGCCTAAATCCTGCGTCAGTCGTCGAAAATCATGCTTGCTTCCAGGGTCGTCGAGGTCTCGTACATACGAAGTCCAACTAGACCCCTCTATACCCTTTTCCAGTTGTACTAGGCCATCAAATAGTTTCTCGAATCGGTAGGAGACACCTAATCCATGTTCGATTTCGTGTACAAGAGTTGACCCAGCACCCAAATTGACTGTTACCAGATATGAATTGTCAGAGTCTATAAGGCGCCTAAAAATTGAACCCTCTCCAAAACTTGACGGTACTTCAATTCGTAAGAACTCATCGGAACGCGGACCCCGGGCCCAGGCCGAGAACATCGGATCCAACGAGCGTGCCCAGCCCTGATCGCTAGCCAGATCACTTAATACCCCCATAGCGCTAGGAGCCCGAAGTGGGTCAAAGACCTCACCTCGACCGAACGAGTAAGTAAAGGCTGGAAGCACAACGGTACGAGAAGAGTCATTCAAGAACCCCGTTGCTAACTCATTGGCGAGCAACCCCTGTTTGGGTTTACCCAAGAAGCCGGCATTCGCGTGAACAAAGACCGTGGCGTCCTTCGGGACCTGAAGGACTCCAAGGGCCTGCGATATGTCTGCTCTACCCCAGCCCATTAGGTCGCACTTCCCGGATCACCGAGGTGCGCTGCTAGTCCTCGGATTGACTTGAGGTCATCCCAATTTGTGATTTTGGCTATATCCAATTTAAGGTTTAAGCCACGTTCGACATCATCCAGTAGTTCAGCGAAGTCTAAACTATCAAGCCCGGAATCGACAAACAGGTCATCGTCTTCCGTACAAGTCAATCCTGTCCGGTGAGAGACCCAAGAACGTAAGAAATTCACCACGGTCTCGTTAGTCATCAACGACCCCGATACATCGAGCGGGCGCACCATCCACTCCGACCAATGGCAAAGGGAGCGCGCAAAAATGGACATTTACTGGCAGCGCATCCAGGTTGTTTAGGTACTCAACCAGCCAAACATTTGAGGTCAAGAGAACCTTGTGTACTGGGCTATCGAGTTCGGCGCCTCGTCCGTTGTTCGGGTCGTCTGGCGATGGAGTGTCGTAGCCTAAGAGGCGCACTCCTTTATCAATGAGTACCTCTGCAGCTTCCAGAGTTAGGTAAGGATAGGAGTCGTAAAAGGTGGGGGTGTTGTAGTGCTTTGACCAGCCAAATCGCAGAAGTACGCGTGGCGTGTGTAGTTCGTCGGGTAGCGCAGCAACCATGGCTTCTGCAGAAACTGCAGTCCGGTGGCTTAAATGCCGGAAATCAATAACGGACGCGGCGCCCGTGATTAGTTCCAGCGGTATGCGATCAATGGAATCTCCGTCTTCAATAAAGTGAGACGGAGCATCGATATGGGTCGCTGTGTGTGTTCCGAGTTCAACGCGCGTCGAGCGCCTTCCCTCAACACATAAACGACCAAGAGTTTGTATTGCGACGTTCGGGTGCCATCCACCAGGGAACGTCTGGATCCCGTCTTCTATCGGATGGCTCAAATCTACAATCATACCGACACCCTCCGTCGCTCAATCAATTCAATCCACATGGTTTCGAAGCGCAACATTAATATGCTCAAGTCCGATGACCCAACGTTAATCCGGCTGGAGAACGACGCGTCAATCGCATCCGTGCTGGGTGGATCAAAATCGGCGAGGCTCCTGCAGAAAACGGCAAGCGACGTGGGTCCTGGGACATCGTTCAGTTGTCTAGTGAAGGACGGTCCTTCCGGCGAATAGCCCAACTCGACAGTTCCAGGCCCGTTCGGTACGACGACTGCAGAGCCTTCGACCGGTAATCCCAAGACTTGGGAGATTGCGCTACGAGTTCTCTCCGTGAAACTACGGCTCAAGAGACGCGTGCTTCCCCCGGTTCCAGCGGGTGCATTCGGAAGGAAATCAGCCAAGTTGCTAGATATTGAAACGGTGTCGTGAGTAATTAACTCAACGGGCAGTGGGTCCGAATAGATTGCAATTTTCTCTTTCGATGAGAAGTGCCTGGCATACAGACGCTTCTGCTTCGGAGCGCATATTTGAGTCGCCGGCATCTCTATCTGCTCACTCATGGTAGACGCGAGGTCGGTGAATATTTTGGGGTGCACGAAGTATGTGACGTGCCCAAATTTCAGAACCCGAAAAGTCATTGAGAAGCAGCCGTCAGGAAGAGATGTTGACCCCCTCGTCTGTTGATTTTTCCGGTGTGAGTTCGGGGTAGTTCTTCAACGGAAAGTACACGGCTTGGAGCAGGCAGGTTCATGTCCCATGTCCCAAATCCTTGCCACACTTCCTCGATTACCCCAGACCTTGATTTCTCATCACTGGTTACAGCAAACAAGACAAGGAGATCCCGACCCTTGTGTGACACGAGTGAGAGCATGCTTTCGATGACCGAACGATTCCCGTTTGCAAAGTCCTCATAAATCCTGGGGGAAATGTTCATCCCATCCCAAACAACCATGTCGTCGGCCCGGTGATCGATGTAGAGGCATCCGCCATGCAGCCGCCCAACGTCACCAGTTTGCCAAAAGCCGAGAGTTGGTGAGGCGTCATCACGAACGGCCATGGGGTCTTGGTTGGCTTCGGCAACTACAGTCGCCATGAATGGCGTCTTTGCCCAAACCACTCCCGAGGAGCGCTCCAAGAAGTTTTCCGAAAAGTCATCTTCGAGTTGTGTGGCAAACGCAAGTTCGTTTTTCGCAATTAGGCTGCCACAGGAGAACTTGTCACTTTCCTGCTTTTCAGCCGAAATGAAGAGGTGTTCAGTGGTTCCGTAGGTGTTTAGAACTGGAATCTGCAGCAGTTCCATGAAGGCATCGCGGGTCGCCAAGTCTAGCGGGCCGGTAGCACTAACTACCAAAGTCCAATGACGTTGGAGGCTTTCTCGAAGCTGAACCTGGTGCCGGGCCACCGTTCCTAGGGATCGGATCATCCTGGGACTTAGCCACGCTACCTCCGATTGCGACTCTCCAAGAATAAAAGGCATTTCAAGCGGAGTTCTGAATGAAAAAGGAGATCCGACCACAACTGACCCCTCTGTGACCCACGGCAGCACTACGCAGTTCAACACACCTGCCATATAGTTCGGGGGGAATAAATGATGCATTCGGCGTCCGCCAAGGGGTATAGCATCGGATAAGGCTATCGCCGCCTGTACGAGCGCTTCTGTGGAGTGAATTACTGTCTTCGGCTTTCCCGTGCTCCCACTCGTTAGAAATGCGAAGCGGGCAGTTTCACTGGACGGCAGGCGAGCCACTGCTGCCTCAACTTCGTCTTGCGAATAGATGCTGCCGGCAAAAAAGATTGAATGACCGAACTCAAGCCCTGCTATGACGTGCAACAACGTTTGCCACTGATCATCACCCTCACTGACGATCCAGCCATTCATTGCCGAGGCATCCATGGAAATTTTAGAGGAATGACGCAGTGACTCCCTCGTGATTCGATCGAAATGGCCGCTGGGCATTTGTCTCAGGCAGGCAACTTCTTTAGAGAGCATCACTGATCTCCGGCGGAGTATTGATCGCGTGGAAAAGAAAGCGTGTAGTGGGCTCCCGATGTTGCCAGGTCAGCCGCTCTAGATTCCAAGTCAAACAAATCAGCATTAATGAGATCCGCTGCACAATGTTCTTGCATTAAGAGGTAAGGGTCAACGTGGAACCTCTTAGCCACCGAGATTAGGTCTGGCATGTAACTTGTGTGGAAACGCGCGTAACCAGCAAATGTGTCAAGGCCTGAGGTGCCAGCCGTAGGCAGCCGCTGGCGTACAAGTTCCTCCGATGCCTTGCAAACATCTGCAACATCTGGGACCGGCTCGCCAGTACGAGCAAGGGCTGCCACTATTCTCTCTGTTGGCGTATTCCCAGAACTACGCCCAATGCCTTGAAATGTCGAATCAATGACATCAAAGCCAACGTCTCGACAACTTAGAGAGTGAGCCACGGATAGACCCAGATTGTCGTGTCCATGAAATCCTAGGAGCACCTGCTCTCTACGGCTCTCCACCATTACATCGGCGTATCGCTTCAGTTCATCAGGCAACATGCCACCGGCACTATCAACAAGATAGATTCCCGACACACCCAGATCTTCCAGTTGCACGACTGCCTTGGCTAGATCTACCGGATCCAAAACATATGATTTCATGAGATTGACGAAGACCAAGACGTCAAGATTGATAACAGAAATCAAGAAGTCTCGATACTCCTTGATCTGCCCTGGTTCGATACCAATGCGGACAAACTTCATTCCGACGTTGACCATGCTGGCGATTTCATGCAGGGTCGCTAGGCCAGCGATCGCGAACATGCCCCACTTCCCACGCATGACCGCAGCCTCTGCCGCTTCACCATATGCTTCGTCTGTCGCCGCAGCCGGGATTCGTGCGCTAGCACCGATTCCAACTCCGTGACCCACTTCGATGTACTCGAAACCTAGGATGTCTAGCCGACGGGAGATTTCTCGGGTGTCGGCCTCTGTGAACTGAAAGTCGATGGCATAACTTCCATCCCGCAAGGTACAGTCTAAGAGGGTAGTCATGATCACAGCCTAGAGGTAGCCCTACCTTCCGAGGCTCATAGGCGAGTTGGCGATTAGGTAATGCCTCCCAGCGTGTCGGGTTGGTCGTTCTCGACTAACGATCAATCCATCAACATGGATGTGTCGATGGAGATTAGCCTGCGATCCACACGGCGATCTATTTGCATGCATAGAAGAGGCGGCCGTCCGGGATGCCTGCCCCTCTATCGAGGCGAGGACATTGCTTGTGACATCGCAGATCAAGCTCAGCACATTTGATGGATGGTAGGGAAGTAGACCATCGCAGAATCGATTCGACGGCGACTACCGTGATCGGATAGTGCTCGGCCGTCAAGCCGGATGGTGCGATCCAACGACTACCTAGTCAAGTCAAGACCCAGAGCCGGTACTCCACCAAAACTTAGAAAGGGCACTCTGTGCATGGCTCATACACCGCTCTGCGGCAGAGATGGGAGTGAATACTGGCTATACCCAGTGAGCTTACCTCCTGGAAGTGGTTGGACGACGGCATCTTGTGTACTTCCGCATGGAGGTGCCGCAACTGAATGCATCCTGTAATGTTCGTGGGTGACTTTGGAAACTATTTCCTGGCCTTCATGGCCACAGTACGGCTCAGAAGAAGAAGCAGCTGTCGCACGCGTAATCAACTCCAATCAGCTCTTCGCGGCCGAAGAAGTGGCGGCCTTTGAAAGTGAATACGCACGCTACATCGGTGCCCGTTTCGCGTGTGGACTTGGGAATGCTACTCAAGGATTACATCTAGCCTTGGCGTCCATCGGTGTGGGTCTGGGTGATGAAGTTGTCGTACCTGCCTACTCATGGATTTCGTCTGCCTCGTGCACTCTTATGCAAAATGCAGTGCCAGTCTTCTGTGACCTCGAAAGCGAATCGCTGGGACTAGATCCGGTGGCGCTTGAGGTGGCCATTACGGATCAAACGAAAGCTATAGTTGTCACGCACATGTTTGGCTACCCCGCGAAAATTCGTGAAATTGCTGAAGTTGCCAAGCGCCGTCGTATCCCACTTATTGAAGATGCATCCCACGCTCACGGAGCATCCGTGGGTGATCAGTTTCTCGGCACGTTCGGCGATGTCTCCGTTTTCAGCATGCATCAACGTAAGTCACTGAGCGTGGGGGATGGCGGTATCGTATGTACAGATGATCCGGAAATCTATGAGAAAGTTCGTCGCCTCCGGTCCTTTGGACATGACGACTTAAGTTATAACTATCGCATGACCGAATTTGCCGGGGCTCTCGGACGTGTTGGCCTTCGTAAGCTTGACGCCGATAATGCAGCACGTATTTCCAATGCCACAATGCTGCGCACTCTCTTGGACGGTAGTGACGTCCTCCGAGTCCGTAACGTGCGCGAGGGTGAGCGTGGGGTGTACTACGCTGCTTTGCTCGACGTCATGGTTGACGTCCATGACATTGATGCACGTTTAGCTAATCTTCGACAATCCGGATTGCCCATACGAAAGACTTGGTCACCCCTTCACAAGCACCCACACTTCAACCCAACGTCGCCTCCCGCGAGGGGACTGCCCTGGGAATTTTCCGCTTACCAGCAAAGCCACAAACATGTCCCATACGCTGAACAGGTGCTGCCAGAAGTTGAGCACTACTGCCCGGATCGCATTCTGGAACTTTACGTTCACCCACCAGCGGGTGAGGCGGACATCGAAATAGCAGCTCGAAATCTAAGGAAGTTGTTCCGAGACTAGCCCGTACCTCTGCTACGTGATGTGGCGCCGATTCCGACCAGGGTAGCGGGCCATCCTTTTCAGGAGTGCACGGAGAACGATGGAGGAAGCCTAGTTACAACTCCATACTCAGTCTCGAAAAGGCGTCTCCTTCTCGGCGGGCCCAGACTTCCTGTACCTCGGAATCCCATTTTCTTGGCAGCAACTGAAACAGCTCCTCGAAATCATTTTTGGAATGGAACGACCCTAGTAACTCATCCTGCGCTCGCCCATCCAAGGAATCAGCTCGCATTTGTGGAAGAAGGCTAACTAGGCCTTCGAGGCCGATGAGTCGAGAGCGTTCGTACAAAGACTTTAGGGTATCCGCCGGACTCACCGCTAACTCGGTCTGGAACAGAATGTTCCCAGTATCGAGACCCCTGTCAATAAAGTGTATTGACACACCCACAGGGTCGCCGTTCCAGACGGAAAAGAATATCGGTTGCCACCCCCTGTGATTCGGTAACAATGACGCGTGGGTGTTCACAGCACGCCCCTCCATCAGAATGAGGGTTTCCTGGCTGATGATGTGCCCATTACGATCGCTCACTAGCCAGTGAGGCCTTAACTCAGATACCAGGTCTGGGGTAGGAACCTCGTGGCTCAACACGACCTCATCCCCAAAGACACCCAGAAGCCCTTGGACGAGTGCAAGATTGCTCGCCGACTCATTCGAACAGAGGAGGATTCTCATTCTCTTAGACTGCCATACGCAAGAACATTTCTATCGAGCGTCGGACTTCAGCGGCTTTTCGGGCAGTTTGAATTGGGAATGCAGGTCCGGCCCGCGAACAACTACCTAGCTCTGGCAAGACCAGGAGACGAAGAGTCGACCCCTTACCGATGGACAAAACAAGCCTCGTGTCTGCTCGCTTGGCGCGAGGTGGGGGCAAGTAGGTAGCCTTTGTAGGTGCCTCGGTCTCGGACAGATTTTATTCCTCCAGCCCTTCAGTACAGGGATCTCAGGCAGCGCTACATTCGAGATCCTCGACTCGGTCATCGGCTAGGGCGTTCTTTTCCGGAGGGATGTCATGTGGACGAGACCTGGGGAACACCTTGGCTTGGAACCAACGCCAATGGGTTCTACGGTCAGGACGCTGCGTTTGACCTAGCCGCCAAAAGCGGGACTATCCGGATTCTCATTCTGGGCGGATCGGCGGCCATGGGTCTCGGAGCAACACGACGTGAGGCCGTCTTGGCTAATCGTCTAATGAAGCGGCTTGGAGACTCAATTGGAACACACGTTGAGGTCTTGAACGGCGCGGTCGGAGACTACGCTTCTAGTCAATCTCTTCTGTATTTCATAACTGAACTCGTCCAATACAGACCGGACATTGTTGTGTGCCTTGATGGCTTCAACGATTTTTCTCACTCAACCTGGGGAACTAAATTCGGAAATGGCATGTGGCTTCCCAACACAACTCGCTCTTTTGATGACAGTTTATCGGCCGTTCTATCGTGGGACGGCTCTCTTGATAAGAAAACCACGCGAGAAATCGAAAGGCGATGGAATCCTCGAGTAATCCGTCGAGAATGGAGACGCGTCAAACGCGAAGGGCGTGCTGCGGCCACTACTCACGGAGCCCTCGCCATGGTTTGGGACGATCCGTCGACGTGGAGTTTCAAGAGAGAGGCCGTGAAATGGTACTTGGAAAACAGTCAAAGTCTGCGGGGTGTGTGCGAGGCCCGTGGAATTCGCTTACTTCACGTTGTTCAGCCGTCGCTACTGTGGCCTCAGAACAACCCTTCGACCGAGAGCGAAGCGACGCTACTTAGCCTGTTTGATGAGCGTCTCCCAAAGTTGAGCCGCCTGGCACCCACCTACTTCGAAGAACTTTCAAGGGCATTCGGATGTCAATTGCAGAAGCAGCGCACAGATCCCTTGGTTGGATTGATGCGTCAGGAAGGGTTCTTGATCTCGGGTGCACATTGGCTGGATGGTCGAACCACCGATATGTTTTCGGACCCGATTCACTACAATGACGCGGGCCAAGAGATGATCGCCCTACGCCTCGCCGAACTGCTTTCCGAGGGACTGAGCTGGGTTACGTGAACGGAGAAATAATGAGGAAACTCATGATGCGACTTCGGCGCCTAGTCGGTCGCGGACGCCGAAAGCCGAACCCTCGCGATTTCCAATATCCGATGTGGTAGCGCGGTAATCCTTGAACATAAATATGGAGTGAAACGTGACAAGAGTCTTAGGTCTGTCCTCCTTCTATCACGACTCTGCGGCGGCCTTGGCCTCTGAAGATGGTGTAGCGGGCGCGGTGCAGGAGGAACGCTTGACCCGCGTTAAGGGCGATTCGCGTTTCCCGACAGCTGCCATTAACCAACTACTAAATTTCCTGGACTGCCCGCCTGACGCGATCGATGCAGTTGCCTTCTACGAGAAGCCTGATTTGAAGCTCCGTCGCATAATGCGCACGCAAGTCGCAGAATCGCCTCGTGGCTGGAGACAGTTTTTTAACGTCGCCAAGAACCTTGATCTCAGTCAGTTCCGTCTCGAACAACATCTCGGCACGATCGGGTTGGGCGGCAAACGTGTGCTCCGATTCGCTCACCACGAATCGCACGCCGCAAGTTCGTACTACTGCAGTCCTTTCGAGTCCGCTGCTGTTCTCACAATTGATGGTGTTGGGGAATGGTCTACATCCACTATCTCTAAGGGCAAAGGTTCGGATTTATTGCCCCTGCTGGAAATGAAGTTCCCCAACTCGGTCGGTTTGCTCTATGCCACGATAACCGCATACTGCGGCTTCAAAGTCAATAGCGGCGAATACAAACTCATGGGCCTTGCTCCCTTTGGCCAGCCGATATACGTCAATCCTCTGCTCAGTGAAGTCGTGGATGTGTTTCCAGACGGATCGATAGAGTTAAATCTGGATTACTTTGGGTTCACTACTTCCCTGGGCATGTACAGCGGCAAACTTCAGCAACTGTTGGGTTTTCCACCGAGGAAGTCTGAAGCATTGATAGAAAAGGAGCACTGCGATCTCGCAGCATCCATCCAAATCGTGCTGGAGCAGATCGTCGCAAGCATGGCATTACACGCCTTAACAATTACCGGAGAATCGAATCTCTGCTTAGCAGGAGGGGTGGCCCTGAATTGCGTCGCAAACGGGCGCCTGGCAAGGGAGATTGACCCGAGCAGAATCTTTATCCAACCAGCTGCCGGAGATGCAGGGGGCGCGCTTGGAGCGGCTTGTCTAGGTATTCGAGAATTGGCGACCGGCGTCAATGTCAACGCGGCAGTGGGGAGGCGATTCGCTTCGACAGGCGCCTACCTGGGTCGGCAATACTCAAACAGGGATGTCATTGATGCATTAAAGGCACAGGGCTTGGCGTGGGATGAAGAGCAAAACGAGGAAGTTTGGGTATCGCACATAACGGAACGTCTCATCGCGGGTCAAGTCGTGGGCGTTTTCTTGGCACGCTCCGAATTCGGACCGCGCGCCCTCGGAGCCCGAAGCATCTTGGCAGATGCTCGGAGTGATGAAATGCAGACCCGCCTCAACATGAAAATCAAGCGACGGGAGTCATTCAGACCGTTCGCCCCTATGGTCCTCGCGGATCAGGTCGCCGAATGGTTCGAATGGCCGCAAGGTCAATCATCGCCATACATGTTGTTCACGTGCCCCGTCAGAGACAAACTGCAAGAGGGAACCAGGGGTGATTTCCCCAGCAGTGGGAACCTGGTTGATTGGGTGACTCAGCGACGATCTCCAATCCCAGCAGTGACTCATGTTGATTACTCCGCCCGCATCCAGACGGTAGATCGGGGAAATCCTGCATACTCAATATTGCACCGCTTCTTTCAGGCGACGAACGTGCCCGTGTTGGTAAATACTAGTTTCAACGTACGAGGGGAGCCGATAGTTGAGAGCCCAACTGATGCAATCAACTGCTTCCTATCAACAGATATGGATTGTTTGGTTTTTGAAGGGGTAATTGTTGACAAGGACCGGCAACCAGAGTGCCTACTTACAGACGTAGGCACCCATGAATGGGATTGGGAACTTGAC
>MDTC01140390.1_pt1 | contig 13985 bp, 9 predicted proteins | sample 811181 | NCBI WGS metagenome assembly MDTC01 (sample SAMN05326644, study PRJNA326480) | marine metagenome | isolation source: seawater | place: Pacific Ocean: North | collected 2011
CTTCACGAAATGATGCACCAATTTGGAGCCTTTGACCTCTATCCAGTTCATGATTCTGGATATAGTGGTTCTTGGAAAGGCATTGGAATTTGGGATATAATGGCAAGTGGCAACTGGAACGGAGGAGGTGATAAACCATCATTGCCCACAGGCCCTACAATGGAATCGATTGGCCATGAAGCAACTCTCAACCTCACATTACAATGGCCTGAAAATACACAAAGCCCTTGCATTGGACCTGCTTTTGATATTAAATCCAGAAGCGATGGGGGATCTCGAGTAAAAATTCAAATAAGTCCAGATGAATTTTTATGGTTTGAGAAAAGGTCTGCTGAAGGATTTGATGCGTCACTTCCGGGTGAGGGTATATTGGTTCTCCTAGAAGATAAGGCCGCAGGGGATGCACAATACAACGCCATGAATACTGATCAGAAAAGACCTTATTTGCGAGTTATTGAAGCCGATGGGAATAATGAACAATTGCAAGGGATTAACGATGGAGTTTATTCAGATTTGTTCCAGCCAGGAGATGCTTTTGGAGAACTTGGAATTCAGATCCGAACTCATGATGGCATCCTTGTTCCATGGCATGCAAACGTCACTGTTGCAGGAGATGTGTGGAGAATTGAAATTCACTCAATTCAATGTTCACCACCGGTTAACATCAACCTACCGGACTATGGTTTAACTGTGCTTGAAGGCGATGATTTCCCCATAGAAAGAACAGAGTCCTATTCGACAACTGACTGCACGGGCGTACTCAACGGAACTGATGGCCGAATCATCAATTTCTCAACAAGTCTTGACTCTGAAAGTAACGAGCTAAAAGGTGTTTTCTCAAATCCAGTTACAATCGATTCCATAGCAACATTTAGTGGAATTATCGTCTGTAATGGCTACTCTTTTGACATCCGAACGACTGTTACTACTGTCGGAACTATCCCATTACAAGATTCCATGATGCTGAAACAAATGATCGACTATGAAGATAAAACTACGATCGTAATCCCATATGTAGGAGATGGCATTGGAGATGGAACCTTCTCTGTCGATCTACGTGGACCAATAACTCGAATTGGAACAGTAAATTCACCATTGATAATTACTAACGGCAATGGAGAGATTACGCTTGAAATTAATCCAAAGGGACTTCTTCAACCCAACATGTTCGTCTTTGGGGAGATTCAATTAACATCATTTAATGGAGAAGTATGGACGATTGAATTAGAATTACAAGCTGATTCAGAATCAACTATACCATTACTTGACAATCAAGCAACCATCATCGGAATTTTCTTTGCAATATGCGCGATTTGGTTTGCTGCATCATATTTTGGAGATCTTAAGTCAAAAGAAAAATCTGTGACAACCCACATAGAGGAAGAAATTCATCATGAGTTCGATTAATTTCGTTTAGGTAACCATCTCTTTATTCGTAGATACTGCCAAGAGTTATTTGAATAAATTGCACATACCCAGTCTTTGTGGACACCCTCAGCAAGACGAATTGAGAGGCAAACACCTTCCCATGTAGTTGATGCAAGATGCACAGGTTGAATCAGCCATGGTGCGTGAGACTCCTCTAGGTTCGCATCGTACACTCTCCACTTACATCCAAATTTGAATCCAGGACGTACCAATAAGCCCCTAGACAATAGATCATCCATCAGGACAATGTCGGGCTTCGTTGGTGCATTTCCATCGATACATGTTTGAACGTATTCAAATTCTTCTTCACGTAGGACACGGCCTGACATATGATCAAATCCAATTTGATGCCATGGCCAATTTTCAGAGTACGGTAAGTAGACACCTTTCTCTAAAACACGCCTTTTAGCCCAACTATTCATCACAATATCACGTGCGTTTTTAGATAAATCTGACCAGCGCAGATTCATTCCTTCTGGTTGAATAAAATCAACACGATACCCCGTAACATGAAGTTCATCATCGATAACATAGAGTTCTGCTAAGGCTTCTTTCCCAGAGGACTCAACACACCAATCAAAAATATCATTCCAGCTAAACTCATCGTTCGTTGATGCAATTTTAACATATGCTTGGCATGGTTCTTTGAATCTATTTTGACTATTTCCCCATCGAACACCCCAAGATGAAAACGGAGGTTCACCATCCAAATTTTCAGCAGGCACAACCATTTCGCCACCTCTCCTGCCAATGTCTAAAATAACCGCTTCATGCAAAAGATTGGGATTACGTTCAAATTCTAGTTCAAGCCAATCTAATGTAGGTAACGGAACAGATCGATGCCAATGACAATACAATACTTCGGCGGATGATAATGAAATTGAGCCATCAGAGTTGCGTCGGCCAATTGCACTTTTTTCAAATAACCGTGTTGCAAGAGGTGGTTGTAGCGTCCAGTCTTTACCATCAAAGGACGGCCTTTGCAATGGTTTACGATCAGGAGATTCCTTAACAACATCTGGGCCAATTGGTCTCGTCGTACGAACTCGAGGTTTGTAACGACGTTGTTGCCGGACCATACTACACCGTCATAGAACATACATATTGTTTCGTCGATTGAACCGATTGTCCTAAGGACTACCACCTTGACATACTATCAAGGGGGATGGATATGGTTAACGGCTTTTTAGGTACCCTAACAACCGAGCAGCGAACTCTTCTGCATCTTAGATTCCATCAACTTCCAGATGGAGTTTGGGAAGCACCTGCTGAATTAACACAGGCAGGAATTTCTGCTGCAGTTCATGTTCAGAGAAAACATGTTCCTCGAACCCTAAAGAGATTAGAAAAACAAGCAGCAATCGATAATACGAGTCGCCATGTACCCGGTGCTCGACAAAGAAGAAGGGTCTATTCCCTGACAGTAGCCGGTCGGGAAAAAGCGAATGCACTTCACACTAAAATTGGCAAAACTCCAGTTCGAAAAGATGGAACGACTGTTATGCTCGAATCATTATTCAAACCGTCCATTTCCCCACTCGAAACCTTAGCACATATCGATGAGAATCTCCAATATCATCAGAACCCTGTCCTTTCACCAGTGTCTCATCCTGATGGATCTGCATCACTTGATGCCCAAGCGGGAGAGGCTCTAGTCCGGAGAATGTTTGCACGCGCATGGGAAGATGGCAGAATAACAAAAGATGAGCAACTTCTACTCAACGAAGTTGTAGACTTTTTGGGAATGCACCCAGACCGTGTACGTAGATTATCAAATGATGCTCGCCGTGAAATCAATGTTCCACCGCCTGAAGAAATTTATCTTGACATGCTGAGACAAGCTCTTGTTGATGGCATAATTCATCATGAAGAAGAGGCTTTACTAAAAACTGTAAGAGTGGCATTCGACATTGATGAAAAAACTCATGAGAAGCTTTTGAAAGAGGCGATAGAGCAGCCATTCATTCCACCGGAGTTAGCATCTTATCGATCAGTATTGAGGACTGCTTTATCTGATGGAGTTATTAGTGGAGATGAAGATGCAATGTTGGCTACACTTCGACAACAAACCAACATTTCAGAACAAGATCATGCCACACTATTGGCAGAATTACAAGACGATATTTGATGAGGAATAATTATGGGAATGAACGATGACGATGCAAGAGTACATGATGCGCTGAGAAAATTGGAGAATGATCTAAAATCAATCAAACCTTCCAAGGTATTACTTGTAGGCGATATTATGATGGATTGCTACATTCATGGGTTCGCAAACAACCTGAATTCAAGAGCCCCAGTTCCAGTGCTGAAAGAAATCTCAAGAGACGAAGATGTTGGGGCCGCAGCACACGTCGCTCGTGGACTTGATTCTCTTGGCCTTTCAAGTCAACTTCATGGAGTTATTGGAGATGATGGCCCAGGACTAGCAGTGTTGGATATGCTCGATGCTGAAGGTGTTGATACGTCTGGGATTGCAGTGCTTGAAGATCGAATTACAACCGTAAAAACAAGACTGTTGGGTGCACGAGAAGGACTGGTCCGTGGGGAACAATTGCTATTGAGATGGGACATTGAAGATGAAAATCCAATCCCAGAACAGGCATCAAAAACACTCATTGATCAAACAATAAAAGCATTGCCAGGATCTTCTTGCTTGATTTTATCAGATTATGGACTGGGAGTTCTCAATGATGAAGGAGCGGAGCGCCTTATTGCTGCTGCTAAAAATCAGAATGTGCCAATCATCGCCGATCCAAAATTGACTGGTTTACATCGGACAAAAGGTGTTGATTGGGTCATGTTTCAATCAAAAGGTCTAGAACTTATGAGGAGAAGATTAGGCGCACCCACTGGAACCGATGCAGCAGTGAAATTGATGGAAACCAATAATTGGAAACACCTTGTTATTCTTGAAGGACAAGATGGAGTCACAATACATTCGAAGGGTTCTGACACTGTGCATGTCCCGTGTATGCTTGAAGATATTCGACAAATGATTGGACTAATTGATGCGGCCGCGGTAGCCGTTGCAACAGCGATTTCATTGGGACTCACAGTTGATGAAACTGCACAATTGGCCAATGCGGCAAGTGAGTGTATCCTAACTGCAGATAGAACAGATAGGTTTGTATTGAGATTGGACGATATGATTGATCGTATTGGTGAAATCGCATGGAGCCTCCAAGTTTCGAAACGTTGAGGCGAAGACATGAGCTCTTGGTTAAGACCCACCACTGCAGACATCGGCCTACGATCTTTTGCAGCATCTTTTGAACGATTATTCGAAGAAACATCTTATGGAATGCAGAATTATCTTATCGATGCTGACTCTGCTAAGCAAATTAAATCCCTTATCCACCATTCATCCGTTTGGAATGTCTCGATTCCAATTCATGAAGAAATGAATAGCATATTGCTGGTCAAATGGTTGGAAGAAGTACTCTATCAAGATGAAGTTGAAAGAAAATGGATGGTTGAAAGTACTGTTCGTATACAAACCGACGAGAAATCACTTCATTTGCAGGCACATGTGTTGTGGGTCTCTTCTGAATCGATTGAAAAAGAAGTCGAAATTAAGGCAGTAACACGACAGGACCTTGTCATAATGGAAGTAAATGAACACCAAGAAGTCCCATCAAAATGGCCAGAGGTACCTTCGTTTGAGGGACCTGGTTGGTTTTGTGATGTCGTATTTGATATCTAAAAGTGGGAATCCTCAGGTGGACGCTCGTACTTTTGAGCCAAATCTGCACACTTCCTCCGTCCCGAATCCCTACAGCATCCATGGCCCCAGGTAGGGATGCTCCGTTCCCGGCCTGACCTGTTCCCCCGGTTATTCGGTCTCCGTTTCCTTCCGGAAACGGTTCTCAACACCCGGATCATGTAGGGGCGAGACATCTACGTCCGCATACAGGAACCCAAAAGCCGCTTTCGCCGCCCTGAGGCATTCAGCCCACCATAAAGACGATTTGTGGTATAGGGTACGCCTAGCTCCCCACCTATCCCGTCGACCCCTACGCTAAGGTCTATTTCAATCAAACGATGAAACAATCTATGCTTCTTCCTCATATTTAGAAGGGCACGAAGTCTTTATTGTATCAGCCTCAACGACGTATATGCCATCGATTTGTTCAAACATACCTTCTGCGTATACAGTTCGATTATCACCTAATCCATTAGAGATTGATCCGGCATTAGAATAATCAATGAGGATGTTTTCATCAGGGCCCTCTAAAATGAATGTCATGTTCAATTCATCGATTGAGCCGTCCATAATCTCACCCCTAACAGCAACTTCTTCACCAAGGTGTTTTGATGTATTATCAAGCAATTCTTCAACTGTTAACGTAGGTTGTGGCGCCTGAAGAAAAATAGTACCGAGAACTGCTATGGTGATTACACCGCCGATGAGCATGAGTCTTAGACGATAGGACAACATGGTCTTCAGCCTTTCCTTGTACCGTACCTATTTCAATTTCTGCCTTTCATGGAAGTTCAACTAAAGAACCAATGGCTTCATCGAGTGTTTTGTATTTTGAATCTCTTAATTTAGAGTGTAAGCCATTGATAATTTCTTTGGTTAAACTTGGTCCTTCAAAAACAAAGCCAGCGTATGCTTGTAAAAGAGAGGCGCCATTGAGAATTTTATCCCATGCATCATCAGATGACATTATACCACCTACACCAACGATAGGGAGTTTTCCGTTCGTATATTTGAAAATATGATGAATCAATTCAGTGCTACGTTCAGTTAGGGGCAAACCAGAACATCCTCCAGATTCTTTGTATGCTTTGTCGACATCGTTGGGACGATGTAGTGTTGTATTTGTTGCTACAATGCCATCAATATTCTCTGTCAGAGCGACATCCAAAATTTGTTCCAGTTCCAAGGAAGATAAATCTGGGGCAATTTTAATCAATATTGGTTTTGTTTCCCCTCCGTACATATCTGCTGATTTTTGGTTTTCTAACATACATTCTTGAATAATTTTGCAAAGAAAATCGCCATGTTGTAAATCTCTTAATCCTGGCGTATTGGGTGATGAGACATTGATAACAAACAGGTCTACGTCGCGCCACAATCTACGCAAAGTTGTGGCATAGTCATCCTTCGCTTCAGATAAAGGAGTAAGTTTTGACTTCCCGAGATTAGCCCAAACGGGAATCTTACGATTATGCTTTCTCGATTTCTTTAGCCGAAGAGCGACTTTTTCACTGCCAGGATTGTTAAAACCCATTCGATTAACAAGCGCCTTATCTCTGCCATGACGAAACATTCTTGGTTTCGGATTTCCTTCTTGTTCAAGCATCGTGACCCCACCAATTTCTGAGAAAGCAAGTCCAATTGATTCCCAACCACGAAGCGCTTCTGCTCGTTTATCCATGCCTGCTGCTATTCCAAATGGGTGATGAAAATTCAATCCAAATCGTTGAATAGGAAGATTACGGGTGGGTTTGTAAATGGATCGAAGAATAAATCGCGTAATCGGATTGGAAGAAAGAATTCGGAGCATTAATAGAGAACGCCTATGGGCTTTTTCGGAATCCTGTACCGCCAGTAACGGCCGAGAAATGAACCGAAAGACTCTCCCCATGTTGACTCCTTGAACCGATATCCTTCAAGCCTTGTGATGGTTCGGAACATCATGGAGGAGAATTCAGCACTATGGCTAGCGTTACGAGAAGCTGGTCGGCGAGTTCTTTCCCAGAAAGAACTCATTATCGAAATTCCAGTTCAAAATCATGAGAGATGGCATCGGCTAATTCTCAATATGAGTGATGCATTGCCGCAAAGGATTTCATTTCCTTCAATTTCAGCAGGTGAAAACTTGAGCGTAAGAAATTCAAAAAGTCAAATGATTTTGACGAATCAGCAACGACCTGATTCATTAGAAACACTCTGGTTACCAGTCGCAACAAACATCGCATTGCCTTTGCTTGAACAAATGTGTTCAGAATTACTTCTTGCAGGATATCCTGGATGCGAGGGTTGTGGCTTTAGGGAAAATGAAGATCAATGGAACGAAGAATTGAGCCGAAAAAATCTTCTTGAAATTTAGCAATAATTCAAGAGATACCGTAAGGTATCTGATTAAAATGAAGTTTGGCGAGGCTTCAAGTACGGTCGACAAACCGGATGAATTGATGAGCATAGTTGTCCTTGCCGAGAAGCCAAGTGTTGCAGAGGACATCGCCAAGGTGCTTGGCATCTCGAAAAAAGAGGCCACTCACTGGCAAGGAGATGGCGTTGTTGTCACATGGGCTGTTGGGCATATGCTCGAACTGAAATATATGGATGACTATGACCCAGAGTTCAAAAATTGGCGGAAAACTGCAGATAGACTTCCGTACATTCCAGAAGAATTTGAGTTTAAGCCAAAATCCGGCTCAACAAAAAAACAACTAACAGCAATTAAAAAATTGATGAAAGATAAATCTGTTTCAGAAATAGTTAACGCATGTGATGCAGCAAGAGAAGGTGAACTCATCTTCCAAACAATATATCATCATGCAAAAATCAAAACCAACGTTAGTCGTATGTGGTTACAATCGATGACGAGTTCAGCCATTCAAAAAGCATGGGATGAAAGGAAGGCGTCAGATGAGTTCAAACCGTTATCAGATGCAGCATATAGCAGAAGTCAAGCGGATTGGCTCATAGGAATGAATGGTTCAAGAGTTGCGGAAATCTTCTTACGCACAAAACGTAAGGGACACCAGGCAATTTCAATCGGGCGCGTGCAAACTGCCACACTTGGAATCATTGTAGATCACGAGCTTCAAGTTCTTCAACACATACCCACACCTTATTGGGAACTTAATGCCACGTTCACGAACAAAACGAGTACTTGGAGTGGACGATGGGAAGGTGGAGTCTCAAATGATGATGTAAAATCCCATTGGGTATTAACTCAGAAAGATAAAGATAGAATCCAGAATTTATTGGACTCTGGTGTCGATGCCGAAGTAACGGAAAAACTCTCTCTCGGAAAAGAGCGCCCTCCTCTTAATTATGACTTAACTTCACTCCAAAGACAAGCCAACTCGATGTTTTCATGGCCTGCTAAAAGAACGCTTAACATAGCACAGGCGCTCTATGAACGACATAAATTAACGACATATCCAAGAACAGATTCAAGGTATCTTCCAACAGACATGAACGATGCGATCGATGAAACGATTACAAATATTGGAACTCAATCTGATTACTCAAGTTTTTCAGGTCACCTCAAAAATGCTGGACTCGAAAATATCAAGAGAAATTTCAATGATGCAAAAGTAAATGATCACTTTGCAATTATCCCAACTGGAAAGAGTCCTTCTGGTTCGCTATCAAATGACGAAAAAAGACTCTATGATCTAATCGTTCGTAATTTCTTAGCATCGTGGTATCCTCAATCAACTATCGAGAAGCAAAAGCGAACTGCTAGCCTCGGGGGTGAGATATTTACAAAGGAAGCGCAACAATATCAAACGCTAGGATGGAGAGAAGTCGTACCCAAGAAATTGAATTTCCCCGATGGATGGGGCGTTCTTGAACAGAGCCCAACCACATCGAACGTGGAAGAATATAACTGGAAAGAAGAGAAATCTAAGCCGCCTTCGAGACTGAAAGAAGCTCGTTTGCTAACATTAATGGAACGTGCTGGAAAAGAAATCGAAGATGAAGAATTAGCAGAAGCAATGTCCGATAAGGGATTAGGGACACCTGCAACAAGAGCAGATACTATCGAAAAATTACTTTCTAGAGGATATATTTCTCGGCAACAATCCGGTGCAATAAACGCAGCACCTCATGGAATTAGAATTATTGAAATCCTAAGAAGGATACCAGTAGAATGGATTACATCAGCGGAATTAACCGGTGAAATGGAATCGGCACTTGCCTCTGTTCAGCAAGGAAAATTAGCTGCTAGTGAATACATGCAACAAATTATTGATCAGACCAATGATCTCGTTACAAAGATTCGTGACCATGAAAGAAGTAATCTCTTTACAGGAGATGATTCAATTGGTAAATGCCCAATGTGTGAGAGCAAAATTATTGAAACAGCCCTTTCTTATACCTGTGAAAAGAATGAAGGGAAAGACAAAGGATGTTCGTTTGTTTTTTGGAAGGATACGAGTGGAAGATGGTTTGATAGAACCACTGCTTCTCGGCTTTTACTTCATAAAAAGATAGAAGATTTGCATGGATTTTTCAATCGAAATGGAGAGTCATACAATACGACAATCACAATCGATGATTCAGGCAAGGTGACATCAGCACTTTCATCTGGAACACGTGCTAAGGACACCGATGAAGCAGTTTGCCCTTGCCCAAAGTGTGAAGGTACAATCAGAGAGACTGACACTCATTACGCTTGTGATAATGATAACTGTAAATTTAGAGGCGTCGGTAAAGAAATATGTAAAAGAGAAATTACGATTGAGGAGGCAAAAGCGATTTTGGTTGATGGAAAATCCCCACTCATTGAAAATTTCATTTCTCGAAAAGGGAGGCCTTTCCCTGCATTCTTAATACTGGACGGAAACAAAGTCGGGTTTGAATTCCCACCTAGAGAACCTGCTGCGGATGCCAGAAAGTTTGAGGTTGAGCCGGGCGTCGTTGCGATTTGTCCAAAATATAAAGCCGAAATTTATGAGACCGAGACACATTATCGCCCAAAAACAACTGCATCTGGATGTAAAATAGACATTCCTCGAGAAATTGGAAAAAGGGAGCTCACACGAGAAGAAGCTAAGACATTGATTGAGAAAGGTGAAGTAGGTCCTTTTGACGATCTCATCGCCAAGAAAACAGGCAATCCATATACTGCAATTCTTTACATGAAGAAGAACCAAAGAATTGGATATCGGTTTGCTAAACGCTAATTACGGAAGAAAGTTCTTGAAGTGAGGCTCCTTAAACCGACCATGCACCACGACTATGATGTTGTCATTGTCGGTGCCGGCCCGGTAGGAGGGTACGCCTCACGCCTTCTATGCGAAAGAGGCTTGTCCGTACTCATGATTGAAGAACATACTGAAATCGGGCGGCCGTTTCAGTGTGCAGGTCTTGTCACACCAAGTGCAATGCACGCAGTTGAAGCCTACGGAACAGTTGTTCAAGATGTCGACGGAGCATTGATCCATGGCCCTTCTGGAACGCTTGTACCAGTCGGTAAAGAGGGTGATTTACGCACGTATGTCGTATGTAGGAAACGATTCGATCAAGAAGTTGTCCAACAGGGCCTCAAAGCCGGTGCAGACATTGTATTGGAATCACAACCAACCGATGCAGTCGTCCACTCAAATGGAGTGATGGTTACAATCAAGAATCAAAGAACGAAAATTGAGAGTGAAGTCTCCTGCAAACTTCTCATTGGATGTGATGGAGCTCATTCATGGGTCCGTCGAAAATTTAAGATGGGACGTCCAAAAGAAATGATGATTGGTTTCCAGTCAGAAGTTGTTGGATATCAAGGTAAGAATCGATGGCTAGAGATGTATAGTGGTTCAGAAATCGCCCCCGGATTCTTTGCCTGGGTGATACCATCTGGAAATGATACACATCGAATAGGATTGTGGTCAAAAGCAGATATGTTGGATGGTAAAAGCATACTTGACTACTACAATGATTTGCTCTCCCATCCTTTATGGAAGGAACGTTTTGCTAATGTACGTGAAACTGCAAGATATTGTGGACCAGTTCCTTCGGGTATGATTCGCCGTCCATTCAAAGATCGTGTCATGGTTCTAGGAGATGCAGCAGGGATGGCCAAACCAACAACTGGTGGTGGTCTAGGACCAGGATTTAAGCAGATTTCATCAATTGTTGAGAAACTTGTTCTCGCTGTTGAAAATGACAAACTCGCTGAAAAAGATTTGAAATCAGTTACAAAGAGTTCATGGCCTAAGATGAAAAAAGAGCAAGATAGAGCACGTGCGTTACGAGATCTTCTTGTATCAACTCGTACAGATGAAGAACTTGACCAGCATTTTGCTAATTTTGCTAAGCCAGAAGTAATAGAATTAATCAACTCAATAGGGGACATCGAAAAACCTGTTCCTCTTGGCATGGCGCTATTACGAAAGGTACCGGCTTTCAGAAAATTAGCCTTCCAAGCAGGTGTCAAACTACTCTTCTCTTGATGTGACGCTTATGGGAAAATGGAACATTATTCACAAGGTTCGGTATCCACCGTTTGACCACCATCGCTGGCAACCCAACTCTGTGCCAATAATTGAAGAAAAAGTAAAAGTCAGGCAAACCAAAGACCAGATTAAGAACCAATATCCTGAATTTACGATAGAAAGCGATGAAGGATGGTTGATTGAAAGAAGTTTCATTTCGAATGACGGCGAAATATGGGGTGAAGATTCCGCACAGTTAATCGATGATTCCGAATATGTCAATCTTGTCGAGCAACAACGCAGTGGATGGTACATCATCCCAAATAACCTTCATTCAGTAGCAAGACGTCTAATCAATTTTGCAGTAATATTACTTTTAGCAACACTCACGTATTTGTTCATTGAACCAATACTTAGCGCACTAGGAATACCAAGTTTAGGGACACAGAGCATTCGCTTAGGTCTTTTGGATTACCCTATTTTGACAGTCATTGTTGTACCATTTCTCTTGATGCCCTTGCTGCTTAGAATGATTGCTAATTTCTTGGATTTAAAAAAACAACAAGAATATTTCAGAAATCCTGCACAATCACCGCAGATTGAAATAAAATCTCAAGCCCAAAGTGGACAATCTCTTCGTGGAAAATGCATCTTACCTGAACGGCGTGAGGATTGGAAAGCAATTTCAATTCATTGGCATGTAGGTACACTTCCGCCATCGAGATCGGCAATGGTTGAATTGTCAGGTCGAAGCCTCGAACAACAACCACCTGTTGGTCTTTCAACACCACTTCCACATCATTGGGAAGAAGGCCTTGACGATGGAACTGCAGGTGGTGAAGATGCACCTATGGAACGACAGGACATACCCGGTGGTGTTTTCCTTAGACCTATGAGATTTTCAGAAGAAGGAGGGGGCCAAATACTGGATGATGAAGGAGAATTTGAAATCACGCCGCCACCGAAGCTATGGCCAGGATCAGTTAATTCCGAATTATTACGTGTACATTGGGAAGTTGTTATTAAAATCAAAAGACACAACAATATGCCCTTGCTTTGGGTGATGCCAATCCGTGTTCAATTTCCTGCAGAAGAAATCAAATTAGTTAATCTAGATGTAAATGATTCTAGGACTGAGCATTTCTACATAGGTAAGCGTTAGGTTCATGTCCTACGGTATGATGTAACGGCATGGGCAAAAAAGCCATTCCTGCAATTCTCTTATCGTTGTTAATGTTGTCAGGATGTTTTGGTACTGATTCTCCTACGGAAGAAGAAGAGGAACTAGTACAACCTGAAAATTATACTCTCAATGCGTACTGGATTGATGTAAATCCAAGCGTAGAAGTAAATGAGATTACAGAATTGAAACTCCTCCTGAATCCGCAAGGAGAGGGATCCTACAATGCTGCCATTGAGGTGTATCATGAGGATAATCAACCAGGTGGCGCAGATGTGATTATGAACGAGAAGGAAAATTTTATTTCAATTATTATTCAACCAACTCGCCACGGTATATTCCAAATTGATGTTGAGATAACTCTCTCAACGGGTACTAAAATGGTAGATATTTCGAACACATTAACGGTCTTAGTCCCGGATGAAGGAAGTGCCTCGCTCATAGTCCCACAATACATTATAGTTGATTCATCAATTCTTCAAATCCAGGGTAATATTTTGCATCAAGATACATCGACTTGTACACTGACTATGGAAATACCAGATTTATCAATGAATATTGATATCGTTACGGTCCCCATTCAAACGGACGGAACATTTACTCAATTGGTGACTGGGATGGACGAACGAGTTGAAAGTTTCATTATACAAAGCAAGGCTACATGTGGAGAATTTACACCCTCGGAAACATATGGAAATACTTCGGTTATAATTGCTGAAAATGATGACCTCGACAACGATGGTATTCTTGATGAAGTAGATAATTGTCCTGACGGGATTGGAGAAAATGATGGTTGGGCATCAAGTTCGACAAGCGATAAAGATCAGGATGGATGCAGAGATTACGACGAGGATGATGATGACGACAATGATGGAATTCTTGATGTCGATGATTCTTGCACATCACCTGTTGGCTGGATTAGTAATCCGCTAAATGATAGAGACCAAGATGGTTGCATGGATGAAGGAAACGATGATGATGATGATGGAGATGGCATAGGTGACACAGACGATTACTGCAATGATGGTGAATTAAACTGGCCAGCTAATCTCTATCTGGACTGGGATCAGGATGGCTGTCATGACATTTTAGAAGATAACGATGACGACAATGATGGAGTGAATGACACCTCTGATTTTTGCCCAAAAGGAAGAACAAATTGGATATTACAACGTAATTCGAATACAGATTTCGACATGGATGGTTGTTTTGATTCAACAGAAGACGATGATGATGATAATGATGCAGTTAACGATAA
>MDTC01160682.1_pt1 | contig 13984 bp, 12 predicted proteins | sample 811181 | NCBI WGS metagenome assembly MDTC01 (sample SAMN05326644, study PRJNA326480) | marine metagenome | isolation source: seawater | place: Pacific Ocean: North | collected 2011
CCAGACGTAAAGGCTTGTAAAGGTTTATTTAAATTCGCAGTAGCAGGATCAAGACAGACAAGTCCACCACTGGGATGATTATATGAACTGGCAAAAGAACTGAATGGAAGGCTAGCTATATCCATAGTGCCAACATCTGTACCTTTACTGTTAATTCTGAATCCAAATTGAAGAATACAAACATTGCCAATTTTTGTGTATTGTCCACTTCTATGATGATAAGTAATCCCAGTGCTGCCACCACCAAATCGAAGAAGTGGAGTCCAAGTTCCCTCTTCATATGAATCCAGCGTTTCGCTGGTCATACCAGCAGCATTTGTCTGAATCCCGCTGAAATCAATGCCGGGGCAAGTTGATTTAAGAGCTAAAGTTCCATCACTTTCAATTTCGACATGAGTCAAAGGTGAGGAATTTGCATTAGCAGTTGTACGGAAGGAAATACTTGACCCAGTCGTAGTGGATGACAAAGTCAATGCACCCATACAGAGCAGGTTTGCAGAATCGTCAGAATTCCATCCACTGTCGTAGTGACCACCCCATGTGATGTAAGAAGTGCCGCTGTCTAACAGCCCAAGATGCAGCTTCTGATCAACTCCATCTTCACCTACAGTGATGGTTCTAGTGTCACTGCCATCATCATTTATTACTTGAAGTTTTGCACCTCCGCCAGTACCTGCAAAAGTAGAAGTACCTACAAGCAAACGATCTGAGCTATCTACAACAATATCAGTTGCAAACTCCAAAGATCCTGCAGTGCCCCCATTCTTTAAAAGCTCATTAGCACCACCATTACTGGTAGGCAGAGTGATTGAATTGTCACCAGCAGCGTCGGCTGCCTTGATCTCGGTAAAGCCCGAGCTGTCACCATTAAGACGAAGAGTCATGATAAGAAATTAAAAAGGTGAGACATGCTTAAGTGCAAGGCTCTTAGAGTTGAACTGTTTCAGGAGTATTGCCCTGATCTAACCAGAATTGATATAACTCGTACTCAGGTGATTCCTCAAAGAAGTGGCACATTGAACCATCCTCATTTACACGTTGGTAAGAGAGAGTAGTGTTGCCGTAGAGAGTCTGCGAAATGATTCGATAAGTCATGATTTAAAACTCTGCACTAAAGCGCATAAATTTTGTTCCCGCAACGTTGCCGTTGGCTTCAATAAAGTAAGAATGATTAACATTCAGCCCCGAAGTCGTAAGGCTGATGACAGCAGAATTAGCACACCTAACGTTACCAGTCATTGTTAGGTCTGTTCCTGTAAATCCAACGCTGCCATTGGATGCTTGATAGAGACCGGACGAGGCTGCCTCGAATGAAGACGGGCGAATTCTCATCGTAACCGGAAAGTGAATAATAGCTTGACAGCTAGTAGTTCCGTTAGCCAGTCCCAGCCCAAAACGAGTATATATTTCGGGAGCATCGATGTGATACAGATAACGCTGACAATGTGCAAGATCGTCGGCATAAGTACGAATCTCATAAGGAGTAGCAACTGGGCCTTCCTCTAATTGAATAAGCGAAACATCGACGGAATCGCCAACGGACATATCAGCAGTATTGTAAAAGTAAAGCGAGGTAAGACCATCCGCATCATTAAAAGTACCATCGGGGATAGTTACTGAGCCGGAAACCACAAAGCCAGTAGATCCATAGGGATTCACAGACGTAGAATTTAGGCTAAAGAAATGAGCACCATCTCCCGATGATTGAATATAGATAGACCAATCAGAGTGATTGACACTACTAACAAAGGAAAGGGTAAGTGTCTTGCCGTTGAATTTCTTGAATGTAGTAGGTTCTAAAAATTGAAGTATCCCCCAAGAGCCGGTAACAGCATTAGGAAATTCAAAACGAAAAGCGTCAGCAACGGTCTTGTCACAGATCGTGGAACGTGCGCGGCCTGTTCCACCATCAGCAATTTCCCAGTTAATAACCGCACCAACATCAGTATGCCCTCGCATAGTCCACCTGTCAGCAGTACGGGGACGCCCATTGAAATTGACGTTATTACTCCCACTGGGACCACGCTGGAAGATCTGAAAAGCCCCGTTATCCACATAATTGCGACGGCCAGCTAGTTGCCCGTTGTTCAAAGATGCCATTCGGGCATCTCCCGTAACAGCAAGGGCACCAGTAAGAGTGCCATCTACGGCAGAAACATTTCCAGAAAAAGTAGCTGCTCCAGTGGAATCAATAGACACCCTGTCAGTGCCACCAGTTGTGATAGCAGCAGTGTCAGTCCCAAAATGAATACCAGTATCAGCGTCACTACCTTTAATAGCGGGATTACCCGCTGAACCGTTGACGCCTGAGATACCAGTGTCGCCGTTAATTACTACAGACATAATTAGATAACCTCAGAATTAAACGATTACTAGATTTGATCCTGATGGGATCGTTAGCGTCTGGCCGGTAGCCACTGACAACGGACCAGCCGTGATTGCGTTCTTACCACTGCTGATTGAATAGCTGGCGGTTACGGTTTGATCCACCTCTAGGAAAATCTGGTTACCGCCAGCACCTGTTGCACCAGCACCGCCTGCCTCCAGCCATACTGAGCCTGAATAGATCTTGAGCGTGGCAGGTGTTGTGCTTTGATCAAGCCAAATTTCGCCAACTGCATTGCCCTGGAAGCTGGACGCTGTGCCTGTGCCTGTACCCGCTCCAGTAGCCGTAAAGATCGTGCCAGCAGCGCTGTCAGCAGCGCCAATAAGCGTGAAATCAGTATCGCCGGGAACAAGAATCTGATACGCCGTTCCAACAACAAAACTGCCTGCAGTCACTGAAACAGGAGTGGTGTTTGGCGCGGTTGCTCCAATGAATGCCGGAGCAATTTTGACTAGATCACCCTGATCATCTTGAATATAAATAGCCGGATCAGCATCGTTATAGTTAACGGCTAAAACACCATGTGGTAATGATGTTGGGATTGGCCGCTTTGATGCAGTCCCGCTCCTGAGTTGCTTGATGTTGGCAGGCATAAGACAATTAACCCCTAATCAAGGGAATGATGATTTAAAAAGTTCCGCAATCAATAAAGGCTGTGGATGTCATCGTGTTAATGATAGCCACAACTTGATCGGCAGAAAGGTCTACTGGATTCCCAGTGGCAACGCCAGCTTGTCGGCCTTTAATGGTGGCCACAGCCATGTCTTCCAGCTTTGCATTGGTGACACTATTGTCAGGAACATTGTTCGTAGAGAACGGTGTAAAGACCAGATCGTTGACATCAAGAATTGCATCTTGCGTGATCTGCACAAACGCCACATCACCATTGTTTGTCCCTTCATTTACAAACGCAAACGAACCACTAACTACTTCTGGAGTGGCATTAAAGTCATCGGCTCGAACAAGAATTGCAGGAGTGGAAACGCTGCCTGGCTGGGCAACCACATAAATGCCGTTCTGAGTGGCATCAGTCTGGTTTTGCAGAATGACGCGGTCGTCTGCCACCACATTGACGCCATCCAGCGTTAGCGCACCATTACCTGGTGCTTGCAGGAACAGGGCGTGAGTGGCAGTAATCGTGCCACTGCCAACGCTTGTAAGATTAATTTCAGTGCCGCCGTTTGCATCAGCAGCAGTATTTGCAAGCTGGAAAGTGTCGGCATCAATGTCAATGACAAAATAAATTTGGCCCGCGATAAGGCCGCCCGGAACAGAACCGCCGTCCGAGCTAATCCGAACTCGATCTCCCGTATTGAAAACGTGAGCTTCGGAGGTGATATTATTTGTAGCAGTAGTTACAGCAGTAACCAGCTCAATGCTGTTGAAATAAGTAGAAGAAAAGCTTGCAGTTGAGGCTACTCTAACTGCTTCTTTAACTGTCAATCCTTGAGCAACGCTATCGCTGTAAGCCTTGGTCGCGACATCGGTGTCAGCAAGGGGCAGCGCAACGTTTGTAATGCGAAAACCGTTGAAATTAAGGTTTTGACTGGCTTCTGCAAGAATGTTGTCTGGATCAACGTCAATCGTAATTTCGTTGCTGACAGTTGAAACGCTTGTCTTGTTTGAAGCGGGACGAATGCTCTTTAGTTGGCCTCTATATTCCCCTGAAACGTTTTCCGCACCATTTACGACTAACGACTCACCAACAGCGCCTGCATTCTCAATGACTCGCATGCCGTTGAGATTAAACAATGCGTCAGCAGCATTAGCAGCATCAGTACCACCCTGTCCAACGCTCAATGCTGTGGTTAGCCCCGTTAGGCTTGTGATGTCGTTGTTGACGCCCGCTGAGGCGGCTCCAATATTTGTTCTTGCGCCTGCAGCCGTAGACGACCCTGTACCGCCACGAGCAGTGCCCAAAGGCGTGGCAGAGGAAACATCGTTAATGTTGATCTGAGACGAATCAATATCTATTGCAATGCTTTCATTGCTATCAGTAAGTGCTAGTGATATTTTCGAGCTGCCAGCCTTTAATGCTCGCAGATTGATACTTTGAGTGGAGTCGGCAAGCGACGTAACTCCACCTAGCGTTGATATTGTTGTTCCTACACCAGCCAGTCCTGAAGCAGTAGATACGGCAGTAGTCGCAAAGCTAAGATTTACTCGATCGTCACCTGCGGAATCAGCGCTGGCAATTGTAATTCCAGCTCCTGGAATGACATTTAGCTGCTGCCTAGTGCCAGTTGTTGTTCCACCATTAGAAACAATAATTTTTTGAGTGCTGGTATTATCATTAACGGACAGCGTGATACTGTTACCAACATCGCTATATGTAGACGTAATAGTGGCATCGCTGCTCACTAAAATGTCGATCATATCCTGAAGGTTTTCCTTCAAGTTTGCGTAGGTTATTTGCTTCGTTTCAGCTAATGATGGGTTTGTCGTGTTGTCAACAATGACAAGCGCATCATTATTATTAGGAGTGACCAGCGAAACGAGGTCTGTAATTAGTCGATTTTGTGCCATGAATCAGGAAGCTCCGCTGACTTTAATCTCCTTGAATACAGGAATGCTAGCGCTATTGCTAGACTCCCTAGTCCAGAAGAATGGACGTAAAGTCTCAGAAGTAGTAACAAGTCCAGAGGAAATTACTGCTCCATTTCGAGTGACATTTACATTTCCCGAAACACCGTCCCGAGCGATAACAAAGACATCATCAGACTCCAGGAAGATTGGACTTTCAGCGGTGTTCAGATCGATTTCACTGCCAAATCCTGACAACGCTGCTGCACGAGTTAGGGCAAGAGCAATTTTGTCAACGCCAGATGGAATCACAAAGTAAGTAACACCTGTTGCCAGCGGACTGGGAATGCTTCCGCTAGCAATCGCTACAGCATCGCCTGCCTGGTAACCATGGGCAGTGCAGTTAATTGTATTGACAACAACATCAACGCCACTAGCAGTGCGATTTTTTGCGAGTGTGTCTACAGAAGCTCCCGCAATTGCAACATTTACCAATGAACTTTCGACGGCATCCTCCGCAAAACTAACTGCATAAACCTCATAGGTGGCCCCGTTGTCAGAAATTTCTTGGCTGGATGCCCACGTTGCAACGCTGGAGATGTTGTCAGCCGTGGCTAGCCCTATTGCTGTTGTGCCAACAGTGTTTCCACCTTGAGACACGTCAAACAATTCAGTTACCACCTTGAAGGACAGCGTTCCATCGCGAGGATCAGACGCTGGATTCTGGAGAATTTGCGTTCCAAGGCAAAAAGCATAAGCGCGATCTTCGCTTTGACTCGGCAAACCGCTTGCGCTTACATTGATGATTGAACTACCGTCTGCCATTCTTAGCGAAGCCCGTAATGCAGATAAGCCCTTACTTCAGGCGCAGGACTTACAACAGTATAAGTGTTATTTGTCGTGACGTTATAAGCTCTCATCCACTCTGCATTTTTTTCATCAAAATTTTCTTGAAGCAAGCCATCTTCCACCCTGCGGGCAGCAATAACAACCAGCCCTTGAGAAATAGTCCTCCCCTTGGGAGCTACCGCTTCGTCAATCACTAGGTCGTAAAAACCAGTGCCAAAGACTGGTGCAGCAATGTTATCTGCTGCGTAATTGTTGTACAAAACGCCGTTTCGGGTTTGACTAAGTTGCAATGTAAATTGATCAGGTGTTGCTATGACAAAAAAGTTTTGGTTGTTAAGAGTGAATCTTGAGCCTGGCTCAAAAGTGTGACGACGCTCTACAGTCAGAGTGCCATCTGCTGCGATGTTTAAAATTTCAATATTTTCATTGGCTGGCGGAAAATCAAATTGACTGTCGTATTCTGCTGTTATTGACTCTCTAACAAGATCGTAAATCTTGGTTAAATTGATTTCCGTGGGCTTGTTTTTAGGAGCAAAAAAGGTTCCCAGAGTTTTGCCCGTAGCAACTTGCCTGCTTAAGAAGTTTGCCTCAACAGTTCCCATGTCAGTTAAGTCATATTCTTCCTGTGCAGCAATATTCAACTCTTCCGGTTCCTCTGTCGTAAGAGCCAACACACCACCAGATCCGTCCGGTCCTGCAATAACAGCCTCGCTAAAACCAAACTGACCTTCAAAATTGTCCGTCAATTGACCATTGAAATGTCCAAGAGTAGTTGCAGAATTTTTAAAAATTGGATCTCTAATGACTAATAACTCTGTGGCATAGTTCGCGAGCGCAGTCATCGTTTTTGGTAGGCCCTGTTCAATATTTAACAGTCCACCAGGCGCAAAGTCTTTAGCTCGCAGAAGCATTAACGGATAGGCTTGCGCTGGTTCGTCGCCGCCCAAGGCTGGTCCAATGTTGCGTCCTGCTGACAAATCCGCACCATGTATCTCAGCCTTCTCCGTTTCACCGCCATCAATCTGAAGGCTCAATCCATATTTGATAATAAACTGAGGCTCTGTTAAATATCCGTTATTGGTAATTTCGATGCTAAAAGGAAGAACAGGCAGCCCCAAACTTGGAGTTGACAAACTGTCAGGAATCAACATTTCATGCAACAGCACCCAGCGAGCCCTAGGGATGCCCTTGATGCTGTCGGGAATATCATCACCTTCATCCACTACAAACGCATAAAAACGCACCCCTGAAGCGCCGTACCAGCCCCATTCGGCGAGATACATGCAATTTTTTGTAAAGTCAATTGTTGTGCCTGATCCTCCAGTTCCGTCCAGCTTGTCATGATTAAATTGACTACGCGGCACGACAGTTTCTGTTGCTAATCCATCCCCGGCAGAACGGCGATGAACCACCATAAAATTGTCGCCACTACCATCGCCTTTAATTCTGAAAAAATATCCATCGAGAGAATCACCAATGCCCCAAGTCTTCTCGCAAGCAACAAGAGGAGCAAGGCTCATCTGCAAACAAACTGAGCTTCTTAGTGACCGGCCAGTTTGATATCTAAATCTTTTTTTAGTTGCAATGCGAACACGCTGAAATCCACCTTCAGACTTGGCAAGCTCAAGCTTTACAGCTTGACGCTTGAAATCATGAGTAATAAAGCCGGTGGGAATGGGTGTGTAATTAACCAGAACATCTTTAAGCTGCGCCCATTTTGCACTTTCTACTCCATCAACACCAACTTCATTTAAACCTTGAACTTCTGCTACATATACATCTTCACGAAAAGCAAGGTCGTCTGTAATATTAAAAAGACTAAGAGTTGGCTGGATCTTTTTGTTGCCTAAAAGATCTTTTCCAATTTCAGTTGGCTTTTCTTTGAACAGAACAATTGGAACATCGCCCCCGGTCAACGGCAATGTCACGGGAATGCCGCTCGCCATCAAGGCTTGGCCAACAGGGAAATCTCCTTGCTTCTGAAGCGTGCTGCCAGAATTGACAACGTTTTCTCCAGAAGCTGTTGCTGCTTTTTTCCCTACTTCATGCGGAAGCTGATAATAGGTCATTTGAAATTAGCGCTCGCCCCAAGTAATGGAGCCGTTTACGGTGTTGCCGCTATCAGCAACGCTTTGAGCGACAAGAGTCAGTACATCACCTGAAGTACCGCCAGAGCTTGAGATGGGACGTGTGAGGAATTCTCTGTTGTAACGGAAAATTTCCTCTAAAATAATGTTTTGTCCATCGTCATCGCCAGCAAAGAAAGTAGCAACTGTGCTACCTCCTGTGACTCCTGTAGCCGTGGTGTTGTATTCAATAGCGGAAAGTTGAGCTGAAGAAACAAAACCGCTACTTACTGTCTGTGGATCGACGACACTGCCGTCAATGTCTAGTCCAGTAGGGTTTTTGACCAATCGGAATTTGGTGCGATATTCCGACGACAAGTTTGCCATCAAAGGGACAACTCGTGCAATATTGGTTTTGCTGTTACCGTCAGCGTTTGTAATCAGCTCTTTGCAGCGAATGGTGAGCAGGGGGCGGTCTGTGCCAGGGTCAACCGCAGCAGCAGTTCCAGATTGAGAGAAGATGTCATACTTGCTGGCATCGCCGCCATCGATTTCGGCCTTGGTGCCATAAACCTTCAGGAACACAGCCTGGGTGAGAGAGCCGTCTTTGGTAACCTGAAAAGTTAATGGAAGATTGGGATTGCCAAGGCTGGGGAAGGGGAGTCGATCAGCAGTGTTGATCTGATGAACTGTCACCCAGCGGGCATTTTTAGCAACTTGACCAGCAGCCAAGTTTTCATCCACCGGCACATACGCCAACAAACGTGCAGCAGATCCTCCGTACCAGCCCATCTGGATGCGGAACATTGTGACATTTGACAAGCTCAATGTGTGAACACTTGGAGCTACGCCGTCCAGCTTGTCTCCGTTAAATGCAGAACGAGGGACAATCTCTTCTAAAACAGATGGATCGCTCGTCAACAACCGATAACGGTGATCGTCATAAAGACTGGATGAATCATCAACAGTGAAATCAGTGCTGCCAATGGGAGCTCCATGATTCTGCGGAGTTTCTCCAGAGTTTGTGCGACGAACGAAGAATACATCGTTCCCAATAATGCGAATAATGTATCCATTTTTGCCGTCAAATACTCCAAGTTCGTGAGTTGCATTGCTGTCACGCAGCATGCTCACACCAAAGCTTACGTCAGTAATTCGACCTGTTTGATATGGGAAAACAAAACGACTCTGCATGCGAGCAATCGTCGCATTGTTTGCGTTTGTATTAATTAACAGTTGAGCACCACTCTCCAAAGGCAGGTGAGTGATTGTCGAGAAATCAGGAGTACCTTGATCGTCTGCCGTTAAATCCCAAGCTTTTGGGTCAATGGCGAGAATATTAGTAGAGTCCCAAAGCTGTAAACTGCTCTGAACCCGAGGATTGCCTAGTAAGTCGTCATGAACTTCGCTAGGAGCGCTTAAGTTGTCAAGAATAGGGACAGGAGTTTGGTCGCTCGCGATAACCACGGGCAACGACTGCGCCATGGAGCCCTGACCAGCAGGAATCGGTTCTGAACGGCCTACTGAGACTACCTGTTTTCCTTCTTCAATGTCAGGCATGATTCCTTAGATTACAGAGATGCGGGGGATGACCTGCAGTGTTCCCAATACAATCGTATCTTCTTTAAGCACATTTAACGTGCCTCCAGAAGCATTAGCGCTGAAATTCGGTGTTCCCCCACTGCCGGGTACGATTTCAAACACTGTATTTGAGATAATGCTCACAGTGTTTGTTGTGTAGGTTTGATTGTAGCCACTAACGGAAGCTCCAGCGATTTTAATGATATCTGAAGCGGCTAAATTGTGATTTCCGCTAGTTGTTACTCTAATGCGATATTGACTCAAGCCTTCGTCAATTGTCGTGCCAGATCCAATGGTGACAATACCATTGCCTTCTGAAATGTAATACAGCTCTTTTAAATCCCAAAGAAACTTGGCGTCTACATCTACAGGGTCAACAGCCTGACGACCCACGTCGTAATCAATACCTCTTTCTACATAACCGACTTGAACATTGCGAGCCATGGCCTCGGTTTGAGCCGATGTTAGCGATAGCTTTAAATGACCAGTTGTCTCAAGTTTTTGTACATTAAAACTATCAATTATATCCGCAGCAGCAAATGCAGATCGAATTTGTGCAGACAACTCAGAGCTCGAAAAATCATGAGAAGTTCCCACAGGTTTTTGATAGGCCAAAAACAGCTCGTCAAAGCTGTCACCCTCTCTCACTGTTAAATTAATAGTTTCCATTAACCGTCAAGCAGTCGGTCGAGGTTGGCAATCATTTCCTTGCGCAATGAAGAGGCATGACGCCGTGGTTGCTTCAACTCATCGATACGAGCAAGAAGTTGCAGCTTTTCACTATTAAGTCTATCAATTTCAGAGTTCAAATTAGCGAAGTGAGTGCTTAATGAAATCCGATCTTCAAGTTGCTGTCTTAATTCTTCGTTCTCTTGCTGAAGAGAAACAATCTCTGCTCTTGCATCAGCCATCATCTGGCGTGCATCAGCAGGCAAGACCCTCTTCTCGACAACTTGCGTTTTTGTTTGCACTATGGGCTCAGCAGCAGCGTTAAGACGCTGCTGCAGCCGCCCTACCTCTGACTTGTAGGAGGCAAGATTGCCAACAGCGTGTGCAGCGTTACCTTCCGACTTGACAAGCTTGCTCAGCAGTTTTGCGTTTTGCTCTTCCAGCTCGAAAACTTTACGCTGAGCCTCCTGCACCTCATTTCTTGAAATTGTATTGTCTAAAGCAGCAGAGCGCCCTCTGGGATTGCGGCGATAGCCTGCTCCTGCTCTGATCTCGTCAAGCTCCACTTCGTCTTCCCAGGGCACAATCCACTTTTCCGTGAATTCAATGGGCTTGCCATCGAACTGCTGTCGCCAGCCGACGAGCCAACAGGTTCCGGCAGGGTTAGAAGAAAGTGTTACGTCAACGGCTCCATTGATCACCTTTGACCGGACAGGCTCTCTACTAGCCCCTGCAAAAATAGCAGAAGGTCGAAAATGTAAATATCCAGTTTTGTCGGCTCCTAAAGAACCAATAATTCTCGTCATAGTTAAACCTCTCTGTAGGTTACCATCACTTGATATTCACCGCCAGCACTTACATCAGTAATCAAATTTTCACCTGCAGCATTTTGAAACAAACCAAGAGGGTTAGAAATCACCAGACTGCCTGATGATTGAATTGGAAATGCAGGGGTTAAATCTGTTGCAGTTGTTCCGCTAGTTTGCAATTTTACTGTGCATCCAGAGGTGGCAGTAATAACCAAATCTGTCACGCGATAAGTGGCAGTGCCTGATGCTGCAATTAAAGTTTCTCCTGATGTTGATTGCACAAACGCACTTTTCATGCCTGTCGTAAACAGGTCATGCTGCATCGTGTAAGGAGTGGAAGTGGTTCCAGCGCCAGTTGCTCTGATGTAAGCAGAGTTGCCAGCAGCATCAAGTCCAAAAAGCGCCATGGTTAAATAATTAAAAACAACAATCGTTGAGAGCGTACAAGCACACCAGATGGAAGTCTTGCACTGGGTTGCGTCGAAAAGTCAAATCTCAACGGTGAAGCAATGGCAGTTGGACCAGTTGAAAATGGCGACTGCCTGCCGCTAGGACTGATTGTAGCCACCCTTACGCGATAAGCCGACAAAATAGTGTAACTATCTGAAGGTATTAATTTATAAGTTTCAGGAACAATGCCTAAGTCGTCGAATCGATTGTCACTCAGATTTAGAACTTGCACGCGATATTGCGCGGCCTGTGGATGGTTGATTGGATTGTTAAACGCAACGAATGGATAGATTGCTCGAAACGTTGAATAAGTTGTAAACTTGGGAGCTTGCCAAGTTGCCTCGATAGCCATAGTTTTAGTCGGTAAATCCCACTTGAATGCTTTCAGGCGTTACAAGCGGTACTGTGCTGGTGTTCACCGGAGAAGGACGTTGTCGTTGAATTAAAGTTGCGCTGTCAATTTGATTGTATTTGTTGCGATTATGCAATACAGCCATTACAGAAACAGTTCCGTCATCATCCTCTTGCGCTCCAATTACACGATATTGCCTCCTTTCCACATCATTCTTTTTCAGCACCCACATTGCGCCTTTACGAATTTTTTGAGTAGCCTCCTTTGATACGGTTAATTTATCGTGAGTACCTGCTGTTGTTGTGACAATTGAAAAATCTATTTGATCTCCTACGATGACGCCAAGATTGTAAAGCTCGGAGGGAAAAAGCACGACGTTTCTGTCAAGATTGTAAACCGTGTCACCACTCTCTGTTTTTGCTCGAAGAAACCCAGAAGCAAGATTGCCCTCTCGGTCTGGATCTGCAATATCAATTATTTCCCCAGGCAACAAGAAGAAGCCTTCAGCAGCAACCTTGAAAGCAACTGTCTCTGTTTCAGTTAAGTTTGTTGCGAGGTTCCATTTCCCAAGCCGCTGTGCTTGTGCCTGAGATGTGCAACCAAAGGCCCTAATCTCCAACTCTCTGTGCCCATAGCGATCCACACCAAGGCTATCCTCAACATACTCCACCTTTGTCTTATACAAATCATCCGGGTCATTCCAAGAAACGAGACAAACAGTTTTGCGAGTTTTAAGACCAGTGCCTTCATATGTAAACGGAGGGCTTTTTAGCCTGCCATCATTGTCTATGTCTTGAATTACGTTGGAAGGTCCAAATATCTTGCAAGTTTCGCCAGGTGAATCTTGCACTGCCACCACAGTTCCCTGGTGGTAATAAAGCATGCCTCTAAAAGTTGCCGCAATTGAATTCAAAACATCAAAAGCTTCACCGCGATTGTTAATGTGACCGTTGAAAACAAACCTTCTCTCCTGCCCTCCTTGCCCGTCATCTACAGCTTCGTCGCAATACCTTGCTATTTCATAAAGTGAGAACTTATCGATATCACTTGCGCTCATAAAATCACCACAACCATACCTGTCGTTGACCAACAAGTCGTAAAAAATCCATGCAGGATTGTTGCTAAATTCAGTCTTAAAAGTTCCATTCCAGGTGCCGCTGTAAGCTCCAGCGAAAGCAGTGTCAACACTTGCTGGGTTGTAATTATTTGGAACTTGTATCTTTAAGCCGTCAATTTCCAAGGCAACACGAGGAACTGAGCTGAAAGATTCGGCGTTAAATTTCAAGCCAAGAACAGCAGTATTTGGATATCTAAATTTTGCACCCACTTCTCCAACAATTGCCTTAAAGAACAAATCGTTGACAAGTGTTGTCCTGTCCGAGTCGTCGGTCTGTCTAGCAACAGTAATTGTCCAAGGACCAGTTCCGCTGAGGTCAAAGCTTCTTTCTTCTTCAAAAGCTCCGCGAGTTTTGCCAGTAATGCTAAATACAGCGTTAAAAATATTTCCAGCAGAAACAGAGTCTTTAATTTTAATCCTGTATTCAACCCTTGTGCCAGTGATGTCTCCAGAGTCTTCATCTATTTGATACAGCGCAGCAACTCCAACCCTCACCCGTACAGATCTCAAGTCATTTCGAGTTGTTGTTGCGGAAGTTTGGCCTGCTTCTTTGGTCACCTTAACGTCAACGCCTTGCTCAATCTCAATATCATCAAAGTTATCTAAAACAGGCTGATCGTTAGTTCCTTTTCTGAGAACCGATGCGGTAATATCATCTTCGTTAAAGTTAAATCCGTCGCTTAATGCTTGAACGCGAACATCGTTAAGAAAGACGTTTTTTAGCCTATCGCTATGCACAAAACCCTTAATCTCACCTTCGCAAACGGCAACAACAATTTTTGCTTTTGCCTTGCTTTGTAAGGTGTCATCCTCCTCTTCAGGCGTATCGCCACCTCCGCCGCTTTTGCCGCCTGATCCAGACAAAAATGCTTCTTTCTTGATCTTGTCAATCATTACGACAACCCAACGGAGGCTGAAATTACAAGAGGAGCGCCAACTAAGTATCGTCCATAAACCAGAGGAATAGGGTTGCCTTGTGTGGTTAATTCAGCGGCCCTGTCAAACAAAAAGCTTTCCTTCTTACCTGAATCGCTGCCAGGTGTTTTCACTTGTGGCGTCAACATGGCTCCGATGCCAGTGGCGATCATGCTCAAACCAATGCCAAACATGGCGGTGCTGACGATACCGGCGCTACCTCCAGCAAAGGCGGCCCCCATACCAGCGGCCACAGTACCCGCTCCG
>MDTC01271081.1_pt1 | contig 13984 bp, 15 predicted proteins | sample 811181 | NCBI WGS metagenome assembly MDTC01 (sample SAMN05326644, study PRJNA326480) | marine metagenome | isolation source: seawater | place: Pacific Ocean: North | collected 2011
CAAGGGATGCGCTCTCCCAGCTGAGCTATGGCCCCACAAAGGGATGAGTAGATTAACAAAAACTTAGAACTAAGAAAGAATTATTTTATTTTTTTAGCCTGCTTTTGCCATTTCATCTATAGAAGCATTGATTCTTCCTAAAACTTCTTTCTGATCTAAATCTTTAGTAAGTTTGTAATGTGGATGACTCAAAGTGGCCAAATCTTTTGCTACCTCAATAGATTTTGACATTAAATCTTCTGGATCAACTACTTCATCCATATATCCAGCATCTATTGAATCAGAAATGGAATAGGCTTCGGCATTTAGTATTGCCCTATACCAATGATTTTTTAAAATTCTAGACTTAGAAATTTCCAATATAGGAGTAGGAATAGACATTCCATTTCTTGTTTCGTTAGCCTGCACTATAAAGTTACCTTTTGCTCCGATCCTATAATCTGCACAGCACAAAAGGAAAGCACCCAATGCTATGGCGTGACCACTTGATGCCGTTACTACAGGTCTGGGGAAGTTATATATTCTAGAAAGTAGTTTGAACCCAGCAGTAGTCATTTCTATTGCAGCCTTTGGGTCACCCCCTTGAATGGTTTTTAAATCAAAGCCTGCGGAGAATAGTCCTGGTCTTCCTGTTATTAATAATGAGCCTTTATCTTCAGGAACCTGGTCTAATAAAGAATTGATTGTTTTGCTCATGTTTGCGGAAAAAACATTGGCCTTGCCATCATCCAAAGTAATAATTGAAACATCACCATCTTGAGTTAAAGTAGCTAATTCGTCCGTCATAGTTTTTCCTTTTAATTTATAGTTGTTCATATAATCTAATAACTCGTTAAATAACTCAAATATTTTAATTATGAAATTTTTTAAGAAGCTCTCAAGATCTGTTAAAGGCAGAGTTGCAATCATCACGGGCGCAGGGAGTGGAATGGGCGAAGCTACAGCTAAAGTTTTTGCTGCTGAGGGGGTCAAAGTTATAGCAACTGACATTAAATTAGATGAAGTAGAAAGAGTGTCCGAAGAAATTCAATCTGCAAATGGAGAATGCTTACCTCTTCTCTTGGATGTTACAGATAAATCTGCCATTGAAGAATGCATAAAAAAATGTGTTAAAAATTTTAATGGGCTAGACTTTGTCATTAACAATGCAGGTATTTCATCTGTAACAGCGGTAGATGATGAGAATTACGAAAATTATTGGGATGATACTTTAAGTGTTGTCTTAACTGGTCAAATTAAGCTAATTAGAGCCGCGCTTCCTCATCTTCTAGCATCTGATAATGGAAGAATTGTTAACATCTCTTCAACAGAAGGTTTCGGGGCATCGCCTTTTCACAGCCCTTACACTGCTGCCAAACATGGGGTTATAGGTTTGACTCGTTCACTGGCCCTGGAATTAGGACCACAAGGTATAACAGTAAATTGTATTTGTCCTGGTCCAATCAATACAAATATGACTGCTGCGATAGATTCCAAAGATAAGGAAACTTATGCCAGACGAAGAGTTGGCCTTAAAAGGTACGGAGAACCCGAAGAAGTTGCTCACGCTACCTTAAATTTATGTCTCCCTTCCTCTTCCTATATCAATGGAGTCTATTTGCCTGTTGACGGAGGTCTTTCGATAAGAAGAGCCTAATCAAATACCCTTAAATTCAAAATCCTCTAATAAATCATAAATTTCCTGTCTATCGATATTCTGACTCTCAATTTTTGGCCCGAGTAGTTGCCATTTTTTCTCACCTGATTGCATTCTTTCCCATGGTGGTAATTCACTTGAATTAGGATTTCCTGTTTTAGCAAAGTTTGTCCAGTATGAAAGCATGATATCTGATAATTCTTGATTTTCTATTGGACCTAGACCGCCAACTCCAAATACATAACTAATTTCGTAAGCATGAAAAGACCCTAATATCTCTCCAGCTTTCCCTGAAGGCTTTTGATTGAAATGATAAAAGAAAATATCTTCTGATCTTTTAGCCATGGCTTCGGACGCAAAATAGGATGGCGCTCCGAATAAAGAATCTCCCAAAAGTCTCTTGCTGGACTTGATCATCTCCTCTTTGTCTGTCGCTGGATACAAGGAGAAAATCTTTTCGGCTTTTTCTTCAAATTTATCAAGAATAACAAGTTTGTATTTTTCTACAGAGTTAACAGGAGGAGGAACATCAGCTAAAGGCGTGCCCCAATATAATGCTGTTCCTTCATCTGCATTAGTCCCGATTATTGTTGGGACCTTATGATTTAAGCCATCTTCAAAACTTTTCATAACTGGAGAAAGAATTGTTTTCCCATCCACGTAAAATGAAGAAGAGAAGCCGATTTTACCTTTATCAATAATCCCTTCTATTGGTAAACTTCTCATAAGAGATAATTGATCTTTTCCGGCTGGAATATCACAAAACTCTCCAAACCTGGTTCCAAGATCAGCAGCAGTATATCCGATACTTCCATTATCAGAAGAATGAAGAGCCATTCTTGAAAAGCCCCCGCTCTGAACAATTGCTTTATGAAAAAGACCCTTTGAAAGCGGTGAAACTAAAAGTGCTGCAACTGAAAATCCTCCTGCGGACTCACCAAATATTGTAACGTTGGATGGATCTCCTCCAAAATTTTCAATATTTTCTTTAACCCAATCCAAGGCTTTAATTTGATCTAATAAACCAAAATTGGTCTTATATTCTTGATCACTTTCATTTAGATTAGGATGGGCAAAGAAACCCAACTCTCCCAATCTATAGTTCATAGTTACTAATACCTGCCCTTTCGAGAGAATTCCATCTGGTAAATAATTATCGCCAGATCCAAATCTCAAAGCCCCTCCATGAATCCAGAACATAACGGGCATTTTTTCTTCAGGCTTTAAATTACCACTATAAATATTCAATCTTAAGCAATCTTCCGATTCTTTTGGTGTCTCTTCTTCGGGTACTTCAACTCCATAGGCGCCAGCAATAGCATCTCTAAATCCGCCTTCTCCCATTCTAAATTGTGGGCATTGAGGTCCAAAAGAACTCGCGTCTAAATTACCGGACCAAGGTTCAGGATCTTGAGGAGCTCGCCATCTATTATTTCCGGATGTATCTGCTGCGTAAGGAATACCTCTAAATGAATAACCCTCAACTCCACTAAATTCTTCAATTAAACCTTCTACTAATCCATTTTTAGTCTCTACAACGGGCCTCATAAGCATTTCTCCCTTTTACTTATACAAACAGTTAACATATCACGAAAAATGAAAAAGAAAATCATTATTGATACAGATCCTGCAATGGGAACAAAAGGCGGAGATCCAGAAGATTGCTTTGCAATTATGCTTGCCATGAACTCTCCAGAACTGGATATCTTAGGGATTACTACGGTTCAAGGAAATGTTCCTGTAGAGAGAGGATTCAGCAACGCAATGTATTTAGTTGAACAACTAGAAAAGGACATACCTGTTCATACGGGTCAACCTGGAACTTATGATCTTGATAGAAATAAAAAAAGAGAATGGTTGGGCCAAAGACAAGAGATGGAACAAATAACGCCAATGCTCTCTATTGAGAGCGACAAAAAAGGAGCACCAGCATTTATTATAGAAACAGCTGAAGAAAATTCAGGCGATATTGAACTTGTCACTATAGGTCCTTTAACAAATATTGCACAAGCATTGGACTTAAATCCCAACTTATCAAAACATATTAATAAAATTACTATGATGGCTGGAGCAGCTACTGTCCCGGGCAATGTAACTCCGGCAGCTGAATTTAATGTTTGGGCCGATCCAGAATCAGCAGCAAAGGTTTTTAAATCAGGCATTCCAATTAGAATGATTCCTTTAGATGTTTGTCATAAAACAAGATTTGGAAGAGACCAACTGAACCAAATTGGAGAAAACAAACACCCTTTTTGTCAGTTTGTTCAAAAGTCAGTAGACCCTTGGTTAAAGATAAATCCTAACAAAGAAATAATTGATCAAGGTCTTCATTTGTATGACTCTTTGGCTATGGCTTTGTCATTTATGCCGGAGTTAGCTGACTTCAAAGATGCATTTGTGTCAGTAGAAACTTCAGGTGAATTTACAGATGGAGAAACGGTAAGTGAATTTAATGAGTCTATTATGGGTCAGATCTTTAAACCAAAACCTAACTCGGAGATTGCGCTAGATATTGATGTTGAAGCTTTTAACTCAGTGTTTCAAGAAAGAGTTTTAGATTTCTTAATTAAGCTCTAATCTATCTAAAGCTTAAGACTTCTTTACTAGTTGGCATCGAAGTCGCGGCACCCTTTTTAGTTACTGAAAGAGCTGCTGCTTTATTTGCAAAGATAGCGGACTCAAATAAGTTATGCTTATCCAACAAAGCGCTAGCCAATGCTCCTATAAAACAATCTCCAGATCCAGTTGTGTCAATGGCGTTCACTTTATGACTCTCTATGAATTCAGATTGATAATTTTGATTAACATAAACACCCCTCGACCCTAATGTAACAACAACAGATTGGTGTTGTTTTAATGACAATGAATCAATGCAATCTTTTATAGAATCTAGGTCTGCTGAACGGATTTGTTTCTTTGCTAAAAACTCCAATTCAATTTCATTTACTACAAATAAATCTGTTTGGGAAAAAAGATTTGCACTTAACTCAATTGCAGGCGCAACATTAAGTATTCGATAACAATTTTTTTCACTTGCCCTTATGAATAGTTTCTCTATTTCTTGAGATGGGATCTCCATTTGAGAAACAAGAATTTCAATATCCGAAAGCGCAGAATCGCTTACTTGAGTGGCTTGCGTATGTTTATTTGCTCCAGAAATAACTATTATTTGATTTTGAGACGTACTCTCTACGACATTGATCATAGCCACGCCAGATTCTCCATCATGCTCTTCAAGCAATTCGGTATCAACATTCTCTGACTCTAGTTTTTCCCTTAATCTTTTCCCGAAAAGATCATTTCCTATCTTGCCTACAAAAGAAACTTCGGAGCCCAATCTTGATCCAGCAACTGCTTGATTTGCACCCTTACCACCCAGGAAGTTTTCAAAGCTATTTCCAAAAATTGTTTCCCCTTCAGCAGGCAGAGAATCACTGTAAACTACTAAATCCATATTGATGCTGCCGAATACTGCAATCGGATTTGCCATGGGAAGTTAACCTAGATCTGCAACTGAAGAAAATTTATCCACGAGCACACATGTTCTTTCAACCAGGTTATCCAAATTGAGTTCGCCGATACCAGCAATTGCGGTCTGGACTCTTCCTTGCCATGGATCCGTCCATGATTCAGGTATTAAACCTTTATCGAGACCAATTAATCCACCAACGGTTGCTCCAGTGCAGTCAGTATCCCATCCACAGCAGATAGTTTCCCCTATTGCCTCATCAAAAGAGTCTTGGAAAGACAGAAACGCCCAAACTACAACAGCTAAATTATTTAAGCTATGAACAGGAGACATGTCTCCATAATGATTATGAAGATTTGAGGCCGGCTGATTTACAAACTTCTTTCCTATTTCAACAGCTTCATAAGCTAGAGATTCTTTATTGATTAATGACAAAGCGCTATCCACTGCATCTTCTCTACTTAAAGAAACAGGTACTTGTGCGCAAAGCGCTGCTATATAGGCTGAAGCCTCAACTGCATCAGCTCTATGAGAAAGCATTGCATCTCTTCTTGCTAATTCAGCTGCCATTTTGGGTTTGCCCGGAAGCAACCAGCCATACATATCTATTCTAATTTGGGCACCAATCCAATCGTTATAATCTCCATCATTGATTTCATCCCACTCAAACCTTCTAGGACCTCCAAACTGATATGCCATATCTGATTTTTGTATGAGCTTGAGATAAGAATCTCTTTCTGCAGTAAAAGTTGCCCCAACAGGTAACATGTTTATCCATGTTCTAGCCACATCATCAGTGGAAAGATCCAAGCCATGATTTTCCATCATCATCAATGCTAGGACTAAATAAGTGATGTCGTCATCCACTTCTGCTTTGTCTATCATTCCCAAACAACATTTCTTATTGGCTCCTCTCAATAATTCATGATCCATATAATTAACATAATCTCTCAAAGGTAAGGATCCTGATTTTTCTAAAAAATCATTCAAACCTTCGGGTCCCTCTCTCATAGAGATTATTTCAACCGGCTTACCTAGCAAACAACCAGAGATACGCCCTTGCCATGCAGCTCTTATTCTTTCTTCATTTGTCATATTGCCCTCCCTAATCTTGAATATTCTCTTGAGATTCTTGTGAAATCATTTCCTCTTCGAACATCAAAGTGGTTATGTCCTTCATCCTATCCAAATAAAGAGTACCTTCTAAATGGTCTAGTTCATGCTGAAATACTGTTGCTAAAAAATCTTCAACTTCTAAAGATCTTGAATTAGCACTTTCATCTAAGAAATCTATTCTTACACTCCTTGGTCTCTCTACGAATCCTCTTAACCCAGGAACGCTTAAACAGCCCTCCCAAAAACCTTGTTCATTATCATCGACAACAGAAAGCTTAGGATTAAAAACCACAAAAGCCTCGCTGTCTTCCATATCTGGATATCTGTCTGAAACTTCAGATAGCTTAATAATGGCCAATTGTTTGGATACGCCTATTTGCGGTGCTGCCAAGCCGATACCTCCCGCTGCAGCTAAGGAGTCCCACATATCCTCTAAAAGTATTTTTGTTTCTTGACTAAGTATTTCTTCTCTAGAGAAGTCTTCAGCGACATTCCTTAATATAGGATTGCCCATTTTTAGTATTGGTCTAGCACTCATAAAAATAAATATTAAAGTAATTATAAATAAGCATTAATCAGGATCAGCAATTTTTAAAAGTTGTTTGCCTTTGTTTAAGCCAGAGTATAGTCGTAGAAGAGTATTGGGAGCGTTCTCAATACCTTCCTGAATATCTTCTTGATAAGTAATCTTTCCTTCATTGACCCATTGCATTAATTCACCAATAGCACTTGGGAATTTATCCATGTAATCAAGAACTATAAACCCCTCCATCCTGGCTCTTTGTATGATCAGCGAAGTGTAATTTGAGGGCCCTGGTGCAGGTCTTTCATTATTGTAGCCTGAGATGGCTCCACATATCGCTATTCTCGCATTTTGATTTATATTTGGAAGAGCCGTATCTAAGAATTCTCCTCCAACATTGTCAAAAATTACATCTACACCTTCTGGGCACAATTCAGGTATTACTTCTGCCATATTTGCAGCTTTATAGTCTATAGCAGCATCGATTTTTGCTTCTTCTGTTAACCATCTACATTTCTCAGTTCCACCCGCAACACCAATCACTCTGCATCCTTTAATTTTTGCAATTTGAGCTGCGATTGAACCGGTTGAACCTGCAGCTCCTGAAACTAAAACAGTATTACCCTCTTTGACTTGGCCAACCTCCAATAAACCAAAATAAGCTGTTAGGCCAGTAATGCCAAAAACACTTAATGGGGCCGTTAGGGAGACTCCATCCGGAATAGTGGTTGCATTCATAATTCCTTTACCATCAGAAATTGCGTATTCCTGCCAGCCGAAAGTACCTTGAACTTTATCACCCACATTAAAGTCGGGATTATTGGACTCAATAATTTGGCCCACTGCCCCAGCCCTCATTACTTCACCTATTCCAACAGGGGGAACATAACTTTTTCTGTCGTCCATCCATCCTCTTTGCGCTGGATCAAAACTCAGATATAAATTTTTAATTAAAAATTCTCCCTTTTCGATATCTCTAATCTCCTCTTCAACAAAAGAGAAATTATGCTCTCCAACCATACCCACTGGTCTAGATGTTAGAGTCCATTTTCGATTCTTTAGATTTTTCATATTTTTATTTAACGTTAAATACGTGTCTCAGTCCTCTTGCAAATAATGCCCCTGTAATTGTGAAGTGAGTTTCCTCTTCCAAAATAAGGCCTTTTAGTTTTAAGTTAGGATATTGTCTTCCTTTGAGTTTATCTATCATTTGCAGAGTATATTCAGCTGTTTTCGCTTCAGAAAAAATCTCAACCATTACAGGATTTATCTTTCCTAGATAAGGGCCAATAATGTGTTCCTCAGCACCTGAAGCCATATAAACGATTGCCTCCATATCTTCATGATTTTCAGCATAATTTTCTTCGTATTCAAAAGTCTTTGGATGATCCCACTCTTGCCAAGGGCTTCCTATGACATATCTTTTAAAGGCTTTTGGTTGATGGAATAAAGTATATAGGCCAAAAAGACCTCCCATAGAATCTCCGATATAAGTAGTATCGTCTGAAACATTAAACCTTTCAGACACCCAATCTCTAAGTTCAGTAGTTAAGAATTTTAAAAAATCTTCAGCACCTCCTCCTTTAACTTCCCTTAAAGTCATTTGCTCCATTATTTTTTGTTTTTCTACATCTTCTGTAGGAGTAAATTCTCGGGTTCTGTTCGTTACAAACTGCATAAAATCTGGTTCATCGCCTAATTTGTATCTAATTCCTATAAAGATAACTGGAGGAATCTCTCCTCCAAGAAATAATCCATCTATAGTATTCACATAAGAACCCGCAGAAAGATTAGCATCAGTGCCATAAACAACTGGCAAAGGTTTATCTCCAAACAAAGAAACAATTGCAGGATCTGGTTGTTTAACTAGTATCTCAAAAGTCTCATTGATTATTTCTGATTTGAGTTCGTATACTTCCACATCAGATAATTCTAATTTTTTCATAGTCTATTTTGGATATCTAATCATAGGATGGGCGGGTGGAGAATCTCCAATTTCTATCCTTTTTATTGTTTCAAATCCATGCCTCTCATAAAGACTCATATTCATGGGGTTTGAAGATTCTAAGTAAGCAACTTTTCCTTGCTCATCAGCTTGTTTAAGTGATTCCTTTAGAATTAATGATCCTATTCCCTGTCCTTGTTTAGAGGGATCTAGTCCTATGAAAGGTAGGTACCAATGATCTTCTTTTGGGTGACACTCATCAAATTCTTCAAACATTTTCATTGCATTCTCAAGCCTATCGTTAGGTATGTCCTCAAGTGTTGATCCTAGGACTTCTGCTCCTAGATGAACTCCAGGCGGAAGCCAAATAGCACCTCCGCAAAAGTTTTCGTCAGTAAATACTCCATCAGATTCCAAAGCCGGTTTTGAGAAGGCATCTGTCCAGAATGCAAAATTCTTCAAATATTTATGAGGATCTGGGAAAAACCATCTTATCAAAGGATCTGAAACAAAACCCAGAGTTATGGCACTTTTAACCTGCTCGATATTAGTTACATCGGCTTTTATAATTTTTGGTGGTTGCATTTCTTCTCCTTATGTTTAATTTAAGCTCACTACAAGAGTATATAATAAGACAACTAATATCCATCCAATCCAGAAGCCTCTTGCTGTTTTCCTAAGAAGTGAGAATTCAGACCAAAAATCTTCATCTCTATCTTTAGGTCTCTGAATAAAATCATAAATAATAGCTATCCAGAAAAGAATAAATAAACTGTAGAGAATTACTGAATACATCTTAATTTCTAATTAATGCAGCTTGGACTTTTGTTTTTTAGATCAAGCGCTTCAATCATTGCGTAAAAAATATCTGTATTATCCAAAGTTCCGGTGAAATTTATAGCCCCGGGACCGTATGCATATACTGGAACTGGAACTCCAGTATGTGATCCGTATCCAATACCGGTATTAAAAGAAAATTTAACTTCAGGTGATGTATAGTTCGTAGGGGTAGCTGGTTCAATTAGAAGTCCACCAGTCTCATGATCAGCAGTTACTATTACCAGAGTTTCTTGATTATTTTTTGCAAAATCTAGAGCGGTCCTTACTGCTTCATCAAAATCTTCCATCTCTCTTTTAAGGTAATCTAAGTTATTGGCATGACCTGCCCAGTCGACCTGAGATCCTTCAACCATAACAAAGAAACCATTACATCCACTTGAATTAAACTGTTCAGATCGTTTGAGAGCAAAATTCAACATCTCACTTGAAGTGGGCTCTAGAGAGTGATTTTCAGGTGTGTCTGTATCTCTCAAAGCCTCATCAGCAAAAAGACCTACCACCCTTCCTTTATTAGAATGATCGAAGTTATCCATATCAGTCTTTTTGGTAAGAATTGTATGAGAAGTTTTTATCTCCTCAAGTAAATTAACCTCATCCGATCTTTTCCCGCCTATCTCTTCAGGCATAAAGAAGTGCCTACCTCCGCCCAAAATTGTCATCACATCAGAATCCATCATCTGCAAACTGATTTCATCAGTTTTCCATCTCAAATCTACGTGAGAGGCATAAGCTGCCGGAGTGGCATGGGTAATTTCCGAAGTAGATATCAGAGAGCTAACGTAACCATATTTGTCGATTATTTCGGTGAAGTTCTCGAGAACCTGATTATCTTGATCAAGACCCAAGGCGCCATTATTAGTTTTTTTACCTGTACTGAAAGCTGTAGCAGATGAGGCCGAGTCTGTAACAATTGCATCTTGTGAATGAGTAAGAACGATTCCTGATATGGGGAATTTATCGACGGCAATTCTTTCATTCGGACCACCCTTTAAAAGTCTATAAGAAGAAACTTGGCTTAAACTCATACCATCACTAATCAATAAGATAATATTCTTTGCTTTTTCACTGACTGGTAATAATTCCTTTTGAACGAGAGGCTTACCTTCTGGAAGAGTTTCAAGAAATGCATCTTTGTCAGCAATCGATCCTTCAGGTATTGGAATACTATTAATCAAAAAAGCGATGCCTAAGGATTCCAATACTTTATAACCTGCAAAACCTCCTAAACTGAAAGAAATTGCTATAACTAAAATATTTTTTTTTAAATAACTAAAAATCTTTTTCATAATCCCTCTTTATTATCTCCCCAAATAACTATTTAGAGCTGCCCAAGCTATCGCTTGAAGTCGCGATTGCGTTTCTTGACCTAACCCATAATCGTAAGAATTACCGATTGGTGAAACATTATATATTGAAGAATAAATAACTGCTGCCATGAGGTATGTTCCTGCTTTGCTGGGATGTCTTTTATCTGGTGTATATAGATCTATATCTGGAACCTCATCTTGGGCAAGTTTGAAAGCTAATCCAGCTGGAAAGACCATTGCTTGATTTCTGTTACCTGCAGATATGTAAGCTGATGAGAGTCCGTCTATCATCTCAGGAACATCCTTATAGGCCCATGTCATTAGTAATGAAGGCTCTACCCCATTTTCACGCAAGGTTTTACTATGCTTATCGACATAAAAATTAAATAAATCTCTTCTGTCTTCATGGATAGGACATTGACTACAGTCCATCATAACAGCGAGCTCGTATTTTTCAGGGTCATAGCGTTTGTACTTATTACTGGAAGTGATAGAGAAAGAACCAATCTTTTTATTAGTTACGTAGGATTCAACGTCATGCCACTCCAAAGAGGAGCTGTTGATGGTGATATTCCTGAATCTGTGTCCTTTTCCAAGTGATGTATTGGCCTTAACCATACCAAGAATCGGTTTATGTACTCCGTTATTGTAATAAAAGAAGCTGTTACCAACGAAAAGAACGGACTTAGGATTATCTACTTTTGGACTTTTTAATAATGGATTGGCCTCACCTAACAAAGGCTGTGAAGTAAGAAAAAAAATAGTGCAAAAAAGTATACCTAATTGATTAATTTTAGCTTGCATCTTCTTCATAGAATAGCAAAGATAGGGTCTAGGGAGAATGACTATGGAGAAAATAGATACAGGTACTGAACACCTCATTTTTGAAAAAGATAACGGCGTAGCGGTATTAACAATGAATCGTCCGGAAGCAAGAAATGCCATGTCTGGGGAGATGAACGAAGCGATGCAATCCACACTAGAGGAAGTAGAACTTGATCCTGCCATTAGATGTGTTGTTCTTACGGGTGCAGGTAAAGGATTCTGTGCTGGAGGTGATGTAAAGGGAATGGCTTCATCAGGAGATGGGACGGTTGGCGAAAATACGATCGATACGGCCATTCATAGACAAAGAGTCCATCAAAGAGCCACAGCGGGAAAACTTTTTAAAATGCCAAAACCTACCATAGCAGCACTTCCTGGAGCTGCAGCAGGTGCTGGTTTATCTTACGCACTAGCGTGTGATCTTAGAGTTATGTCTAAAGGTGCCATAATGACAACGGCCTTTGCTAAAGTCGGATTTTCTGGAGACTATGGAGGTAGTTACTTCATGACTAAGCTTATTGGATCAGCAAAAGCTAGAGAATTGTATTTTCTATCGGATAGAGTGAGTGCAGAAGAAGCCTTAAATCTTGGATTAACGAATTGGGTTTGCGAACCAGATGATCTGATGGATAAAACTATGGAAATTGCCAACAGATTAGCAAATGGACCTTCAGTTGCCTATCGATATATGAAAGAAAATCTCAATCGAGCAATGAGCGGTGAAGTAGACGATTGCTTAGATCTAGAAGCTACTCACCATATACATTGCGGTCAAACCGAAGATCATAAAAATGCGACTAAAGCATTTGTAGAAAAGAAAGAACCGGTATTCAGAGGAAAATAAATAAAGGAGAAAATCTATGGAAAACAAAATAAAAAATAATTTAAAGATTGATAAAAGAATAAGGGCAGTTTTTGGAGAGGTCGAGCTAGGAGCTGTAACGTCAAGTTCTGCGTCAACCAGAGAAGGAATAATGGCCGATCAAGATACGGATGAAGTAAAACAAGGTCGCGCCGTTTTGGATATGGTAAATAATGCACCTCATTACAAAGAGGTCGTTCCTGAAACAGGACTCATTACCACTACAAAAGAATTCACTTCAGATCCTGATGGCAATACGATAAAAATTCAATATATACGTCCGGATACAGAAGAGGAACTACCTTGTGTTTACTACATACATGGAGGAGGAATGATGGTCAGTTCATGTTTTGATGAGCTTTATGCGGCTTGGGGAAGATGTATTGCCAGACAAGGTGTAGCTGTAGCTATGGTAGATTTTAGAAATGCTATGTGGGCTTCTTCTGCACCTGAGGTAGAGCCTTATCCTGCAGGTCTAAATGATTGCGTTTCTGGTCTTAAATGGGTACATGCCAATGCAAAAGAACTCAATATTGACAGTAGTAAAATAATTGTTGCCGGAGAGAGTGGTGGTGGAAATCTCACGATAGCTACTAGCTTAAAACTCAAACAAGACGGTGATATAGGATTAATTAAAGGACTTTATGCCTTATGTCCTTATATTGCTGGCCAATGGCCACTTCCAGAGAATCCTTCATCCGAAGAAAATGAAGGCATATTACTATCTCTGCACAGCGAACATGAATATTCACACGGAGCGATCATTTATGGTGTGGATGCTTTTATAAATAAAGACCCGCTAGCATGGCCTAGTTTTGCCACTGAAGATGACGTCAAAGGTCTGCCTAAAACTTATATTCTAGTTAATGAAATGGATCCTCTGAGAGATGAAGGTGTGAACTTTTATAGATTTCTTAGAGAAGCAGATGTAGATGCGCAATGTCGACAAGTGATGGGCTCTGTTCATGGAACAGATATATTTCTTGGATGTCCCGAAATTAGCGACGAAACTGCTTTATCAATCGCAAGCTTTGTAAAGAATTAACTTTAATCGAACTTAAAGAGACCCTTTTTCTTTGAGGTGGGTTATCAGTTGTTTATCGTGGGTTGTCACTGCTGAAAAACCTTCTCTCAAAGCCGGTTTCCACCTTGGATTAGACGAGCCTAATACCTCATCTCCCATAATGGTAACTCTTTGAATGATTCTTTCACCTACAAAATCGTTCACGACATAATGTTGAGTACTTCTGTTGTCCCACATAGCAATGGTCCCTTCTGTCCAATGATAACGGACTGTGAACTGAGGTTTTGTAACCCATTTAGTTAAATATGAGAGCAACATATCGCTCTCTTCGATATTCATTTCTACTATTCTTCTAGTGAAATGTTCATTTACGTATAAAACTTTCTTTCCTGAAATAGGATGTAATCTAACCACTGGATGTATTGCGGTTTTTTCAG